>Ga0326513_10000243_pt1 | contig 43544 bp, 26 predicted proteins | sample 2_2465_0518_D_FD_203654 | JGI IMG/M metagenome (GOLD analysis project Ga0326513, IMG submission 203654) | Bovine rumen microbial communities from UC Davis, California, United States - 2_2465_0518 | ecosystem: Host-associated > Mammals > Digestive system > Stomach > Rumen | place: USA... | reverse complement strand
AGTAGTACCTTTGCACTCGCTTAATAAAAAAGGTTTATAAGTAGACTTACATCGCGGAGTGGAGCAGTTGGTAGCTCGCCAGGCTCATAACCTGGAGGTCGCACGTTCGAATCCTGCCTCCGCAACTAAAAAGCCGCCAGTCCATGTGAAAACAGGATTTGCGGTTTTTTTATGTTTGCTATTTTTGAAAGTTAATAAAAGCAACGGAGCATCTTCGTGATGAAGATGCTCCGCTACTTTTGGGTGAGCCTCTTGTCGGATTCGAACCAACGACCCCGAGATTACAAATCACGTGCTCTGGCCAACTGAGCTAAAGAGGCGGGGTGGGCAAGCGGTCTATATCGCGCCGCTACAACCAAGTACCTTTGCTACGTTCCCGTCCTGGAGGATTCCGAGGGAGCTGGCCGTACAGGACTTGCCCATGTTTCGCTTTTTGCGGGTGCAAAGGTACAATATTAAATTAAAAGATGAGCAGGTAGAATCAATAAATTCTCGTATTTTAACTTAATTTTATAGGAATGCAGGTTTTATATGGGGGAAAATGAGTAATTTTGCACACGTTAGTAATGATTACTTCATGACAGTAGAAGAATATATTCAACTGAAAGTTTTTGCCCGCCAGGACGGAGCTTTGCTTGCCCTGCTATGGGTGGGTTGTTTTGCCTGCTATGTTATGGGCATGAACAGTCCGACGTTTTCGATGTTTGCTGTTCTCTTGCTCTTCCTGACGCCATTCTTTGTGGCTTTTCGCCTTCGTAACTTCCGTGATTATGGGCGAGAGGGTGTCATCTCGTTCAAGCGTGGTTGGGGATTTGTTGTCTTGGTGTTCTTTTATGCCAGTGTGTTGTTTGCCATTGTCCAATATGCTTATTTTGCCTATCTGGATCAAGGATTTTTGTTGGATTCCTTTAGCAAGATATTAGATTCTGACGAGGCACAGCAGATGTTGACCCAATACAATATGAAGGACGAAATGAGCCAGAGCCTGCGTGAGATACAGGAGATGAGACCCATTGACCTGTCACTCAATGTGATGACCACCAATGTGCTGTTGGGTATGCTGTTGGGCTTGCCTATTGCGGCATTGATGCAAAGGAAGACAAAGAGAATTGATAGTTGAGAATTATAGATTTTGAGTGCAGATATGATTAATATATCAGTAGTAGTACCTCTTTATAATGAGGAAGAGTCAATAGCCGAACTGTATGGCTGGATAGAGCGGGTGATGAACGAACATGGCTTCACCTATGAGGTCATTTTTATTAGCGATGGATCCACCGATCGTTCCTGGAAAATTATCGAAGAATTGCAGCAGCAGTCGCAGGGTAAGGTGAAGGGCATAAAATTCCGTCGCAACTATGGCAAGAGCCCAGCTTTATATTGTGGCTTTGCCGAGGCACAGGGTGACGTGGTTGTCACCATGGATGCTGACTTGCAGGATTCTCCCGACGAGATACCTGAGCTCTATCGAATGATTACCGAGGAAGGCTACGATTTGGTGAGTGGCTATAAGCAGAAGCGCTACGACCCGCTGTCGAAGACGTTGCCCACAAAACTGTTCAACGCCACGGCCCGTAAGGTGAGCGGCATCAAGAATCTGCACGACTTCAATTGCGGACTGAAGGCCTATCGCCTTGATGTAGTGAAGAATATCGAAGTCTATGGCGAGATGCACCGCTACATCCCCTACTTGGCCAAGAATGCCGGCTTCGGCAAGATTGGCGAGAAAGTAGTGCACCATCAGGCTCGCAAGTATGGCGAGTCGAAATTTATGGGCTGGAACCGCTTTGTCAACGGCTATCTGGATCTCATTACGCTATGGTTCCTTTCTACCTTCGGTAAGAAGCCCATGCACGTCTTTGGTTTCCTCGGTTCGCTCATGTTCCTCATTGGTTTTGTGGCCGCCTTTATTATCGGAGCCAACAAACTCTATTGTCTGGCTTCAGGCATTCCCATGCGTCTGGTGACCGATTCTCCGTTCTTCTACATAGCCCTGACAATGATGATTCTGGGCACACAACTATTCTTGACAGGATTCCTTGGCGATTTGATTAGTCGCTCTTCAACAGGCAGAAACGAGTATCAGATTGAGAAGAAGATATGAGACTGAGAGCTTTGCTTTTTGCATTCGTCGTGCTGGTGATAGGGGCTTGTAGCTCTATCGATTGCCCTGTCGAGAATCAGGTCTTTACTGTCTATGGGGTCTATTCTGGTGAGGAGGTCGATACATTGCACGACACGCTCTATGTCTGGTCCAAACGCAGTGACGGCAAGGACACGTTGCTACTGAATCGTGGCGTCAATCTGTCCAATTTCTTTCTCCCCATCAGCAATCAGCATCCTGAAGACATCCTTATTTTCCTTGTGGCCGACACGGCGGGCCATTACACGCTCGACACAGTGTGGATCAAGAAAGAGGACATCCCCCATTTTGAATCGGTTGACTGCAATCCTACGTTCTTCCATCGATTGACGAGCGTACGCAGCACCCATCGCGGCATAGACACAATTACCATCAATCGTTCATCCGTTGAATATGAAACAACGTCATCGACTGCACATTTCCACATCGATTTCAAGGCTCGTCGTTAGCATGCTGATGCTCCTGACGACGCTCGGAGTCGGAGCGCAGGGCTTTCTGAAGTTTCAGAAAGACAGCATTCCCATGTTCCGCGGCTTTGCCGTGTCGTTCGATCTGGTAGGAGCTGCACAAAAGTTGTTGAGCGATCATGGCCAATATGAGGGAGCCTTACGTCTGAATCTGCACGACCAGTATTTCCCCATCGTGGAGGTGGGTTATGGCTATGCCAACCATGAGAAAGACGAAGTGACGGATATCAGCTACAAGACCTCGGCACCCTATTTTCGTCTTGGTGTTGATGTGAATGTGATGAAGAAGAAGCACACAGGCAACCGTGTCTACGTCGGTGCTCGCTATGGCTACACATCCTACAAGGTCGATGTCAGTCGCCCAACATATTCAGACCCTACCTGGGGGTGGCAAACAAATTATGGTGTAAGCAATGAACCTTGCAAGCAGAGCTGGACAGAGTTTCTGTTCGGTGTTGATGCCAAGATTCTCGGACCTTTGCATTTGGGATGGAGTGCCCGCTATAAATTCCGTCTGAGCCACGACGATGGCATCATTGGCAAGACGTGGTATGTGCCAGGCTATGGCTTACAGGATACCTCGTCGCTGAATGCCACATTCAATGTGATAATTGATATTTAGCCTTTGGCAGATATATAATAAAGATTATAATGGACGAAAAGAGAAAAAAACAGCTTCGTTGGCAGTTGCCTTTCCTGGTGCTGCTCATTGTGGGCTCCATCTTTATCATTCGCCAACAGCAAATGGCTCCCTATCAGCGTAATTCCGGCTTCGTTTTCGGCACAGTCTACAGCGTGAGTTATCAGTGTCCCGACAACTTGCAGCATGAAATCGAGGCTGAGCTGAAAAAGATAGATATGACATTCTCCATGTTCAACGACCAGTCGCTCGTGACGGCAGTAAACCGTAACGAGCATCCCAAACTGACGCCGATGTTCGTGGAGATGTTCAACCTTGCAGAGGCCATTTCGAAAGATACCGACGGTGCTTTCGACATCACCGTTGGTCCCCTGGTTAACGCCTGGGGCTTTGGTTTCAAGAGTGAGGTGATGCCCTCGACCCAACAAGTTGACAGCCTTCTCAAATTTGTAGGCATGGATTTGATTGCGCTCAATGCAGATAAGACCCAGTTGGAGAAGAAAGATCCTCGTGTGACGCTCGACTTCAGTGCTATTGCCAAGGGCTACGGCTGTGATTTCGTGGCCAACTTCCTGCGCCGCAAAGGCATCACCAACTTCATGGTCGAGATTGGCGGCGAGGTGGTGACGAGCGGTATCAGTTCCCATCGTGTACCCTGGCGCATTGGTGTGACCAAACCTACCGAGGATTCACTCTCTGCCTCTGGAGACCTACAGACCGTACTCAACGTGACTGACCGCGCCATGGCCACCAGCGGAAACTACCGTAACTTCTACTATAAAGGTGGACGTAAGTATGCTCATACCATCGATCCCCGCACAGGCTATCCGGTGCAGCACAACATTCTTTCGGCTACGGTGTTGGCTCACGAGTGTGCTACTGCCGATGCCTACGCCACGTCGTTCATGGTGATGGGGCTTGACCGTGTCAAGGAAGTGCTTGAGCGCCAGCCTGAGCTCATGGCCTATATTATCTACACTGATGACTCGGGACAATTGGCTGTCTGGTATTCACCATCGTTGGCCGATAAGATTAGCGACTGATGGACCATCGGCTCAGACTCTACGACCATCTGCTCCAGTTCTCCCTTTTCCAGGGACTTAGTCGGACAGAATTACTCCAGATGGCAGGCAATACGAAGTTCGGCTTCTTAAAGTTGCCCGCAGGAAAGATGGTGGTGCGTGAGGGTGACCCCTGTCAACAGTTGCATTTCCTCATCGACGGTCAGTTGGCCGTGCAGAGCGTCAGCGACGACCACACCTACACCTTCAACGAGTTTTTGTCGGCCCCCTGGCTCATTCAGCCCGAGTCGCTCTTCGGTGCTTCCACCCGCTACTCCTATTCAGCAAAGACCCTTTCCAGCACCCATTTCATTACCTTGTCCAAGGATGAAGTGCTGCGTCTTCTTGACGATTTCCTCATCATTCGTCTGAATCTGCTTAACCTATACGCCACGCAGAGTCAGCGCCGCGCCCATTTGTCGTGGCGGCGTTGCCCCCTCACGCTCACCGACCGTATCATCCGTTTCCTGCTCGATCACAGTGTCTATCCTGCAGGGCCTAAGACAGTCTACATTCTTATGGAGCGTTTGGCCGAGGAACTGAACGACAGTCGGCTGAACATTTCCCATGCACTCAATGACATGCAGGCCCGTGGCCTTCTGCGCCTGCATCGTGGTCGCATCGAGGTACCTTCTCTTGAGCATCTTTTGATGTGACTAACTCAGATAAACACTTTTAGCTACTGCAAGTTGGGACGCTCACAAGCCCCTTATTAGACGGATAGAAGTATCGACCGATTTGTGAAAAAGGGTTTTCCCCCTCATGTTTAGGGAAAATCCGCGCCAGTTTAGGGATATTCATTTCCGTGACCTCCGTTTTCTTTTTACCTTTGCATCGTGAAAGTTAGTTAGTTTGGTTTAGATTCATAGATTTGTTTTTTAGGTTATTGTTTGCTTTTAGTACATGATGAGGGGCGTTGACCGATGTGATATCAGTCAACGCCTACTTTTCAACAGATAAAGAAACCGTGGCAGTCGTCAATATGACACACTTCCACGGTTTCTTTATTGTAGTCTCAAGTGTAGAGGACTCTGCGTGTTACTGCATGTCGTAGACCACCTGCATAAGGCGCTTGCCCAGTTCGTCGGCCTCCTGCATGGTGGCGGCTTCACTGTAGACACGGATGATAGGCTCAGTGTTAGACTTGCGCAGATGTACCCACTTGGTGGGGAAGTCAATTTTCACGCCGTCGATGTCATTGACAGTAGCCTCAGGATCGTTGGCAAACATATCTTTTACCTTCACCAGAATAGCGTCAACATCGGTCTCGGGTGTCAGGTCGATGCGGTTCTTGGCAATTTGATAGTCGGGGAACGTCTTGCGCAGTTCGCTGGCTTTCAAGCCCTTCTGTGCCAATGACGAGAGGAAGAGACCGATGCCCACCAAAGCGTCACGACCATAGTGACTCTCGGGATAGATCACTCCACCATTGCCTTCGCCACCGATAATGGCACCCACCTCCTTCATCTTCGTGGTCACGTTTACCTCACCCACGGCGGCAGCCGTGTACTTTCCTCCGTGCTTTTCGGTTACGTCTCTCAAGGCACGGGTAGAGGATAGGTTGCTCACGGTGTTGCCGGCATCGTGCGAAAGGATGTAGTCGGCTACCGAAACCAGTGTGTACTCCTCTCCGAACATCTTGCCATCCTCGCAGATGAAGGCCAGACGGTCTACATCGGGATCGACGACTACACCAAGGTCAAAACCTCCCTGACGCATCTTGTCCATGATGCCCTGCAGGTTTTTCTCCAGCGGTTCGGGATTGTGAGCAAACTGTCCTGTGCATTCGCTGTTAAGTATCTCAAAGTCAACGCCTAAGGCGCGGAACAACTCGGGCAGGATGATGCCACCCACCGAATTGATTGTATCTGCGCAAACACGGAATTTGCGAGTCCTGATAGCTTCAACGTCAACCAGACGTAAATCGAGTACTGACTGCACATGGCGCTGATTCATCGTGTCGTCCATGACCACGCGGCCCAGCTTCTCCACGGGAGCGTAGTCGAAATTCTCTTCCTCGGCAATACGCAGCACCTCGGCTCCGTCAGCAGCAGTAAGGAATTCGCCTTCGCGATTCAACAGTTTCAGTGCGTTCCACTGTGTGGGGTTGTGGCTGGCAGTAATGATGATGCCACCGTCGGCCTCATGCCAACGCACGGCCAGTTCGGTAGTAGGTGTCGTGGCCAGACCGATGTCAATAACTTCGTAGCCCATGCCCACAAGAGTGCCGCAAACCACGTCGCGTACCATGGGGCCTGAGATGCGGCCGTCACGTCCCACAACAATCTTCTTGCCACCAATGAATTGGGCATAGGCTGTCGTGAACTTAACGATATCAAGAGGATTCAGTGTGTCGCCTGTGTGTCCGCCGATCGTTCCGCGGATACCGGAAATAGATTTGATCAGTGTCATTTCAAAAAACTTTTGAGTGATACATTTAGTCCTGCAGGTCTACCCTGCGTTGGAACGTTATTTCATAATAATATGGATAGACATAGCTGGAAGCGATGGAGTGGCCCTGTGTGTGTGGTACGATAAGGCGCACCTTCGCTATTTCATCATCGGCAGTGCGAGGACGTCCCACGTTGATGTAGTTGAAGGGGACGAGCCAGCCCGAGGGAACGGACTCACCGTAGGTGCCCTTCATGACGCCATCTGAAAAGGAGGCGGTGTAGGTACTACCCGTACGGGTGATGGTCATCACGTCGGTCTGATAGGGACGCACATCATTGAAGAGAGAGGTGTTGCCGAGTAAGGAGACCTCGAGGAATCGCACCAGCAGGTCAGTACGCTCGTTGTTTTGCAGTGGCTTGCCGCAGCCCTTACGCACTATTTGCATGTAGACGCCATTGTTGTTCAGGTAGACAAACTGGTTGTTGCCTTTGACAGCTGACGTGGTGTAGTTCTGCTCGCGGAACTGGTCTTCGGTGATGACGGTAAAGGCCGAGTCGGCAATGAACTGGTTGATGGCAGCGCGTTCCTTGTCCTTCTTGTCGCCATAGGTCTCATAGTCGTTGCACGACAGGAGCGTGACACTCAATGTCAGCACGGTCAGCAAGGATAGAATAGTTCTTCTCATATTATATATAATAGTTGAATCGATTTTGCGTCTGCAAAGTTACAACTTTAAGTGATGTAAGCGGAAAGTAGGGTGGTGAATTTGTGGTTACTCTACATTAATTAACTCCCTTAAACATTATTCAAGCATATCCTTATAGGCCTCAATGGCCTGTTCTGCTATCTTTACAGCTTCGTTGATGGAGCAGTTGAGCCTTCCGCCAGAAGCATTCAGATGTCCGCCGCCGTTGAAGAAGTCAGTTGCCATCTTGTTGCATGGAAATTGGTCCACGCTGCGCAGCGATACCCACACCAGATTTTCACGTTCAGTATCTTCGCGTAGCGAGATACTCAGTTTGTGTCCCTTGATCTGTAGCGGCATGTTCACAAGTCCCTCCGCATCTCCTTTGATGAAATGAAAACGCTTCAGGTCGTCGCGAGTCAGCGTGAAGTAGCTGGCGTGTCGCTTTTGGTCGACCACCAGGCTCTTGTAGAGCACGTAGCCCATCAGTCGGAGACGGTTTTCGGAGAAGTTATGATAGACGTTGCGATAAATCTTATCCTTATTAATGTGCTTGGTGAGTAGTTGCGAGATAATGAAGAAGACATCGCAGGAGTCGCTGTTGTAGGTGAAAGCTCCCGTATCGGTCATCATGCCGCAATAGATAGGGACGGCGAAGTGTTTGTTCATCTGCTCGAAGCCGTCAAGTTGCCACACAAGACGGAAGACCAGTTCGCTGGTTGACGATGCTTCGGGGTGTGAGATGGTGACCACCGACTGCACGTCGGGGTCGAGATGATGGTCGATGAGCACCTTGTGTGCGGGTGAGGCGTCGAGTGCGGCCTGCATTTGATCAACACGGCTGGTCGTATTGAAGTCAAGACAGAACACCAGATCGCAATGCTGCAACGTCCAGTCGCAACCCTCCTTATGTTTGTCGTAGCGAATGATTTTGTCGGTGTTGGGCAACCACTGTAGGTAGTCGGGATATTGGTCGGGAATGATGATTTGTACCTCCTTGCCATGTACTGTGTGCAGGTATTCTGCCCAGCCTAAACAAGAGCCTAAGGCATCGCCGTCAGGGTTTTGGTGGCAGGTACATATTATGTTCTCGCTCTCCTTGATGAGTTGCAGGAGCAGAGCTTGCTGTTCCTGGGAAATAAGTTCTTTTTGCATGGATCTCTACAATTCGGCTGCAAAGGTACGCCTTTTCTGTGAATTGAGCAAGAAATGGCGGCTCGTTTCTTGTTTATTTCGTGGAAAACGTGTATCTTTGCGGGCAAAAAGAAAGCATACTATGAAGAGACTTCTGATCAAGAATATTGGAACGCTGGTGGTTGACAGCCATCGAAAACCCTATCTTTGTGGCGAGGAGATGAACCAGTTGGAATGTCTCCATGATGCCTGGCTTCTCATTGAGGATGGAAGGTTCATGGAGTGGGGAAGTAGCCAGAATATGGAATCGGCGATTCTGGCTCTCGGCCTTCCATCTCCCACTATGCTCGATGCAGAAGGTGGTACGGTGCTTCCCTCATTCTGCGATAGTCATACACACCTTGTCTATGCCGATAGCCGCGAAGACGAGTTTGTTGACAAGATTAGCGGACTTAGCTATGCGGAGATAGCACGCCGAGGAGGCGGTATATTGAACTCTGCCGACCGGTTGCATGAACTTTCTGAAGAAGATCTCTATCAGCAGGCCATGTGCCGTGTTAGCGAGATTATTCATAAGGGTACAGGTGCCGTGGAGATAAAAAGTGGCTACGGTCTGAACACAGAGGACGAGCTGAAAATGCTTCGCGTCATCCGCCGAATCAAGGAGACCACTCCCATGAAGGTGGTATCGACGTTCCTTGGAGCTCATGCCGTGGGACGTGCCTATGCAGGTCGCCAGTCGGAATATGTAGACCTGGTAGTCAACGAAATGATTCCCGAAGTGGGACGTCAGCAGTTGGCCGACTTTATCGATGTTTTCTGCGATGAGGGCTTCTTTACCCCCGAAGAGACTTCCCGCATGCTTGAAGCTGGCCTGAAGTGGGGAATGCGTGGCAAAATACATGGCCAGGAGCTGGCAGACTCTGGTGGTGTGGAAGTGGCAGTCAAGCACCATGCCCTCAGCGTTGACCATCTGGAGAGTATGACGGAGAGAGACATACGATTGTTGGATCCCTCGGTGACTGGAGGTGAGACCACTCCTACCATCCCCACCGCTCTTCCTGGCACTTCGTTCTTCCTGAACATGCCATTTGCTCCAGCCCGAAAGATGATAGGAGCAGGATTGCCTTTGGCTATCGCAAGCGACTACAACCCAGGTTCGACACCGTCGGGAGATATGAAGTTTGTGGTGTCGTTGGCATGCATCAAGATGAGGCTGCTGCCTGCCGAGGCGCTGAATGCCGCCACGATTAATTCGGCTGCTGCTATGGGACTGAGCAACGAATATGGCTCGATAGCTCGTGGCAAGGTGGCCAACTTCTATATCACGGAGCCGATGCGTTCCATCAACTACCTTCCCTATGCCTATACCACGCCACTCATCAAGAAGGTATTCCTTAAAGGAGAATTATGCAAGTAGTCTACGAAGATAATCACGTCATCATCGTCAGCAAGCAAAGCGGCGAAATCGTTCAGGGCGATAAGACTGGCGACGAGCCGTTGGTAGAGACTGTGAAGCGATACATCAAGGAAAAGTACCAGAAACCGGGTGCTGTATTCCTTGGTGTGGTACACCGACTGGATCGCCCCGTCAGTGGCTTGGTGGTTTTTGCCCGTACCTCGAAGGCCTTAGCGCGACTCAACAAGATGTTTGCCGAGGGTGAGGTGCACAAGACCTATTGGGCGATTGTCATTAGGGGAGAGAAAGGATTGGAGCGTGGAGAGTGGCGGGAACTGACCCATTGGTTGACTCGTAACGAACAGCAGAACAAGTCGTATGCTTACGACCATGAGGTACCTCGCTCGAAAAAGGCGATGCTGCGCTACCGCATCATTGCCAATGGTGAGCGTTACGACCTTGTAGAGGTGCAGCTGATGACGGGTCGTCACCACCAGATTCGATGTCAGCTTGCCAAAGCAGGACATCCGATACGTGGAGATTTGAAATACGGTGCACCTCGTAGCAATCCAGATGGCAGCATTTCTTTGTTATCGCGTAAGGTGGAGTTCGTTCATCCCGTTTCCAAGGAAACCATCAGCGTTGAAGCTCCACTGCCTCACGATTCTCTGTGGCAGGCATTGGCAGCAGACCTATGAGAAAAAATCATTCAATTTAAGCGTAAAAATGTTATAATCTTTTGTTGATTTCAGTTTTTTTCGTTTATTTTGCATCTTGAATGAGAAAGGCTTTCAAATGGATGGGACTGGCATTGATAAGCCCCATCTTATTATTCTTCATATTCGCTTCGCTGCTCTATCTGCCACTTGTGCAAAACTGGGCAGTACAGAAGGTGGCAGCAATTGCTTCCGAGAAGACGGGCATGCAAATCAGCGTGGGTCGTGTAAGCCTTGAATTTCCGTTTGATTTAGGGATAGAGAACGTAATGGTTGTGAGGGAAACCGATACCATTGCCAATATAGGGGAAGCTGTCGTACACGTGGAACTCCTTCCTCTCATCAAAAAGCAGGTGGTGGTCAACAAGTTGGCTATCAACGCTGCCGACCTGAACACGCTCGATCTCGTGAGTGACCTGCAAGTGAAAGGTAGGGTGGGAACGTTTAGCGTGAGTTCACGTTGTGTTGACCTCAACAGGGGAACCGTCGACCTGAATAATGCCCGGCTTGCCGATGCCGACCTGTTGGTTCTATTAAGCGATACTGCCGCCGTTGACACAACAACCTCGGAGATTCCGTGGTTGATCAATGTGGACAGCATAGTTGTCGCCCGCTCTCGAGTGGAGGTACACTTGCCGGGCGATAGCATGCAGGCAGAAGCCTACTTGGGGAAGGCAAAAGTCGAAACAGGTGTGATAGACCTCTTGGCCGGACGATATACCGTGCAGCGGTTTGATTGGCGTGACGGTATGCTGAAATACGACAATGGTTTCAGTATGGTTGAGAGCGGAGGATTGGATGCCGATCATATTGCCCTGACAGATATTGGAATCGGACTTGATTCCATCTTCTATTGTTCTCCAGAACTGATGTTCAAGGTGCGCGATGCTGCCCTGAAGGAACAAAGCGGATTGCAGTTGACACAGATGCATGGGACGCTGATGATGGATTCTACGACGTTGCGCTTGCCCCAGTTGTTGGTGCGTACACCTTATTCTATTATCCGTACGCAAGCTATGGTCGACTTCAATGTGATGGATTCCATCAATCCAGGACGGATGGACATTGATCTGGATGCCTCGCTGGGTAAGCAGGACCTCATGATATTCCTGGCCAATCAGCCTGAGTCATTTCGCAACAGTTGGCCCGAATGGCCACTCACTATGAAGGCTAAGGCAAAGGGAAACAAGGAGCGAGCTGAGATAGAACAACTGACGGTGACGCTACCCACGGCTTTTCATGCCGAGGCAACAGGCATTGCTGCCCTGCCTCCATCTCCTGTCGAACTCCAAGTGAGTGCCGATAGCTATGATTTGGGATTCCTATCATCTTTAGTGCCTGAATACGGAAAAGAATTCGTGCTACCGAAGGGTGTCCATGTAGGTGGATTTGTCAGCAACCAAGGGTCTGCCTATTCTGCCAATCTCTTGTTGCGTGACGGGGAGGGGCAAGCTAAAGTCGTTGCCCATTTGGATGAGCGGGGTATGAGCTACGATGCTGAAACGAGTGTCAGTAAGCTGAACCTGCGCCATTTCCTGCCTAAGATGGAGTTGGGTTTATGCTCTTTTACGGCCACAGCGAAGGGAAAGGGAACGGATTTCTTCAAACGTCAGAGTTGGCTCGATGCCGATGCCCATATCCATCGCCTGCACTATGGTAGCTATACCATCGATTCGATGCAAGTCAAGGCGCGGCTTAATGATGGTCATGCCATTGTCAATGTGAAGGGCGAAAACAAGTTCTTTGGAGGCACCGTTATTGCCGATGCATTGCTTGATACCAATAATCTGAAAGCCACCATCTCTACTGATCTGAGCAGTTTGAATCTTTATGCCTTACAATTGGTCGAGAAACCGCTGTCCATCGGACTCTGCGGTCATGTTGACGTGAACAGCAATATGAAGGAACAACACTATGTGTCGGCTCTGTTCAGTGACCTTTATATCAAAGATTCCTCGACCATCTATCGTCCAGAAGACATTGGCTTGTTGTTGCGTACCAATCGTGACACGACGTATGTTCGTATGCAGAGTGGCGACCTGATTTTGAAACTCGATGCCAGTGGCAGCATAAACGATGTTGCCAGCCAGTTGGGCACGCTGTCCGATTCGCTGATGGGGCAGTTCAATAGCCGTACCATTGACCAGTTGCAATGTACGCGCCTGTTGCCAACGATGAGGCTCTATGTCACCAGCGGCTTGGAGAACCCTGTGGCCAATTTCCTTCGTTCATCTGCTAATATTAGTTTCAGGGAACTCCTCGTCAATCTTACAACTTCTCCACAGCGGGGAATCAACGGCACAGCCCATGTTTTTAACATCAATGCCGACTCGATGCGTATTGACACCGTCCGTGTCAACCTGGTGGAGAAGGCGCATGGACTCACCTTCAACGGGCAGGTGACCAACAACCGACGCAATCCGCAGTTTGTCTTCAATACCCTCTTTGATGGCTTGGTCCAGGAGCATGGGGCCAGTATTGGCGTGCGCTATTTCGATGCGAAAGGCAATCTCGGCCTTCGCATAGGCACGCAGGCAGTCATGGCTGATAATGGCATCAACTTCCGTCTGATACCGTCGAACCCCACCATTGGCTACAAGAAATTCACTCTAAACGACGATAATTACCTCTTTATACAAGATAACCTGCGCCTGCAGGCAAAAGTTGACCTTATTGCTGAAGACGGGACAGGTATCAAGATCTATTCCGTGGAACAAGACTCTACGCTGCTGCAGGACCTGACGGTCTCTTTGCATCGTTTCGACTTAGGAAAGCTGACCGAAGTGTTGCCCTATGTACCCTCTATCACTGGTGAACTGAATGGCGACTACCACTTGGTGATGGACGAGAAGAGACAGATTTCCGTGGCCTCGGATATGAATGTGAAGAAGATGACCTATGAGAGAAGTCCGCTGGGCAATGTGGCTACCGAGTTCGTCTATTTGCAACGAGAAGATGATACCCATGCGGTGGATGGCCGCCTGCTTCTGGAAGATGTGGAGGTGTGCGAACTGAGCGGCGAATACCACAATCAGAAGTCAGGCTACCTGGATGCCGTATTGACGATGACACGTTTCCCGTTAGGTTTGGGCAACGGTTTCATTCCCGACCAGTTGATTGGTTTTGAAGGATATGCCGAAGGAGAAATGACGGTCAAGGGAACGAGCAAAAATCTGGATGTCGATGGCGAGATACAGCTTGATTCGGCAGCTTTGATCAGCGTGCCCTATGGTGTGCGGCTACGTTTCGACGACGACATCGTGCGTATCCAAGACTCCAAGCTACTGCTTGAGAATTTCACGATGTATGCCTACAACGACGAACCGCTTAACATCATGGGCAACATTGACTTCCACAATATGGATAAGATGACGGTAGACATGCGTATGAGGGCAAGCAACTATCAGATTATCAAGTCGGAACAACAGGCGAAGTCAATAGCCTATGGCACAGCCTTCGTCAATTTCTTTGCACGATTGAATGGCCGGCTTGACCAGTTGCGCATGCGGGGACGACTGGATGTCCTGGGAACAACCGACCTGACCTATATTTTGCTTGACTCCCCCCTCTCTACCGATAACCAGTTGGATGAACTCGTCAAGTTTGTTGACTTTAGTGACTCCATTCACCATGCGGTTGAGAAGCCTACTCCTACAGGTCTCGACGTGGATCTGACGCTGAGCATTGACCAAGGTGCCCATCTGATGTGTGCCCTGAATGTAGACCAGTCCAACTATGTCGATCTTTTTGGTGGCGGAGATTTGCGAATGAGGTATAATGCCGATGGTATTTCGATGACCGGACGCTACACCATGTCGAGTGGCGAGATGAAGTATTCGCTGCCCGTCATCCCGCTGAAGACATTTACTATTCAGGATGGCAGCTATGTAGAGTTTACCGGCGACCCCTATAATCCAAGGCTGAACCTTACTGCCACCGAACGGACCAAGGCCGCCGTGTCACAGGATGGACAGCCCTCGCGTAGTGTTGCCTTCGATTGTGGCGTGGTCATCACCAAGACGCTCAACGACATGGGCCTGGAGTTTGTCATCTCGTCACCCGAGGACAACTTAGTGGCTAACGAACTGTCCGCCATGACGACGGAGCAGCGTGGAAAGTTGGCTGTCACGATGCTCACTACAGGCATGTATCTTGCCGATGGCAATACCAGTGGATTCTCGATGAACTCGGCATTGAGTTCCTTCCTGCAGAGTGAGATCAACAATATTACTGGCAATGCCCTCAAAACGCTCGACTTGAGTGTGGGCCTCGACAACACAACCGACGCAACAGGTGCCATGCACACCGATTATTCGTTTAAGTTTGCCAAGCGATTCTGGAACAATCGGTTGAAGGTGCAGATTGGCGGTAAGGTGTCATCGGGACAGGATGCAGGCGACGGAAAGAACCGTTCATTCTTCGACAATGTGACGATGGAGTATCGTCTGTCGCCTACGTCCAATAAGTACGTGAAGCTGTTCTTCAAACAGAATGTCTACGACTGGCTTGAAGGCTACACCGGCGAGTATGGTGGTGGTTTTATCTGGCGTCGCCGTTTGGACAATTTCTGGGACATCCTGCGTTTCTGGCGAAAGGAGCAGCAGCCCAACGTGAGGAACTTCATGCAGCCACGTCGCGAACTTAATGACTCTATTCGAAGAAATGAAGTTAAGTAACATCATATTGACCCTCCTATGTGGGATGCTGATGGCGGCATGCTCCACTACAAAGAATATTCCCGACGACGATCATCTCTTCGTTGGCCTGACCAAGATTGACTATCAGAACTATACGTCGGGAACACACTTTGACGAGACGCAAGAGGAGATTGAGGCCGCTCTGGCCACGGCCCCCAATGGAGCGCTCTTCGGCAGCAGCTATTACCGAACGCCTTTCCCCTACGGGTTGTGGATATGGAACTATGCCCACGGCTCCAGCGGCAAGTTCAAAAAATGGCTCAACAAATCCTTTGGCAAGGGACCTGTGCTGATGAGTCAGGTCAATCCGGCGCTACGTGCCTCTGTAGCTCGCTCTATGCTGCGCAAGAACGGCTATATGCATGGCGATGTCAGCTACACCGAGGTGCCGCAAAAAAATCCGAAGAAGATGAAAATAGGCTACACCGTAACCTTGGATACTCTCTTTACCGTCGACACGCTGGAGTACGTCAATTTCCCTTCCGACATGCGCCGGCTCATCGATTCTACCCAGACGGAGGCCATGATCACCAAGGGCTCGCCTTTCACCGTGGCCACTTTGAGTAGTGAGCGTTCACGCCTGTCGACCCTTTTCCGTAATAGCGGATACTATTTTTTTCAGCCCTCTTACGCATCCTACTTGGCCGATACTCTCGAACGGACATATCACGCCCGCTTGCGTTTGCAACTGGCCGACTCCCTCTCCCCTGAGATTCTGAAGCCTTGGTACATCGGGCGTTCTACTGTCAGTTTGCGACGCTCGTTCATGGACAGGCCCACCGACAGCCTGCAGCGTCGCACCCTGAAGGTGCTCTTTAGCGGTAAACATCCCGCCATCCGTCCTCGAGTCATTCTCCGTGACATCAAGTTGCGTCATCGGCAGCCATTCAGCTATGATCGGTATATAGAGTCGTCGCAGAAGGTCAATGCAACGGGCGTGTTCAGTTCTTCCGATTTTGTGTTCACCCCTCGCGAGGGTACCGATACGCTCGACATGATGATCAATTGCACACTTGACAAGCTTTATGACTTCTATATCGAGACCAACTTCATAAGCCGTACCATTGGCCGATTAGGCCCGGAACTGAAGATTGGCTTCACCCGTCGCAACATCTTCCGGGGTGCCGAGAAACTCGATGTCAACCTGCATGGTTCCTATGAATGGCAGACAGGCGGACATGGCAGTACGATGGACAGCTACCAATATGGTGCCGATGCCGCCATTGAGTTTCCACGTATCATTACACCCTTCAACATCAAGGAGCGTTCCCTGCGCCGTAAGGACGGCACCATTCGTCGGCCTCGTCAGTTCTACGCCACTCCTTGGACCATTGCCAAGGTGTCGACCGACATTGTGCATCGTCCCTCCTACTACAAGATGCACATTGTCTCGGGCGAGTGGACATACCGCTGGCAGCCATCATTCAGCAATCGCCATGAGTTCTCGCCGCTCACATTGAAGTATCAGTTCTTCAACAGCCGTAGCGATGCATTCATCTCCATGCTGAATGAAAACCTCTATTTAGCCACGTCGTTGTCAGACTACTTCATCCCCAAGATGCGCTACACCTATACTTACAGCAGCCCTGCCAACTATCTGAACCCTATCCGTTGGGAGACCACCGTCGAGGAGTCGGGCAGCCTGTCGTCTCTCTATTTTGTAGCCCATGGACGTAGTTGGAATGAGAAGGACAAGAAAATGTTCAGGAATCCCTATTCGCAATTCGTCAAAGTGGAGACGGATCTGACTAAGACTTGGCGTATTGATTCCCATTCGCAACTTGTGGGGCATCTGAATGCAGGCTATCTGCATTTCTTCGGCAACAGCGAGATGGCTCCTTTCAGCGAGAGCTTCTATGTGGGCGGAGCCAACAGCATACGCGCCTTTACCGTTCGCAGCATTGGCCCTGGAGCCATGCCCCAGCTCTTTTCCGACTTTGGAAGTGAGGCCCGTCAGTTCTCCTACGTGTTGAGCAATGGTAACATGAAGTTCCAGGCCAATCTGGAATACCGCACCCGTCTCTTCGGCAGTCTTTACGGCGCCGTCTTTCTGGATGCAGGCAATGTGTGGACCAACGAGAATTACTATAAGGTAAGTCTCGATGACTATTCAGAGGATATGGATGACGATGTTTCCTCAGAAAATGAAGAGTTTGTCAAATGGTTGAATGAAAACATGGAAAAAGGCGTGTTCCGACCTTCCCAGTTCTTCAAGCAGTTAGCTACTGGTACGGGTGTTGGCCTGCGCTACGACCTCGACTTCCTCGTCGTGCGTGTGGACTGGGGCTTTGGGCTTCATCTCCCTTACGACACCGGCAAGTCGGGCTATTTCAATATTCCCCGTTTCAAGGACATGCATTCCCTGCACATTGCCATCGGCTATCCCTTCTGAAGATATTACTTCTTAAAAACTATAAAAAATGTTTTAGTTTCCATTTTTTTTTTGTATATTTGCAGGCAGAAATCTGTTTAACTTTATCAATAAAATAAAAAGCATGAAACCAACCCTTTTTCTTCTTGCAGCTGGCATGGGTAGCCGCTATGGCGGTTTGAAGCAGCTCGACGGTCTGGGCCCCAATGGCGAGACCATCATGGACTATAGTATCTACGACGCCATCCAGGCTGGATTCGGCAAAATTGTGTGGGTCATCCGTAAGGACTTCGAGGAGCAGTTCCGCACTCAGATCCTTTCCAAGTACGAAGGTCAGGTACCTTGCGAACTTTGTTTCCAGGCTCTCGACGCACTGCCCGAGGGATTCAAGGTGCCCGAAGGACGTGTAAAGCCCTGGGGAACCAACCACGCTGTGCTCATGGGTAAGGATGTCATCAAGGAGCCTTTCTGTGTCATCAACTGCGACGACTTCTATGGTCGCGATGCTTTCATGCAGATTGGTAAGTTCCTCTCAAACCTGCCTGAGGGTGCCAAGAACGAGTATGCTATGGTGGGCTTCCGCGTATGCAACACGCTGAGTGAGAACGGTAGCGTGGCTCGTGGCGTCTGCGCCTATAATGACAAGCGTCATCTGACCGACGTGGTGGAGCGTACCGAGATTATGCGTATTGCCGACAAGGGCAACGCCATCTGCTTTAAGGACGAGCAGGGTGAGTGGCAGCCGTTGGAGGAGAACGTGCCTGTGTCTATGAACATGTGGGGTTTCACGCCCGACTATTTCGAGCATAGCGAGGCTTACTTCAAGGAGTTCCTCAGCGATCCGAAGAACATGGAGAATCTGAAGGCTGAATTCTTCATCCCTCTCATGGTCAACAAGCTCATCAACGAGGGAACGGCCACCTGCGAGGTGCTCGATACCACCAGCGTTTGGTTTGGTGTGACCTATGCTGCCGATCGTGAGGCCACCGTGGAGCGCATCAAGAAGCTCGTCGACGATGGTGTCTATCCCAACAAGCTGTTCTAAGTAAACAAGTTCTTAAGAAGATGGAGGCATTTCAAAAGGAAGTGCCTCCATCTTCTTTTTGGGGTTATCGGCGCAGGAACTGAATGGCCTTTTCTATGTGCGGATACATCAGTTCGTCGTTCAGGATGAAAGGAACCACTTTGCGGAATTCATCGTGAATCTCGCAGATGGCGGGCGACGACTTCAGCGGCAGACGGAAGTCAAGGGCCTGTGCTGCGTTGAACAGTTCAATAGCCAATACACGTTCGGTATTGTAGATGACCTTATAAAGCTTGATGGCTGCGTTGGCACCCATTGAGACAAGGTCTTCCTGGTCCTGACAGGAAGGAATCGAGTCGACCGACGATGGCATGGCCAGTGACTTGTTGAGCGAGACGCATGAGGCGGCGGTGTATTGTGTAATCATGAAGCCGCTGTTCACGCCAGGGTTGGCCACCAGGAACGATGGCAGACCACGTGTTCCGCTCACTAATCGGTAGATGCGGCGCTCCGAAATATCAGCCAGTTCGCTCATGGCGATAGACAGGAAGTCAATAGGCAGCGCGATGGGCTCGCCGTGGAAGTTACCTGCCGAGATAATCAAATCCTCGTCCGGGCATACTGTCGGATTGTCGGTGGCAGAGTTGATCTCAATATCGATGACAGAGCGTACATAGCGGATGGTGTCCTTCACCGCACCGTGTACCTGTGGCACGCAACGGAAGGAATATGGGTCTTGTACGTGAGCCTTGATGTTGTTCAGAATCTGGCTGCCTTCCAGCAGTTCACGCATACGCTTGGCAGTCTCTATCTGTCCGAGATGTGGACGCACGGTATGTACGGCGGGGGTGAACGGCTCTATACGGCCATCGAAGGCGTCGAGGCTCATTGCCGCAATCTTGTCGGCCCACTCACTCAATCGTTGAGCTTCCAAGAGTGACCAAACGGCAAAGGCACTCATGTTCTGCGTACCGTTGAGCAGGGCCAGACCTTCCTTCGAAGCCAGTTCAATGGGCTTCCAGCGTTTCTTCCTGCAAAGCTCCTCGCCACTGATTACCTTGCCTTGATACTCCACCTCGCCCAAGCCGATAAGGGGCAGGCACAGGTGAGCCAGAGGTACGAGGTCGCCTGAAGCACCAAGCGAGCCCTGACGATAGACTACGGGATAGACATCGTTGTTGATAAACTGCACCAGTCGTTGCACGGTGTCAAGTTTGCAGCCAGAGTAGCCATAGGACAGCGACTGTACCTTGAGTAGCATCATGATCTTCACGATGTCGTTGGGCACTCGTTCCCCCACGCCACAAGCATGGCTTTTGATGAGGTTTATTTGCAGTTGGCTGAGTTGTTCCCTGCCGATAGACACGTTGCAGAGCGAACCGAATCCGGTAGTCACGCCATAGACGGGAGCGCCGTTCGAAGCTATCTTCTTGTCCAGATAGCTGCGGCAGCGTCTTATGCGTTGCTTGGCCTCTTCGCTAAGTTCTATTTTTTCTCCGTTCCTGATTATTTCGCCGATGCGTTCAATAGTGAGATGTTCAGCTGAAATGAAATGGGTTGCCATAGTTTTTTGTAGTGATAGATTTTGGTTATAAAGATGATGGGTTTTTCATGAACAGTCATCGAGTGGGACTATTCCCACTCGATGGTTGCAGGTGGCTTTGACGAAATGTCGTAGCAGACGCGGTTGACACCACGCACCTTGTTGATGATCTCGTTGCTTATCTTAGCCATGAAGTCATAGGGCAGATGAGCCCAGTCGGCAGTCATGGCATCGGTAGAGGTGACGGCACGCAAGGCTACCGGGTGCTCGTAGGTACGTTCATCGCCCATCACACCCACGCTGCGCACAGTACTCAGCAGGATGGCCCCAGCCTGCCAGATCTGGTCGTAGAGCGACACCTCGATGGTGCCGTCCTGCATGTCGGCAGGAACGCCGGCAGCCAATGCGCGGCGAGCCTCCTCGCCAGAGAGCTTCACTTTGTAGTCGCGGAGTCCGCGGATGTAGATGTCGTCGGCATCCTGCAGTATACGCACCTTTTCAGGCGTGATGTCGCCCAGGATGCGTACGGCTAAGCCAGGTCCCGGGAAGGGGTGACGGGTAATCAGGTGTTCCGGCATGCCGAGCTGTCGGCCTACGCGGCGCACCTCATCCTTGAACAACCATTTCAGCGGCTCGCAGAGTTGCAGATGCATCTCCTTGGGCAGGCCGCCCACGTTGTGATGGCTCTTGATGACCTTGCCTGTGATATTGAGGCTCTCGATGCGGTCAGGATAGATGGTACCCTGAGCCAGCCAGCGACAAGCTCCCCCTTCAGCTCCATTAGATTCGGCGATGATTCGCTTGGCCTCGTTGTTAAAGACCTCCACGAAGTCGCGGCCAATAATCTTGCGCTTCTCCTCTGGGTTGGTCACGTTGGCGAGGTCGGCAAAGAACTTTTCGCTGGCATCCACGCCAATCACGTTCAAGCCAAGCACCTTGTAGTCGTCCATCACCTGGGTGAACTCGTTCTTGCGCAGCATGCCGTGGTCAACGAAGATACAGGTCAGGCGCTTGCCAATGGCACGGTTGAGGAGTACGGCGGCGACACTCGAGTCGACACCACCCGAGAGACCCAGGATCACACGGTCATCGCCTAACTGCTGTTTCAGTTCGGCCACCGTCGTATCGACAAACGAGGCAGCGCTCCACTCCTGTCGGCTTCCGCAGATGTCCACCACGAAGTTCTTCAGCAACTGCTTGCCCTGTACGGTGTGGAACACTTCAGGGTGGAACTGTACGGCCCATACAGGTTGTGTAGTGCTTGCGAAGGCAGCGTTTTCCACATCGGCAGTCGAACCAATGACTTTGAAGTCAGCGGGGATGGCCGTGATGGTGTCGCCGTGGCTCATCCATACCTGTGAGTGCTGGTCGAAGCCGCGGAACAGTGGGTTGGTCGTGTCGATGGACTCCAGATGGGCGCGTCCATACTCGCGACTGTCGGCCTTCTCCACCTTGCCACCCAAAGTGTGCGAGATGAACTGTGCACCGTAGCAGATGCCGAGAACAGGAAGACGTCCCACAAACTCGCTCAAATCCACCTTGAACGCCTCTGGGTCGTGAACCGAGTAAGGCGAACCGCTTAGGATGACGCCAATCACCGTCGGGTCATCCTTGGGGAATTTGTTGTAAGGCAGAATCTCGCAGAAGGTGTCCAGTTCGCGCACCCGGCGTCCAATCAACTGCGTGGTCTGCGAACCGAAATCCAAAATGATAATCTTCTGTTGCATAGATATATTATTGAAAATTTTTGCAAAAGTACAAAATAAAAACGATATAGCCAAATTTATGTGTGACGAAGCGTTTCGATGAAGGCTATTGCCTGGTCGAGCGTATCAATCTTGCCCACATCCATCATGCGCAGATCCTTTTTCTCTCGTCCAACGAAAGTTTGTTGGTGACAGTATTTCAGGTAGAATTCGATGATGGAGAACCGGTCGGGCATAGAAGCGAAGAGAGGAAACGCACCAGGTGAGAGAACGTGAATGCCGCTGAAGGCGAGGCGGATGGTGGATGGTGAAGGGTGGATAGTGGATGGTGGACGTACCTCGCCCGTCTCGATGTTTGTCCAACCTCTTAGCCGCATGTCGTCATCGAAGAGCAGGTAGCGCTTCGTGTTGCGCTGACTGACCAGTAACAAGGCATCCGTTGTGGCGTCTTGTACGCAAAGGTCGTACAGGGCAGAGAGGTTCACGTTGCTCAGGATGTCTACGTTATGGATGAGGATGGGGCTGTCGGGGTCGAAGAGGGGAAGAGCCTTCTTGATGCCGCCACCCGTTTCGAGCAGTTGCTCTGTCTCGTCGCTGATGCGAATGTCCAGGCCGAAGTCGTCGTTGTCTTTCAGGTAGTCAATGATTTGTTGGGCAAAATGATGCACATTGACCACGATACGTTCAAAGCCTGCATCCTTTAACTTTTGTATGACGTGCCACAACAGCGGTTGTCCTGCCACGGGTACCAATGCCTTTGGCATCGTGTCTGTAAGCGGTTTCAGGCGTGTTCCAAGTCCTGCTGCAAAGATCATTGCTTGTTTCATGCCTGCAAAAGTACGAAAAACTTGTGAAACAAAAGCAGATTTGCGAATAATTAACGTCCCCAATTATTGCCCCCCAAAAGGCATGATGAAGTCCAGTCCCGAAGTGATTTGCTCCACCACCTGCCTGTGGTCTTTAGTCCTTTTGGGATATAGAAATATTCTCTTTCTTTAATTAGAATGTTTTCCTTTTGCAGATATATTCTAATTATTATTTGAGAATGTTGCGGGAGGCGCGTAACGGGACGGCAGCGGATATTGGCTGCGAGGGGCGCAAGCATCGGCCAGATCAGGAATGACTGATTCCCCCCGCGCATTTGCCTAAAGGCGCGTCATCGTGCGCCTTTAGGCAAATGATAGCGTGAAATTATAAGGTCTACTTCTCTAAAATCTGCGTGATGTTTTGTTCACGATGGCAGATGTGGACCTCTACGTTGAATTTCTGGTGGATGTGCTCGGCTAAATGCTGGGCGGCATAGACAGAACGGTGCTGGCCGCCGGTGCAACCAAAGGAGAACATCAGGCTGGTGAAGCCACGCTGGATGTAGCGGCGAACGTGAGCATCGGCCAACTTGTAGACGGAGTCGAGGAAGGTGAGTATCTCGCCATCGTCCTCCAAGAAGCGAATTACCGGCTCGTCGAGTCCTGTCAGTTGCTTATAAGGCTCGTAACGTCCTGGGTTGTGGGTAGAACGACAGTCAAAGACGTAGCCACCACCGTTGCCACTCTCGTCCTCGGGAATGCCTTTGCGATAGCTGAAGCTGTAGACCTTGACCACCAACGGGCCTTGGGCGTCGTATTTGGAGAAGGTGGCAGGGCCGTCCTGTGGATGCGGCTTGTAGGGGTTGTTGTCTGTTATCTTGTAGCCATCGGAGCGCTTTGCCGTGGCGGCAATCTGCTGAAACTGAGGTAGTTCGGTGAGCCGATGCAGCAGGGAGACAAGGTAGGGGTAGGGGAAATCGACGGACTTCAGCAGTTCCCGCAGGTTCTCCATCGCAGGCGGGATGCTCTCAATGAAGTGCTGCTTGCGCTCAAAGTAGCCGCGGAACCCGTAGGCACCCAGCACTTGCAGCATGCGGAACAACACAAAGAGAGACAGTCGTGCCACGAAGTGATGAGGCGTAGGCACCTCTGTGTACTGCTTCAGCGCATTATAATATTCATAGACCAGTTCGCGGCGTAGTTTGTGGGGATACCTGGCTGAAGCTTGCCAGAGGAACGAGGCCAAGTCGTAGTAGTAGGGGCCGCGGCGTCCGCCTTGGAAGTCGATGAAAAAGGGTGCAGAGCTGCTACCGGAGATCATCACGTTGCGTGCCTGGAAGTCACGATACAAGAAACATTGTTCGTCGCCTGCGGCAGTAAGGTCTTTAGCCAACAGACGGAAGTCGGCTTCGAGCTTCAGTTCGTGGAAGTCGAGCTCGGTGGCCTTCAGGAAACAATACTTGAAGTAGTTGAGGTCGAAAAGCACGGAGTCGGTATCGAAGGCGGGCTGCGGATAGCAGTTGGTGAAGTCCAGTTCCCGGGCACCACGCAATTGGATATTAGGCAGTTCGCGGATGGTGCGCCTTAGCAGTTCCTGTTCCTTCAGCGTGTAGCGTCCACCTGCCTCGCGTCCTCCGCGAATGGCGTCGAAGAGCGACTGGTTGCCAAGGTCTGACTGCAAGTAGCGCAGTTCATCGCTACTTACAGCCAGCACATGGGGTACGGGCAGCTTGCGTTTGGCAAAGTGGCGTGCCAGATAGACAAAGGCATGGTTTTCGTCACGGCTCGTTCCGATGACGCCAATGACGCTATGCCCTTCGTTGTCGAAGATTCTGTAGTAGGCGCGGTTGCTTCCTGCGCCAGGTAGTTTCTCGGTGCTACGAGGTTCTCGTCCGCACCATTGTTGATATAGTTCTAATAGTTGTTGCATTCAAAAGTGATTAACGATAGCAGCGGAAGATCTGTTCCACATCAGCGTGGCGCATCTTCGGCGTGAACAGGCTGACCAGCCACACAACAGGGAAGCCGCCCAACATGGCAATGGCTCCGCAGTTGATGGGGTTGATGGGATTGCCTAAGAGCATGTTGATGACCGTAATGCCGACGCCCCAGACGAAACAGGCCCACACCGACGATGTGGTGACACCGCGCCAGTAGAGTCCCAGCATGAAGGGAGCAAGGAACGCACCAGCCAGGGCGCCCCATGAGATGCCCATGAGCTGCGCAATGAAGGTAGGCGGATTCAGGGCAATCATCAGCGAGATGACGATGAAGAACACGATGAGTACTCGCATGACTACCACCTTGCGGCGCTCGATTTTCTCCGATACCTCATCGTCGATAGTGCCTTCCATCACTTCGCCAGGCGCAGCCTTCTTGTCGCGATAGATGAGGTCGAGCGTCATCGTCGAAGACGACGTGAGCACCAACGAAGCCAATGTCGACATGGAGGCCGAGAGCACCAGCAGCACCACGAGGGCGATGATGGCATCGGGCAGCGTGACAAGCATGGAGGGGACGATGGAGTCAAAGTCCAGACGGCCGTTGGGCAGGGTGGGGGGCATGCCAAACAGGCGACCGAAACCGCCAAGGAAGTAGCAACCTCCAGCCACGACAAGGGCAAACACGGTGCTGATGATGGTGCCGCGGCGAATGGCCTCCTCATCGGTAATCGAGTAGAACTTGCCCACCATCTGTGGCAGTCCCCAGGTGCCGAGTGATGTCAGGATGACCACACCTAAGAGGTTCCAGGGGTCAGGACCGAAGAGGGAGGCGTAAGGGCCGTCCGTGGTCGTGGCTGTCAGGGAGTTGTCGGCGGGGATGGCCGCCATCTTGTCGATGGCCGTCACCAGTCCGCCCTGCGACTTGAGCACCACGGCGATGACGGTGATGATGCCGAAGAGCATGATGAGACCTTGTATGAAGTCGTTCATAGCCGTAGCCTTGTAGCCACCGAGGATTACGTAAACAGCAGTCAGGATGGCCATGATGACCACGCAATACTCATAGGGGATGCCAAAGCCCATCTCGAAGAGCGTCGAGATGCCTTTGTAGACGCCTGCCGTATAAGGAATGAGGAACACGAAAGCGATGACCGAGGCCACCACACGCAATCCCTGGCTGTTGAAACGGGTGCCGAAGAAATCGGGCATGGTGCGGCTTTCAATGTGCTGCGTCATCAGTTTGGTGCGTCGTCCTAAGACCAACCACGCCAAGAGCGAACCAATCAGGGCGTTGCCCACGCCGATCCACGTGGAAGAGAGACCATATTTCCAACCGAACTGTCCGGCATAGCCTACGAAGACTACGGCTGAGAAATAGCTGGTGCCATAGGCAAATGCCGTAAGCCAAGGGCCTACAGAGCGGCCACCAAGTACAAAACCATCGACGCTGCTGGCTTGCTTGCGCGATACTACTCCCACCGCCACCATGATGGCGAGGAAAATCAATGTCAGGAGTACTTTGATAATCATAATTGCTTGGAGATTTTTTTAATGGAAACGGATTTGCATCTGACACATGATGGCATTGTTGGCCTTGTGGACAAACTGGCCACCAGCCGTATAGGCACTCTTATAGACGTACTGCAACTGCACACGGCACTTTCCGTGGAACCAGTACTGCACGCCGGCAATGGCCTTGTGCTGATCCATGTCCAGGTCGGTGTTGAAGTTGAAGAAGTCGTAGCTGCCCACGAGGTCGCACTTCGACTTGCCTAAGGGGATGGCACCTGTCACGTAGGCACCGCGGCTCGTAGCGTTGCCGTCCTTGCCTTCGAGATATTCACCATGAACGTTGAACTGCTCCGACTTGTAGTCGAAACCAGCCGTCCAGCGGTTGCGCTTGTAGTCGTCGCCCACGTTGATATCGGGATTATAGACCGAAGGGGCAATGGCATGGCCGCGTCCAATCTGTCCCGTAGCCACAAGGTTCAACCCTTTCACGGGACGGTACTCCAGGCGGGCAATGAAGTCCTTCTCCTTGTTGCCGTCGCGCTTGTTGATGCCCTGTCCGTTCATCACTTCCAGCTCATAGCGCAGCTTGCCGTCGTTGGTCTCGCCAAAGACCGAGAGACCCAGGTCGCGGCCATATTGCACACCCAGCAGCGGGTCGCTGCCGCAGCCCGTCAGGTAGGTGACAGCCTCGCTATAGACGTCGATGGCCTCCATAGCTGTGGGTGAAAGAGGATTCTCGAGCGACAGACCATTCTTGAACTGTCCAAGGCGTACGGTCAAAGCCTTGTTGTTGGAAAAGCGATAGTCGGTATAGAATTCCTGTACGACGCTCGAGAAGTCGTGCATGAAGAGAAACGACCAGCGGTCGGTAATGGAGGCGTTTGCCCAGAAGAGAATGCGTTTCAGCTCGAAAGTACCTGTGTCCTCACCATCCTTGTGGGTATAGTTGAACCCACCCTGTGCATAGCCATGCAGTTGAATACGGTTGGCCAAGTCCTTCATCCAGTCAATGTCGGCATCCTTTTTTTGCCCTTGACCCATAGCGGCAGTACTGCTCAGCAGGGCTAATGCCACGGCGAGCGTTGCCTTCATCATTGATTTCCAGTTTGTCATATTGTTAGTTTTATGTGATAATTTATCCAAAAATAGGCGTTTTTAGTGCAAATATGCAAAATCGGCTGCAAAAATACAACAATTCTGTATGACAACCAAACTTTTTGTCATTTTTATTCGCTATATTCCCAAAATCTGATTATCTTTGCAAACAATTGTTTCAAATAAAAATAGAATATGAATAAACGTACAACTCTTGCTGCCCTCCTTGCGGCAGCAACTTTGGGACTAAACGCCCAGAAACCTATGTCTGCGCCCAAGGGGGGCAAGGCTATTAGTGACGAGCTCATCGGCATTTTCTTCGAAGACATCAGCAGTAGTGCCGATGGCGGTCTTTATGCAGAACTGTTGCAGAACGGCTCCTTCGAGTTCAGTCCCTCTGAGCACGACGGATGGGGCCCCGGCACAGCCTGGAAGACCATTCGTCCGGGCCACTCCTTAGGTTACATTCAGCCCGGTACCATCAGCAGGGCTGACCAGAGCTTCACCGCTCCTTACAACAGCAACACCTGGATGCGCCTGCATGTAGAGCGTGCCAAGGAGTTCTATGACTACAAAGGCTGGAAGGGCTTTGGCCTGCAGAACGACGGCTTCGACGGCATCAGCGTGAAGAACGGCAACAAGTACGACTTCTCCATGCGCCTGGCCAACGTCGGCGGTGCCAAGCAGGTGCGTGTGGCATTGGTAGAGCCGCAGGGCTGGGGCAAAGACCCGAAACTGCTGTCCGATGCCATCATTGATATTCCTGCCAGCACAGGTTCCTTCGACTGGAAGGAGTTTAAGGCTACCCTCACCCCCGATGCCGACTGCCAGAAGGCAGCCCTGCAGGTGTTGGTGCTCAACGAGGGTGATGTCTATGTTGACGATCTGTCGCTCATGCCGCAGGATACCTACAAAGGTCATGGCCTGCGTAAGGACTTGGCACAGGCATTGGCCGACTTGCACCCGAAATTCATGCGCTTCCCCGGTGGTTGCGTAGTACATGGTGGCGGCGACGGATTCTGGAACACCTACCGTTGGAAGAACACCATTGGCCCCCGTCATCAGCGCATTCAGCAGAAGAACACATGGGGCTATCACCAGAGCATGGGACTGGGCTACTATGAGTACTTCCAGTTCTGTGAAGACTTAGGGATGGAGCCTGTACCCATCCTGCCTTGTGGCGTGAGCTGTCAGGGAACCAATGGCGGTTGGAACATGTGGCCCACTCAGGCACAGGAAGTTTGTCCGATGTCGGATATGGACGAGTGGGTGGCTGAGGCTATCGACCTTATCGAATGGGCTAACGGCGATCCCGCTACCAACAAGTGGGCCAAGATGCGTGCCGACCAGGGACACCCCGCTCCCTTCAACCTGAAATATCTTGGACTGGGCAACGAGGAGAAGATTTCGCCTGAGTTTGCAGAGCGCTTCAAGTATGTCTATGAGCGTGTGATGAAGGCTCACCCCGAGATTGTCATCGTCGGTACCGCCGGTCCTGGCTCTCATCCCGACAATCCTGACTTCCAGAACGGTTGGAAGCTGGCTGAGGAAACAGGTATGCCCATCATCGATGAGCACTACTATGAAAAGAATGACTACTTCCTGAAGAGCCGCCAGTATGACGCTTATCCTCGCGACCGCAAGACAAAGGTTTACCTGGGTGAGTATGCAGCCAAGGATAAGAAACTGATTGATGCGCTGGCCGAGGGCCTTTACCTACTTCATGTTGAGCGCAACGGCGACGTTGTCGTCATGACTTCCTATGCTCCGCTCTTCGCCCGCAAGAACGCCACCAACTGGAATCCCGACCTGATCTATTTTGACAATGAGCGCCCCTATCTGACTTGCAGCTACTATGTGCAGCAGATGTTCGGACAGTCTGCCGGCCAGTACTACTATGGTGACTGCGTGACCTTCGAGGGTGATGCTCCTGGCGTGCAGCAGCCTGTAGAGGATGTGCACTATGGACAGTCGGTCGTGCTGAACGTCAAGACCCGCAAGCTCTATGTGAAGTTGTGCAATGCTGGCGACGTGGCTAAGAAAGCCAACATCAACCTGAGCCGCTTCGGCCTGAAGAAGTTCGCCACCAAGACTGTGCTCACGGGTAAGCCCGATGCAGAGAACAACTTCGACGCCCAGCCTATCGCTCCGCAGACCGAGCAGGTGAAAGCCCAGAAGAAGTTCACTTACGACCTGGCTCCCTATAGCATGGTGATGCTGGAGTACTCATTGTAATGTGACGGCCATGAGGCCGATAACAACATCGTTGGAGAGCGTCCTGATAGTGACGCTCTTCAATTTTTTTTGTGCATTGAGCGGCATGCGCAGCATCTGGGCAGCTCCACCGGGAATCTCGCGGCCATAGACACCCTTGATGTGGAGTGATTGGCCAAGGTCGCGGCTCACCGTTCCCGTTGACAGACAGAGGCGATAGGGACGTGGCTCGACGGTACGGAAGGCCTTGCCGTCGACGTAATAGTCCTGCTCGATGGGACACCAGTTCTCTGGATTGCGCAGAGGCAGGGTGTCGCTGCTGCCGTCAGCATAGGTGACCAAGACGAGTCCGTTGTCTATGTGGCATTGCATGTGGTTGGTCGATCCGGCCATGAGCAGATAGGCCGATGAGGCTTTGCCTTTGAGGGGAATGGTGATGCTGTCGGGATAGTTGTCCCACAGGCTGGTGTAGACGATGTTATGCCCCTCACTCGGTGTGCGGAAGGGAACGCCGGCAACCACAAAATTGTTGTCGGTCACCAGCTTGCGAAACACGCTGTCGTTGATTTCGGGGGTGTATTGCGGGTGACACCATTCGCCCACGCCCTGCAAAGGAATCTGAAGTGTGGTGCTGGCGGGACGAGGTGACAGATATTGGTTCTTGTAGATGTCATCGACATTGGCATTGAAATATTTGGAAATAGGCTGAGGCCTGAAAGGCTTGGTGAGGTCTGGTTCCTCCAGTCCAAGGGCGGAAGCGGAGACAGGAGTCATGTCGGCAGGCTGCTCATCTGCTTCTTCGCTTCTTTCGGCGATGTCCATCACCAAGACCTGCTCTCGTTCGCTGGTTCCTTCCACATCGAGATATTGGCCGTTGCCTAACTGCTGACGGAAAATCATCTTCAACGGCTGGCGGAAGTTCTGCGTAATCTCACAGCGAATCTTCCCGCCTTCTCGTCTGTAGGTATAATTAATATAAGGTGTCTTCAGCGATACGCTGTCCCACTCAGCGGGGAACCCCGGAGCAATGATGCAATTGCCGTCGAGGGCATGGGGGACAACGCCGAAGAGACCCTGTATCAGCGTGCGGCTGGCAATACCGATGCAGTCGCCGAAGTCGCGATAGCACTCACCTCTCGCTGCATCGTAGTGGGAGAGCTGGCCGAAGTTGGCAGGCGACTGTCCATAGTACATGTTATCGAGGATGTTGGCCTTCATCAGCTGGAAGGCTGCCTCGCTGCGTCCTGCCTCGAAAAAGGACAGGGCTGTGTGCCACACCTCGGCATTGGCAACGTTGTTGATGCTCCAGGAGTAGGGTAGCCAGTCGCTGGTGGCGATGGTTCGCAGACCGGTGTCCTCCACGTCGAAATGAGGGATATGGTGGTCAACATACTGGGTGGCCAGGAATGCCTGACGTGAGGTGGCGGCTCCGCAGTCTATGGGCGTGTAGATGCTCCAGACAGCAGGGTGGTCATGCTTGCGGCGTAGTCCCATACCGTCTTCATATTCAGCCCAAACGCCCTTGTCGGGAAGCCACAGACGCTCGTTCATAGCCTTGAGGATCGCCTCGGCCTCTTGTCTGTAGGGCTTGGGATCCTCGCCAATCAGTTCGGCAATGCGTGCTGCCAGCTTATTGCCACGATAGTTGTAGGCCGAGGAATGGGTGACGGCACCACCGCTATAGTAAAGTGCATCGCTGGCCCAGATGCAGCAATAGGCATCGTAGAGATGATCGCCATCGGGATCATAGTTGCGCTTCTCCCAGGCCAGGTGACTCTTGATGACAGGCCACATCTTGCGCATATAGTGCGTGTCGGCATCATACTCGAAATGCCAAAGCAGCTCGTCCATGTAGTTCAGGTTCATGTCGTAGTGGTGCATCTGGTTGTTCTTCTCCGGATTGCGACAGATATAGCCGTTGGAATACATCTGCGTGCCCCATTTCTTATCCGCCCTTGCCAGGTTCATCTTCGGGTCTTGGGTCGGGTGGGGGATGGTGGCAGGCACATCGGTCACCTGACTCTTGGCATAGGCATCGAAATGGCTGACGGCACGATCGTTCCATCCCAACACGTCGCCGGCGTAGGCTGCTCGCCATCCTGCCAGCGGCATGCGCCAACCGATGCAACCGTGCAACCAGGTCTGTCCGTCCCAGTCGCCGTCGGCTGCCATCACGAGTGCGCTTCCTAACGTGTTGATATAGGGGTCGGGTGTGGAGAACTGGATGCGACTGGCCAATTCTCGGTTGTGCCGAAGGGCTTCGTCAAATCGCTGTCGGGCTTCCTGTATGGGCAATGAGACGATACGGTTGATGCTGTCAATCACGAAATAGCTGTCGCCCTGCATGTCCTTGCCGCTACCCATCCACTCGTATCGTTGCAGCCCCTTCTCGCCGGGAGCCGCTTCAAACACTCCTGGCTTGTCGGCACCAATGTCACCGTTGCGATGCAACTTGGGATTGGCTATCTCGCACAACCTCGCTTCCATCTTTACGGGACGCAGGAAGTGGCTTTGGCTGAAATGCCAGACGGCACCTTCGCGGTCGGGACTGGCTATCACGTAAAGCGCTACTGTGGCGTTGTCGCCCCAGCGCTTGTCCTTCAGCTGATACATGCGCATCCCATCCTGATAGACGGCACGGCAATAGTCTGTGCTGTCCAAGGCGATGCCCTGTACCTTGAAGGCGAGGTGGCGGTGGTAGTTCTTTTTCACGATGGCAAAGACGGGCCGGTCACTCGTCTCCACCCGCCAGTCGCTGTGACTGCCGTAGAGGGCTCTGGTAAAGCGATTGGTACCGTTCACACATCCGAAGCCACCATCCATTGGCTGGTATTGTTGGTCGCGGTTCGTTCCCCGTTTATCATCGTTGTAGGATTGCAAGGCTCCTGCAATATTGGTCTGCGCCACAGCCGCCATTCCCAAGAGAAGGCCAGCAAAAAGCATAGGAATTCTTCTGTTCATGATTATTTCAGACGATGAGTTGCTAAGTAGTTGTTGTTGGGTACAAAAGTACGAAGAAAAATTAAATAAAGAAGAAAAAGGGTGCCAATTCTTTTGTTTTCTCACGACTTTTTGTAATTTTGCCCAAAAGAAAGCGAAAAGACTATGAGAGTACTATTGATTAACGGAAGTCCGAGAGAGCATGGGAACACATTCCTGGCTCTGAGCGAAGTGGCAAAGACACTCAATGGTGAGGGCATTGAGACCGTGTTTGTAAGCCTTGGAAAGATGGCTGTGCAGGGTTGCATTGCCTGTGGCTATTGCGGCAGGGAAGGCCGCTGCACATTCCATGATGCCTTGTACGAGAAAGTGCTGCGTGCCGTGAAGGACGGTATTGACGGCTTGGTGGTGGGCTCACCCGTTTATTACGGAGGTCCCAATGGGGCGCTCTGTGCCTTACTCGACCGAGTGTTCTACTCGCTTGGCAAGCAGTTGCAGTTCAAGCCTGCGGCCAGCGTGGTGGTGTGTCGCCGAGGGGGTGCGTCGGCAGCCTTCGACCGACTGAACAAATACTTCACCATCCTGAACATGCCGGTGGTCAGTTCGCAATACTGGAACATGGTCTATGGTCAGACACCAGGCCAGGCGTCACGTGATGAAGAAGGCATGCAAACCATGCGTACCTTAGGTCGCAACATGGCCTGGATGCTGAAAAAATTGAACGTGGCCGAGGAAGGTCATCCCGAGTTGGAACGCTTCGTGGCCACGAACTTTATTCGCTAAACATCTGAGTTAGAAGTCGATAGCGGTCAGGACATCATCGTCTACAAGGTTGGGCATGGTGACCTTCAACTCTGGTGTGCGTTGCATCTCGCGTCGAATGGCTTCCATCGAACCGCTGTTGCGAGCCCATGAGCGGCGTGCAATGCCGTTGTTCACGTCCCAGAACAGCATGTTCTTGATGCGACGGTCAGCCTCTTCGCTACCGTCAATCACCATACCGAAGCCTCCGTTGATCACTTCACCCCAGCCGACGCCGCCACCATTGTGGATGCTGACCCACGTGGCACCGCGGAACGAGTCGCCAATGACGTTCTGCACAGCCATATCGGCGCAGAACTGCGAACCGTCGTAGATGTTGGAAGTCTCACGGAAGGGCGAGTCGGTGCCGCTTACGTCGTGGTGGTCACGGCCTAACACGACGGGACGACTGATCTCTCCGCGACGGATAGCCTCGTTGAAGGCGAGGGCAATCTTCGTGCGTCCTTCGGCATCGGCATAGAGAATGCGTGCCTGAGAGCCCACGACAAGATTGTTCTTGCCTGCCTCCCTGATCCAATGCAGGTTGTCGGCCAACTGTCCCTTGATGTCGTCGGGGGCATCCTTCAGCATGTTGTCGAGCACCTCAGCGGCCAGACGGTCGGTGACTTCCAAATCCTTCGGATCGCCGCTGGAACATACCCAGCGGAAGGGGCCGAAGCCATAGTCGAAGAACAGCGGTCCCATGATGTCCTGCACATAGGAAGGATAGCGGAATTGCTTGCCGTTGGCAGCCATGATATCAGCACCGGCGCGGCTTGACTCCAACAGGAAGGCGTTGCCATAGTCAAAGAAATACATGCCGTTGGCTGTGAGGCGATTGATGGCAGCCACGTGGCGACGCAGCGAGGCACGTACGGCCTCCTTGAATCGTTCCGGCTCTTCTGCCATCATGCGCTGCGACTCCTCAAGGGTGTAGTCCACAGGATAATAGCCGCCGGCCCAGGGGTTGTGAAGCGAGGTCTGGTCGCTGCCCAGGTCCACATGGATATGCTCGTCGGCCAGTCGCTCCCAGAGGTCAACGACATTGCCTACATAGGCCATAGAAACCACCTTCTTTTCGCTGACTGCTTTCTGAATGGCGGGAATCAGTTCGTCGAGATTCTCATGCAGCTCATCGACCCATCCCTGGTCGAAGCGCTTCTTGGCTGCAAGGGGATTGATTTCTGCCGTCACGCTTACCACTCCTGCGATATTGCCGGCCTTTGGCTGCGCACCAGACATGCCACCCAGACCAGCGGTGACGAAGAGCAGGCCTCTACCCACCTCTTCCTGGTTGGCACCAGCCTTTCCAAGAGGTGAGGTCACCTTTCTTGCGGCATTGAGCACGGTGATGGTAGTGCCGTGTACGATGCCTTGAGGACCGATATACATGTAGCTGCCTGCGGTCATCTGTCCATACTGGCTGACACCGAGGGCGTTGTCGCGCTCCCAGTCGTCGGGCTTCGAGTAGTTGGGAATCACCATACCATTCGTGACGACCACCCGAGGCGCATTCTTGTGCGAGGGGAAAAGGCCGAGTGGATGGCCGGAATACATGACTAATGTCTGCTCGTCGGTCATCTCGCTCAGATACTTCATCACCAGTCGGTATTGTGCCCAGTTCTGGAAGACGGCACCATTGCCTCCATAGGTGATCAGCTCGTGAGGATGCTGGGCGACACGAGGATCCAGGTTGTTCTGAATCATCATCATGATGGCAGCCGCCTGACGGCTCTTGTGTGGATACTCATCGATGGGACGGGCATACATGGGGTAGGTGGGCCTGTATCTATACATATAGATACGCCCGTACCTCTTTAATTCTTCTGCAAACTCCGGCGCCAACTGTGCATGCAGTTCCTTGGGGAAGTAGCGCAGGGCGTTGCGCAAGGCCAGCCGCTTCTCGTCGGGAGTCAGGATATCCTTGCGCTTTGGAGCGTGATTGATGTTAACATCGTATTCAGGTTTTTCAGGCAATGATGTAGGGATGCCCTGTTGCAGTTCTCTGCAAAATTCTTCTTGCGTCATAAATATGTTTTTCAATAGTCAGAGTTCGACAATCATAGTTTGCTTTCAACGATTTCCATGATTTCCTTTTCGGCCTCGTTGGCTTTCTTGATGATCGCATCGGCCTCGTTGATGAATTTCTCGGCCACAGCCCTATCTTTCAGCTGGGCAGCATTGATCTTCACATTGAGACCTGCACCCAGCACGGCAGCTCTGGCGGCTAAGGCACCAACGCCTGCATCGCTTACGCTGGCAGGATTGCCTTCCTTGGCCATCGCACGGCAAATAATGAATGCCTGCATGGAGGCTTTCATGGTGTGCATGGGCACCTCCGTAGCATAGAGCGTAGCCTGCTGAATAGCCTCTGTACGTAGACGCTTCTCCTCTTCGGTCTTCTTCGGTAGGCCAAAGGCGGCCATGATGCGGTTGAAGGCCTCCGTGTCTTCGTCGACCAGCTGCAGCAGATGGCGCATCATCTCCTGACCCATAGCAGCCCAGTCGGAGAATTCTTGCCAGCGGTCATCCCATCCTGCCTTGTGAGCCGAGAGGTTTGCCACCATCGTACCCAGGGCAGCGCCAAGCGCACCCATATAGGCTGAGATCGTGCCGCCGCCAGGAGCGGGACTCTCGCGAGACGTTTCCTCCACGAAGGCTTTCGTCGTCAGCTCCACCAGCTTTCCCTTGGCAGCCGACTTCTCACCCTTCTCGGCATCCTCCATCAGGTACTCGATGACTTTCTCACGTGGGTTGAAGGGCTTCAGGTCATCCAGTCCCATCGACTTGATGGCTATCTGGATGATGTCCTCTTCAGGTATGCCAACCGAACGGTGCTGTTTCTCCAGGAAATACTTACCGGCATCGAGAAGGGTCTTCTTGGGAACGAGGCCAACGATTTCGGTACCTGTAACGCGGATGCCGCGGTTCTGTGCGCAGCGGCACACCTCGTCGAAAGCCACGTGGAGAGGTGTCACGTTGATGTTGGTCATATTCATCGACACCTGTGCGATGCCGTATTCGTCAATATACCAGCCGATGGCCTTCGTACACTTCAGCGTACCAGGCTTCATCAAGGGATGGCCCATCTCGTCGTGGAGGATAGGACCGGTGATGGGGTTGCCTTCACGCATGGGACGGCCTTTCTCGCGGACGTCGAAGGCGATGGCGTTAGCTCGTCTTGTCGATGTGGTATTCAGGTTGTAGTTGACGGCGATGAGGAAGTCACGTGCACCTACTGCCGTGCAGCCACAGCGCAGAATGTGTTCCGACACCTCGTTGGCGTTATGATGATGGACCATACTTGGCATGAAGTCGGGCTGCTTCTCTGGGTTGGTCATCTTCTCCACGATAGCCTCATACTCGCCTGCACGGCACACCGCCAGGTTCTTGCGCTCCGGCTTGAAGGCAGCAGCCTCGTAGGCATAGCAGGGAATGCCAGCTTCGTTGGCCATACGCTCTGCCAGCTTCCGTGCCAGTTGGGCACACTCTTCCAGCGTGATACCGCTAACGGGAATCAGGGGCAGCACGTCGGTTGCGCCCATACGGGGATGGGCACCGTGGTGCTGGCGCATGTCGATGACCTTACTGGCCTTTTTAGCTCCGCGGAAAGCTGCCTCGACCACGTCTTCCGGCGACCCTACGAAGGTCACGACTGTGCGGTTGGTAGCTTCACCAGGATCAACGTCCAGCAACTTAATGCCAGGTACTGACTCAATCTCGTCTGTGATTTGTTTGATAATGTTCATGTCGCGTCCCTCGCTGAAGTTTGGAACGCACTCGATGATTTGTTTTGCGTTTGACATAAATATGTATTAGGTTATGTTTTCACAATTTGACTGCAAATTTACTTGATTTGCCTTTCCCCACCAAATTTATTATATTAAATAATGTATATTCAACTATCGTGAGTTTCACATTCGTTGTTGCGCTTTGCCGTGTTGCTGTCCCAAAACTAACAATGAAATAGTAATTTTTTCAGCCAAAAATGTGCAAAATCAGTTCTACCTCTACTAATTTTAGGCAAATCATTTTTCAAGTTGCTGATTTTTTTAGGTTTATGTCGCTATTTCCAACAAGTTCTTCTTCTACTTTAGTTCTACAAAAGCTCTACTTTAGTTCTACTTTAGTTCTACAAAAACTCTATTTGAGCCCTATCAGCAAATTGTGTTCATTCGCTCGACCTTTGCCCCTATAAAAAAGTTTTAGGAAGCGGCGGCAACGACTGACAAGGCTTTCAGTACGATCTAAACGATGTTGACAAGCAATTCAGTTTAGCCTGGTGAAAACTGTCAAGTACAAGGAAAAGACAAGTTGCTGATGGCTTGAAAATATTCCCAGCGTGGGAATGTTTTGTCCCCAGCGTGGGAACATTTCATTCCCAGCGTGGGAATAAAATATAAGCCCCTTGTTACTAAGAACATAGATTGCGAATAGATGTTTAGTAAAGGGCCGGTAGAGCTTTAGTAGAACTAAGGTAGAACTAAAGTAGAGCTTTAGTAGAACTAAAGTAGAAGGAGAAAGCTTACTAATATGCTTATTATCATACGATTAGGCAATATTTGGTAGAAGGTAGAACTAAATATTAAAAATTTGGAAGTAAGAAAATTCGGAAGTTATAAAATACGGGAGTAATAAAATGAAGTTAAATAGGAAGTTATGCGCTTCGCGCAGGGAGTTAAGCCAGCGACGCTGGCTGGACAATAGATTTGGATGCTGCCCGCCTACACGGTATTGCTATGGATGCTGCCCGCCTACACGCTATTGTCCTTGTATAACTCCCACGAGCGTAGCGAGTTAACTCCCACTTTAACTCCCACTTTAACTCCCACTTTAACTCCCACTTTAACTCCCACTTTAACTCCCTGTTTTTCTCCCTGTTTTACTTCCGATAGTTCAGTCAATTATATTTAACACAAATTAAAGTGTGAGTTGACACTTTGTCGAAAAAAACTTCGTACCTTTGCACGCTGAAAGCGTGCGAAAGACTTTGCTCGGGAATGACTCGACGACACATTATCAACCACCATTAGAGATTCAACAAATAGCTATATGAAACGAAAAAACAACAAAACAATGATTGCGAGGGCGATGATGACTTTCAGTCGAGCCGCCTCACGCTCGGAAGAACTGATGCAAGCATCGTTCTTCTCTCGCTCAATCGGCGCCTTGACGCTCTTCGTGATGCTGCTCACCACCATGACGGCGTGGGCAGAGACGGTAAACAACGTATCTTACCGTGAGTACGACACATCGACAAAAGTGTTCGAAGACAAGACCTGCCCGTCGGCGACGGTCGTGGAGAGCAGTTACACGACGCTTGGTGCCGACAACAAAGAAACGTGGTACGTGGTAGACAGTTACGTCACCTTTAACAAGCGCATCACCTTCAAAGGCACCGTCCACCTCATTCTTGCCGACAACACTATCCTCGATGCCAAGAAGGGCATCACCACGGGGAGTGCGCTGTACATCTACGCCCAAAGTGAAGGCGCAGCATGGGTAAACTCGTGGCAGGGGACTATGCTGAATATTTCGCAGGCATCGGCGGCGGTGATGGCGGCGGTGGCGGCTACATCTACATCCACGGCGGCAACATCTCAGCCGAAGGCTGTAATGGCGCCGCTGGCATCGGCGGAGGACATAATAAAGGCGCCAACATCAGAATCTATGGAGGAGAAATCTATGCCGAAGGCGGTAAAGGCGCCGCTGGCATCGGTGGTGGCGCAGGTGGAGGAAAGAGCAACGTTCTAATCAGAGGTGGTAATATCAAAGCTACATCCAAAGGAACAGGCATCGGCGCCCCGTGTGACAGTAAAGCTGCTGAAGTCTCCATCTACGGCGGCACCATCACCGCTAAGGGGGAAGAGGGCCCAGGCATTTCCGGCTACTCCATCACCATCTCCGGCGGTACCATTACTGCCAAAGGTGGCAAAAATAGTGCAGCAATAGGTTTTGGCCCAGATTTAACAGACTGCGAAATCAAAATCAAAGGAGGAAACGTCAGGGCCATAGCTGATAGTGGGGGTTACGGCATCGGAGCCACTAAAGGAAAGAAAGCCACCATAAAGCTTTCGTGGACTAATCTTGGAGATCGCATCTACGCTTCCAGTTACAGCGGCACAGTGAACGTGCAGAAAGAGTTTATCATTGAAGGTACGTCAACCATCGTCCAAGGGAATAAATACGATAAAAAAAAGATTAATAATAAGACACTTCTTGCGAAGACATTAATCACTGTCTCTGCCACCAACGGCACCGTCACCCCGGATAATAGTAACCCGGCTTCGGGCACAACTGTTAAACTGACCGTAGTACCCAATCCTGGCTACATGATTGAAAGCGTGAGCTATAACGATGGCACAGAGCACAAGATAAAGCCCTCGAATGGTACCTATCAGTTCAAAATGCCCAAAGGTGATGTGACCGTGAAGGCAACATTCAAAGATCTGACTATCAGTACTGCTAACGATTGGGAACTATTCAGAACGAATGTGAATAATGGTAGGACGTTTGAGGGTGAGACCGTGACGCTGAGTGATGATATCACTGTCGATAGCCATGTGTGCAATAACAATAGCCATAGATTCAAAGGCACCTTCGACGGTCAGGGCCACACCATCACCTTCAATGAATCGGCTTCATCACAGCCTGGGGGCCTTTTCCGATATGTGGAGAACGCCACCTTTAAGAATCTGAAGGTGGCCGGCACGTTCACCAACGGAGCAGGTAATAAGTATACTGGCGGCATCTGCGGTTGGACCTATGGGACTGTGAACATCATTGGTTGTGTCAGTGAGCAGGTAATTTCCTGTGCCGTGGGTGGTGAGAGTTATCACGGCGGCTTTGTGGCTATTAATCAAGAGGACGCCACGCTGAACATCACGAACTGCGTCTTTGCAGGCAAATTGCTCGGCAGTTCAGATAAAGGTAACGGAGGATTCGTGGGCTATAACGAATCTACTATCAGCCTATCTAACTGTCTCTTCATGCCTGCAGAGGTGACGATGAGCGGCACGGGTAGCCGCACCTTTAACCGCGGTAATAAAGCAGCAAACTACAACACCTGCTACTATACCCAACCATTCGGCACTTCACAGGGTAATAAGGTAGTGGGGAGTACAGAGAAACCATCCACCATAGGTAAACTCCTGGGTAATGACTACTTTGTTGAGGTTTATGAAAATGGCATGAAATATGGTGACAAGTACTATGTCAAGTCTGGCCTTAATGCCTATTCCTACCTCGATGCCAGCGGCCAGGAGCAGCTTTGCACAGCGGCTACTGACGTGACAGGAAGCACCAAGACGCTGGGCGCTGATAACTCCGAAACGTGGTACGCCGTAGGCAGCGACATCACCATCAGCAGCCGCATCACCGTCCGCGGTACGGTGAACCTCATCCTTGCCAACAGCGGTAGACTTGAAGCCCAGAAGGGCATCACCGTCAGCAACGGCAACACCCTCAACATCTTCGGACAAGCCGACGACACCGGGCAGCTCATTGCCAACGGCGACAACAGCGCGGCAGGCATAGGCAGCGGCGGCAACATCAACATCTATGGCGGCATCATCACTGCCCAGGGTATCAGCGGTGGCACCGTCACCCTCTCGTACAACTCTGCCAATAGCAGCATTACCTCCGACAGCTACAGCGGCACCGTGAACGTGGCCAGCGGCAAGAAGTTCCGCAACAATGCCGACGCCACCGAGATATTCAGCGGCAACAGCGTCGCTATTGGTGATGGCAAGACGATAGTGCCCGTCACCTACACCATCCGCTTCGACAAGAATGCCAATGACGCTGAGGGCACGATGGCCGACCTGACCATGGTCTACAGCAAAGCCGGCTATCTGACTGCCAACGCCTTTACCCGCAAAGGCTATACCTTCAGCGGCTGGAACACTCAGGCCGACGGCAACGGCACGAACTATGCCGACATTGCAGAAGTGACCACCGACCTCGCCAGCACACAGGGTGCCGTCGTGACGCTCTATGCCAAGTGGACGGCCGTCAGCTACACCATCCACTACGACGCCAATGGCGGCACGGGCGAGATGGCCGACCAGACCTTCGACTGCGACGAAACACCGGTAAAGACCATCAGCGCCAACGCCTTCAGCCGCACGGGCTATACGTTTGAGGGCTGGAACACCGTGTCGAACACGGTAGGCGGCAAAAGCTGCAATTCAGGCGACCTGGTGACAACACTGGCCACCGACAACGGTAACGAGATAACGCTCTATGCACAATGGAAATTCGACTATGCCAACGCCTGGGGCACCGACGGTACTACTGAGGAATCGGCCTACGTCATCAGCAACAAAGCTGCACTGGACCGCTTTGCCAACGAGCTGAACGCTGGTGGTAAGTTCAAGGGCAAGTTTGTCAAGTTAGATGCCGACATCGACCTCACCGGCCAAGGCTTCGCCGGACTGCCGGGAACCTTTGAAGGAACCTTCGACGGCGACGGCCATACCATCAGCGGACTTGACATCACAGCCCCTTCTGTAGGATTCTTCGCAATTCTGAACGGCACCGTGAAAAACCTGACGCTGAAGGGCAAGATGACCGTGGAGGGCTATAATGGTAGTGGTGGAGCCGTGGCGGCAGACACGGAAAGCGAGGCTGTCATCGACAACTGCGTGTGCCTGGTCACCATGAGTTCACCCGGTTACCAACAGAATGTAGGCGGCGTGGTTGGCTATAATGATGGCGGCATCATTACCAACTGCTACTACTTAGGCACAACAGCCGACTACGACCACATCAACGCCGTCGGCTATATCTTTGCTGGCGATGAGAACGATAATCATGCCCTCTTCTCGCTGACGAAAGACGGCGACGTAACCATGAGCGGCCTGACCATTGATGAGGGCACCATCATAGACAATAAGTATATTGCTCAAGGCCAAACGCTGACCATGACGCTCACGGCTGACGACAATGCCGGTTTCAAGTATCAGGTAATGAATGATTTGACAAACAGCTACGACGACGTGTTCCTTGAGGCTCTCGGAAATGACGAGTACTCGCTGATGATGCCCGCACAGGACGTTTACCTCATGCCGGTCTATCTGTATGACGGCCTGAGCAGCCTGACGTATGAAGAGAATGCCTATCATGTGAAGACCGTAGCCGACCTGAAAGCTGTCGCTGACGCTGCAGATGCAGGCTATGCTGACTACACCTTCGTGCTCGACAACGACATCACTATCACTATCGATGATGCAGACAAATTCAGCGGCATTGCCAGCTTCTCAGGCACCTTCGACGGACAGGGGCACACCATCAGCGGCATGAACATCAGCGGCGCTGATGAAGCAGGCTTCATCGGCAATCTTTCTGGAACGGTCAAGAACCTGACGCTGAAAGACTGTACAGTCACGGGCACCAACTATGTCGGTATACTTGCAGGCAGCATCTACAATGGTAACATATACGACTGCTTCGTTGATGGTGGCACCGTCATCGGTCCCCAACCCGGCGCTATCGCAGGCAACTTCTCGGCCACATACGCCAGCGATAACTACTACACAGAGAATGTCGTGGTCAAGACCGACGAAAATGTTCTCAAGGCCGCAGGCACTTGCGGAACTGGCAGCAATGGCGATTGTTATTATGAAGGTGTGGCTAAGGCTGCCCTGATGGTGCAGGTGAAGGACAACGCTAACAACGACGCGACCATCAAAGAGTTTGCATCTGGCACCTACCGCACCGTACAGCTGCAGGGGCGCACATTCTACAAGGACGGTAACTGGAACACGCTGTGCTTGCCGTTCAATGTGTCGACATTAGAATTGGATGAACCTGACAATCCGCTTTACGGCGCCACGGTCATGATGCTGGACAACGAAAGCTCTGGCTTCAATGCTGGTACGCTGACGCTGAACTTCAACACAGCCAACTGGATTAATGCCGGCAAGCCGTACATCGTGAAGTGGGATAAGGACGAGAACTATGATGAGAATCCTTCAGATTACGACATCACCAATCCCGTATTCAAGTTCGTCAAAATCCCCTCTGACTACACCGACGCTGAAGCCATTGCAACAGCTCTGGCTAATGCAGCATCTCAATCTAATGACGGCACGGTGACCTTCAAGGGCAGCTACGCATCGCAGTCGTTCAACGAGGATAACAAGAGCATCCTGTTCCTCGGCGGCAACAACACGCTGTACTGGCCAAAGAGCGGTGCCACCATCGGTGCCTGCCGCGCCTACTTCGAGCTGAACGGCATCACCGTCGGTGAC
>Ga0326513_10000242_pt1 | contig 43779 bp, 39 predicted proteins | sample 2_2465_0518_D_FD_203654 | JGI IMG/M metagenome (GOLD analysis project Ga0326513, IMG submission 203654) | Bovine rumen microbial communities from UC Davis, California, United States - 2_2465_0518 | ecosystem: Host-associated > Mammals > Digestive system > Stomach > Rumen | place: USA... | reverse complement strand
TGAGCCACTGGGCGGACTCGAACCGCCGACCCACGCATTACGAATGCGTTGCTCTACCAACTGAGCCACAGTGGCAATCTCAATTTGCGGCTGCAAAATTACTGCTTTTTTTGTGAATATACAAATTTTTACAAAAAATATTTCTTTTCTAATCTGCTTTATCAACAAAATTGTACAATCCAACTTCAAATGTAATTTTAATTGACTATAGTTTCCAGCATCAGCCAATAAACTAATTATATTTGTCAGTTATCTACGAATTATACAAATAATACAAAAAACTGTGTTTTTCTCTATTGGGTTAAGTCAAAAATTACTCAAAATTACCCAAAAGCATCAATGCAAACTTTACAAGTGGAAAACTTTAGTTATTGATATCGTCGTCATTACATTGATTATGTTGATATTATTGATATAAGTTTCGCACTTGGTTAAATGTTATTGCATAGCGATTATCTTTTAATAGAAAAGCGGATTATATTTATTCATTGATTTCCAGTTAGGTAATTTCTAATGTTGAAAAATGAATTGAAAAGATACTCCATAGCGGGAAATAACGCTGATTATCAATATCAATACTATTAAAAGGAAACCCATTCGGGGTATAATCTCAATAAAAGTTCTACTGAACATTAGTGTGAAACTTTTGTTATTGACATAAGTTTCACACATGGTAAATAGCATATATATAGATTATAGCAGTTCTTTAAAGCCTATCGCGTTAGCGATTTAATGTTAATAGCAAAGCATGTTGTTCCTCAACGCCTATCGTGTTAGCGATTTAATGTTAATAGCAAAGCATGTTGTTTCCTCAACGCCTATCGCGTTAGCCATTTAACGTCAATAGGATATATGGCTTCTCTCTTGATTCTTTATGTATGATTTTTTCGGTGTATCGAACCATTGAGCAAGTCAAATGAACAAAGAAAATTTATTTGCTTTGTCATGACGTAGCCAATGGTCTGTCAAAGACGAACACCCGCAAAAATCAGATTAACAGGGTGAGAAATTGAATACTCGGTTTCTATTAACATTAAACGGCTAACGCCGTATGCGCCGATAATATGTTGTTTATGTTGTCCTCACATTGATTAAGTTGATTATATTGATATCTTTGTCTAAATTGTCTTCTGAACAATTAGTCATAGTTTTAATATTGTTAATTATTAGTGTCCGATAAATAATATATATATACATCTATATGTTATTGAAAATAAGCGGAATATAACGAATATCAAGATAGAGGGCTTGCTTTTGAAAATTATCGCATTAGCGATTTTCTTTTAATAGAATAGGCAAGTGCATTACAAACCATATCCCGTAGGGATTTTCTTTAAATCTCTAAAAATCATAAGTTTAAAAGAAATTCCCTAAGGGAAATGAGATTAGAATATGCGTCAAATTGCTATTAAAAGACATTCCCTAACGGGAAAAAATAGATTTGCCGGACACTAATAATTGTTAATCTTTGTTTTCCAGTATTGTTAATCATTGTTTTCAAATAATCTCAATCATTGATATTCTTGATTTAATTGTCAAAATTGTCTTCTGAACTTAACTCATAGTTAAAAATTGTCCTCTCTTAATCCTTATTTGGCTGGAAGATGGTTTAGAAGCTGTTACCGCACACGGAGTTGGTAAAATCATTTATGCGTCTTAATCCTTATTTGGTTGGAAGATGGTTTAGAAGGGTCCTGGATACAACCAATACGGTGCCAAAGTTCAAGGAGTCATAATCCTTATTTGGTTGGAAGATGGTTTAGAAGCTTCTACGTGAACTTCACGTAGACTCTCTTACGAGAAGCGGTCTTAATCCTTATTTGGTTGGAAGATGGTTTAGAAGGATTTACGAACAGCCACCAAAAGTTGGCATCGTGATTTGTCTTAATCCTTATTTGGTTGGAAGATGGTTTAGAAGTCGTAGTGTTCTGCTTGTGAAATTCACTTGCGATGACGGTGTCTTAATCCTTATTTGGTTGGAAGATGGTTTAGAAGTACAAGCTGATTATACAGCAGCGGCCATAGCATATGCTCAGTCTTAATCCTTATTTGGTTGGAAGATGGTTTAGAAGCGGCTATAAATTATGCTCGTCAAACAGATGAGCATAAGGTCTTAATCCTTATTTGGTTGGAAGATGGTTTAGAAGTATTTCGTTGGTAAGGTAGTGGTCGGCAAGATCAAGACGTCTTAATCCTTATTTGGTTGGAAGATGGTTTAGAAGAACAGCAAAGTGGCTGCTGCAAATGCCACAAATGAAGGTCTTAATCCTTATTTGGTTGGAAGATGGTTTAGAAGACCTAAACTATCTTAAGTTAGGAATCATTGTTTTATTTAGTCTTAATCCTTATTTGGTTGGAAGATGGTTTAGAAGCTGGACGTCTAGGTATCTATGTATTTACAGCCCTCGTGGTCTTAATCCTTATTTGGTTGGAAGATGGTTTAGAAGATGCTTTAGACGGCGTTGAGCTTCCGATTGATGTCTTAATCCTTATTTGGTTGGAAGATGGTTTAGAAGGCGCAAAACAGCAAGTCGATCTTCAAAGACGCGACATTGTCTTAATCCTTATTTGGTTGGAAGATGGTTTAGAAGAGCAGTATGTTTAATACATTAGTAGTTATGATGTTAGCATTTTAGACTACCGAATTTTAACGAAAATAATGTACCTTCTATTTTCTTTCAAAAATTATGCCAAAATGTCAAAGATCGCTTCTTTTACAACAATTAACAACAAGATAAAAGACAATTTAAAACAATTTATAACAATGTCTTACAACAATATAATCAACAAAATCAATGTAATGACAATTCCATCAATATAATCAACAAAATCAATGTAATGACAATATAATCAATAAAATCAATAAAATCAACAAAATCAATTTGAGGACAACAATATCAACAACAATCAATAAAATCAGCAAAATCAATAAAATCAGCAAAATCAACAAAATCAACAAAATCAATGATAGATATCAACTAATAAACTCCGTCAATTCCGTGTTTTCCGTACATAAATGAAATTTGTACAATGTCATTCGTACAGATAAAAGTTCGTGCAGACAAGAGTATCACACTAATAAATTGCTATCGCTCGCCAGCCATAACACTCTTTCTTGCGGTCATAACTCCGTATAGCAATGCCCGACACTTGCGCTTTATTCAACAAGCCGGTTGCTAATTCCGGCGGAACAAAGATGTCCTTAACCTTACCAAAACCTGACGGACTGATATATATACGCCCCTCAAAGGTTTGATAAAAATGAGGATTATTGTTATCCTGTACTATCGTGATGGCGTGCACTTTTATTTTGCCTTCCATTTTCTGCGCGTTTGTGGTGATACTTAATAGCATACCTTCTCTGTAACAATCTTTACTTTTAGGCGATAGGAAAAAGAAAATGCGCTGCATCGATTCTGTTAAGCAACTGACAAGGTGTTTCTCTGCGTTATAATGTAATACCATGACAGTGTATGTCTTCATCTCGCCGTATAGATATTCTTCGGCTATAAGGGCTTGCTGTTGCAAAAACGGCTTGTCGAAGAAGGCTCTTGTCTCTTGATATATCGTTGAGTTGGCTATCTGTTGCAGTTGGTATGGTATTTTCCAACCATTCTCGCTATAAGTGCGTATAGCATTTTCAATCAGATACTTACCTAATGCAGGTTGTGCATTTTCAAAGAAAAACAGTCCTATATTAGTCCATGCTTTGACCAACATTTGATTCGGACTTTTGCATAATATCGTCCGACAATAAAACGGCATCTTGTCGGCTGGAGTATTTTGCATATCGCCTAACAACTGCCATACCCAAAAACTATTATCATTCTGACGTGCAAAGGGTTTGAGCACTTCTTTGGCTCTGTCGTTATCGCCTACAAATAGCAACATCTGCGCCTGATAATAGGGTAGGTATTGATATTGTTTGAATTTGGTTGCCCGCTCGGTAAGTATGGGCAGATAATGTGATATGACATTGCTATTTTGCGTGGCTATAATAGACTTGCACTGTGCGTAGTAGGCTTTTTCTGCTAATGGCATCTGCTTTTCGTTGTTATATAGTCGCGGTTTGAAATCTTCAGGGCGCAAGTTATTGAGATTCCACCATTTGATAAAATACATTGTTGCCGTAGTGTCTTTTATTTTAAGGGCTGCATTGAGCAGTGCATAATAACTCTCGTCTTGACGATTCAGAGGCATGACCGACAATAAGTCCAGCATTTCAAGTAGCGCAGTCATATTGATAGGCTTTTCGCTCATGTTTCTTAGCAATGTCGCTATGTTCCATATAAGTTTGTGAAATATGATGTATTCATTAGGCGGCAGTTGCAGTTGATTAAGCATGCGGATGTATGATATTGTTTGGCACATATCAGCACGTTCTGATTCTCTGCTCATCATGTCAAGATACACCCATGCTGCCGTGCGTGCCACCCATAAGTCCTTAGGACTATTGGCTCGCAAGACTTCTACTTCTCGGAGTGCATCATTGAGATGCCCCGACTTGCGCAGTTGGTTGATTTCGTTGGTAGTCATTAGAAAAAGAGTGTATTGCGTGTATGAGTTATTATATCAACATCTATATTCTGACCTATCACTTTCATCGCTTTTAGGTAGTCGGTGGTTATCGGCACGATGAGTATGCTGTCGTTGTTTTCGTAGGCGGCTTGTACTTCGGCAAGGTCTTGGCGTATGGCGTTGTATTTATCCATCGAAAGGTCGGCAAGAAAGATTGATTTCTGTATGCGTGTACAACCTTTCTTTTCCAAATATTTGACTATATATCGTCTGACCTTATTACTTTCTATGTCATACATTACGAAGAATAACATGTTTCCTGACGGGCGTTTGCGGTTATTAACTATGGCAAGCAGTTCTTCCACTCGTTGCTCTATACTCTCTATGCTGTCGTCCGGTGTTAGTTCTCGGTTCGGGCTTGGCGCATCGGTCATACCTGCCTGAGCAATAAGTTTGAGTTTGGTCAGTTCGTCAACCTTGCGTTTCTTTCGGGGCATAGATAATGTCGAATATTAAAGTCATAATTAAGTCGTGAAGCAAGTCGTTGAGTTCTGAGTCAGTACCCGACTTTGTTGATTTGACTACTTTATAACCTCGTTTGCCGAAATAGATATTACATTCGCCTTGACGCATACCAAGCGAAACATTCACTTGCTTGCCATATTGTATGTCGGTTATGTTACCCATTGTCAGACCTGTTGCTTCTATCTGAGTGGTCAGCAGTGGCATTATTTGATTCAATTGTTCAGGTACAAAAACAGGTGGTTTGACTATCTCAACCCGTTTGAGCGACAATATCTCTTTGATGCGTTTGATAGTATCTGAATCAGGGTCTTTAGCAGGCTTGATATCTTGTTCGCTTTTGACTATCTGACTCTCCAATTCGCGCTTTTCTTCCAATAGCATATACGATTGACTCATGTCAGCGTAGGCGTTGATGTCTATAGGCTCGCACAAGATGTTGATATGTGCTTGTGGATCATAACTCATAAAGCAAGCACGCCTTACATCGCATGTTTTGGCATCAACAACTTGTTGCAGATTGTATTGTTCTGCAAATTGTTGCACAAATTTTTTGTAAAACACACTATATAGTCCGCTATCATAACAACGTTCTTTGAGTTTGAATAGTAGTTTGAGTCCGTCTTGACTTGGCGACACAAAGCTCATTGCCACTCGCATGTCTTGTTGTAGTGTCTGCCTTAGCGTGTTGATATCCATCTGCTTGTCGGAAATATGGTCGATATCTACAATGAAATATTGCGTATGTGCAAAATTCTCTTTTTTTCTATACGCCGGTTTGAATGTTGCGCATACGATATAAGGCAGGCGTTTTTTTGTGCATGCGTAACTCTGCATGTTAACAGTCCTAATCGTGTTGAGTTGTTGTATCAAATCCATCACTTCTGCTTTCGGTTCGCGCAGTTGGTGGCAGATATCGTTAATCGCGATTGGTTGTAGCAAGTCGTCATTGGCAGTGATGCAACGACCGATAAAAAGATTGTCTTCCATAGTTCTATATATTTGTTATTTATAATTCTTAAATTTCTGTGCGAGGTCTTGAGCGTAGAGTTGTATATGCGTAAGCCGTGTGCGCGACAAGCCCGCTATATCAACCAACTCGTCAAGATAGTCGTTGACCGCTTGTATGAGTATGCGTCTGCCTAATGGCTCTAACCAAAATGAATTATCCGGCTTGACAGAATAGCAATCGTTGGTCATAACATCTTGGCATGCAAGTGAATAGACAATATAATCAATCCAGATGCGGTAAATCTCTATTACGTCATACACGAGTACCGGTCGGCTGTATTCATCGCGGTGCAGAATACCAATATACGGGTCGATACCGGCTTTTATCAGTGCTCCTTCAATCTTGCTGTATAGTATGCCGTAGCCATAGTTGAGAAAAGCATTAAGCGGATCCATTGCAGGGTGTTGGGTGCGTTCGGCAATACGCAAATGAGTAGGTATAAAAAGATTAAGTGCCTCAAAATATATCCTCGATGCCATGCCTTCCCATCCGCGTAGTGTGAGTGCTACGTCCGGCACAAAATCACCATCAAGATTCTGCACTTTCTGACGATATACGTCCAAACGCCGGATTGCCTTTTCGGCTTCATCCTGTGTTGACTCGTCAGACTGCATGGTCATTATAAGTGCCTGTTGATTAGCAATTTTCTTGGCTATCACATCCCTTATCCACAGCACGGCAGCGTGAGAATAAGTAAAATTGAGTTGTCCCTTGCGTATGGTTGAAATCGAACCATAGCGCGGACTCCATATCCTGCCTTGCGGTCTGCCCTGACGGTCAACAAAGATAACCTGAATCTCCTTTTCCATAGCCAACAGCACGGCATCTGATGTTATAGAGGCAGCATTGCTGATTTGTATGACCGACACATCATCGGCAGGAATACGTTGCCGCTGATGATTCTGCGTAACCACGAAACCCTCGTTATCGCGGTTGAGCATAGTTCCGAAAGTCGAGAGTACAAGTTCCATGATGAGACAGATATTTATATTTTGTTTACATAATAAATCAATATTTACGAAATTGAACAAAATAAAATTCCGAAAGTTTTTGGTGGTTGTCAAGCTCTTTAACTACACGGCGTGTTGTAGATGCTACGCAAGTGTAGCCATTGGCTTTGAGTAAGTTGACGAGTGTGAAAGTCAGGTTGAGTTCGCCCATGATATGAATGGTTACTTGTTGCGGTGTACCATACTGCTGTACTTTCTGAAGGTATTCCTGTGCAAGCCTTTGAATATCATCGTGTGTTGCTTCCGGACTGACTTGCGGGAAGGGCAGGTCAACGACCTCGCCATATTGCTCTTGAGCTGCTTTGACCTGCTCAACAGTCCAAGTAGATAACGGATGATTAGATAGATTTAGTAGCATTGGTTATTTGATAATGTTAAAAAGTTGATTTTCGTTCTCCCTGATTTGTTGAAGGTCAATAATTTTAATATTAGAAACATTAGCACGATTTAGCGCATTTTCAAATCGTCCTTTTTGATTTTTATCCTTTTCTATTACTGCTTTGATATCAGTGAGAGTCATTATAATCGTTTGTGGGCGAAGTCCAAATAATTGCTGCAAAGAATCGGATTTGAAAATAGTTTCATTCAGTATGTTTTTATCAATTAGTCGTCCGTCAGTTGTTGTTTCTGTAGAGATAAGTGATGATTTACATTCAATGGTGTAAAGGGTGTTATCTTTCATTATTACTACATCCATTTCGTTTGGTACTTTTTCCTTATCAGGCTCTTGACCGATAATGCTCACAATATCATTTTTCCATTTTGAGCGTGGGTTGTCGCTATTGATTTTTATCCCGCCGCTAATGTAGCTGTCGGAAAGATTTAATTCTTTTTCAATATGTTGTTTAACCCATTCTTCAAACCAACCACCTGTGAGATAAATGGTTTCACTTTTAGATATTTTATTATTCTCTTGAGGCTCAAAGTGTAATGCATCAATGAAAGGTTTAATTTTTGTAAAGTCATCTTCATTGATATTTTTATTCCTTTTTTCTCGCAAGAATAGAAATTCATTAACATAGTCTTTTAGGTTGAGATTAATAAAGTTTCGATATATAATATCTGTTTGTTCTGGTAAAATTCCAGAAGGTGTTTCTTCTTGGGCTGTGATACCGTATGCTGTTAGATATTCATCAATGGTGAGTTGAGTATGGATTTCTATTTTCTCATTAGTTCGGAAATCAATGAAATGGTTTTGTGTCGGTTTGTACAGCAATGCTGCATTTGTCATATTTTCAAAAAATGAAAATACGGCAAGACTCATCGCTTTTGTTCCACCTGTAAGATTGACTATTATTGCATCGTATTGCTCAAAGGCTTCTTTATCGGCAGTGAGTTTGGCAATTACGTCCGGTTGTGAATTTTCATCCACCTCGTAATTGTATTTTACAGCGGAAAGTTTGCACGCATTTTTAATCCGTTGCGGAATACCGCGCTTATTCATCGTGTCGGTTGAAATAAAGGCATGGTCAGTATTCTCGTTGGCATACTCCTTAATCAGCAGCACATTAGGTAGTGTTTGGTCACTGATAAGACTTACTATAAGTTGTCGGTTGTTCATAGTGTTTTTTTCTTATGAGTCAAATCGTAAATAATTTGTTTCTCAATCGTTGTTATTGCCGATTCTAAATATGTTATCATATCGGAAACATCCTTATTCGTTTTGCCTGCATGCACTAACTTATTTCTTACATCGTTTATTTTTTTATATTCTTGAGATAGGTTGACTTTGTTTTTTCTTAATAAGTCTTTTGCTTGTTCACGTTCACTAAAGTCCTCCCAATTCATTTTTTTGCATTCGCAGGTATGGGTAATAATAGCTTCTAAAAGTGCCATATATGCAGATGCATAATTTTTGTGATTGTTATGCCATTTGGCAACTTTTAGTTGAAACAAAGCATTCGACGAATCTAATAATAGAGAAGAAAATTCTTTTCTGAATGAGTCAACAACTTGAGGTACTATTTGTTTTGATATTGGTGTTAGTTCATCTCTTTTGATAGAAGATAACTGTTGAGAAAAATGTCTTATTCCTACCATATGATTGAGGTTCACAGTGTCGGAAAACATTTCTAACAACCGTGCTGCACTCTTTTCTCCATCGGTTCCATTTTCTAATAATTCATTGATTTTATAGGCATTTCCAAACTCGCGAAAACTGTATGCTCCAACAAGCCAATCGTTAATTGCTAAAATATCAGAGATGTCAATAATCGGTGTTTTTCCACCATATTCGCTTTTGGCTTCAAACATTCCGTAGGATATATGTTTAATCGTAATATTCTTTTTGCTCACGTTCTTCATATAAATAAGAAGATTCATCATATACAATGGTATTGAACGAAACGAATGCGTTATGTCTATGTACAACTCGTCCCCGCTATTAAGGTATTGCTCTATATCCAATATATGTGTTGAATTGTTAGTTAATTCGCTTTTATTTAATCCATAGTTTAATAAAATTATATGTGAATCTTTCCCCATTGCTTTCTCAACTTCTTCTTGATAAGGCAAGCATAACGAAGATGTGGAGTTCGCTTTTTCACAATATACACCTAATTCTATCAATTTTTCTTCATCAACATCTTGACTATGTATTTCTGAAAAAACGCGATAGACCTCTTCCCACATTGATTTAACTGTACCTATCAATATCACTTTTTCGATATTATAATGACGAAACAATGCTTCTGAGACAAAAGAAGTTTCATATTCCTTATTATCTATTGCATAAAAGGTCTTTTCATATATGCGTTTGGATGTTTCTTTATTGTTAACGCGTCCTGTTCCAATGCAGGAAATAAGTACTTTTGCCATAATTATATGAACTTAATATGTTTTGATAATTCTATAAAATAGTCGTTTGACCATATTTGCAGTTCTTGGGGATTGCGCACAAATGGTTGTACATCTCGCTTGACTGCGTTGATATCGGTCGTTAGTAATCGTTCCTGAAGCAATTGCAGAAACTCATCCTTTGTCATTTCTTGACCATTAAACTGCCGTATGCGCTCTTGCAGATGTGTAAAATCAAGTTGTACTCCATTGCGAACATACCATTCGAAATCATACCAGTCGCGCCCTTTAACTCTGTTTTTCCACACACGAAAAACAAGTGCATGCATCTTGCCCGCAAATAAATCGGGTAGCGTGAAACAGCGAGTATAGAATGAATAGGGTTGCAAAAGAAGTTTTTGTTCTGTCTGAAATTTTAGAGGTGGTTCGACATCAACTTCGATCTTTATTTTTATGCTTTTTTCAGTTTGGAACGCCACATTATAGACTTCTGTTGTATCCTTGAGAAAAGCCGATTCAACCTTGCCAAGTTTTTTATCTTTCTTTTGTATATTCACTTCTCTGCCAATAAATGCAAATTCATCAATGATATACGGAAAGTATTTTTCAAACTGAAATTTACTATTTGGCTTCAAAAGCGAAAAATCCATATCTTCGCTAAAACGATTGAGTCCGTGAAATATGCGCAGACATGTACCACCATAAAAAGCAGCCTCGTCAAAGAAACCGCCACGATGCAAGCCTGCAAGTATTATTTGTTGAGTTATCTCAAAAGTGGCATTGCGTTTGGCTTGGTCAGTAGTCAAATCGTATTGTGAAAGCATTTGTAGATATATCTCATTCATGACGGATAAGTTTTAGAAGTTGAAGTAAAGTGGTTTGTTTCTTACCCACAGCAGCGCATTGTTCGATGATGTCAGTATTCATTTGTTGTAATACATCCATATCAAAACGCCAATTATCTTCCAAAAGTATTGATAACTCCTTCTTGTAGCGTATATTAAGATTCGGAGTGTAGCAAAGAGTATCGCAAAGTGCTTTTTCCGGTGTGGCAATAAGCAGAGTATTATTATTGATAGTTATTTGTCTGATTCCTATAGAGAAATAGTCGCGTGGGCATGATATGTAGTTGAACACTCCTAAATCATTAGTAAACAACCGAGCGCGTTTGATGGTCATTGATTGTATTTCATGAACGGCTTCCGGTATAAGACCATAAAAACGCAATGCTGTTTGCAATGACACGTATGACGGTCCGTAGATATGATTAGCAATCAGTTCTGTAGAAAGTGTTTCACCGCTTTCTTTAGGTGAGATTACGTATAGTCCCCTTTTCAGTCTAATCAACTCTCCTGCTTTTTGCAAATTGTTAGCCTTCATCGTTACCGCCTTAGTGTTAGGAAAGAACGTACCGATGGCTTGCGTTGAAAAAGGAACCGTTGCGCAAGGTAAATGAGCAAAGGAAGCTTGCTTACTTTGCCATACCGAAGCCAATGGTCTGTCTTGACAAATATGAACATTACTTATTTGAGTAAGTGCATTCATTGTAATATACTAAAACAACTGCAAAAATAGTAGTTTTTTGCATAGAAAACAAATGTTTCGTTTATTTTCTGCGCAATTTTTTACTATTTTCAATTTCATATTACTTATTTTGTATATCGCTTTATATGAAGTTTAAAAGGTCAGTTGCGTCTTATTTCTAAATTTTAATTTCTAAATTTTAGCCGCAAATTTTGCGTCTTAATATGTCTTTTTAGCCGCAAAGTGAGGTAAAATGGTAAATTTCTGCACAGCAAACAAATATTTTTGTTATTTGCTGTGCAGAAAGTGGCTGTTAGTTGTTTTACTCAACTTCTTCAAAAGTTAGTTTGATGAAGCCCATCAGGTCAAGATACATATCATCGCCATCATAGGTGATTGCTATTTTGCGGGATTTTGGTAGCACATGTTCACCTTTATTGTTCTTCCGGTCAAAAGTGCCATGAGTATAATTGTCAAATTGCCAATCTCCTGTAATAACGTGAAAACCTGAACCTGCTGACATTTTTAAAATACATTCGTTGGGCTTGAGGTCGGTAAATTCGCCTTGTAGCAAAACAATTCCACCAGAAAAGTCATCTTCATCAGCATATATGAAGTCGGAATTTTCAGCTTGTTGAAAGCGTTTGAAAAAGTCCAATTCCTTAATTAGATATTGTTTTGTATGTTTATTGATAATATCGCAAAGAAAAGTAATATTGTTATTTATAATTTTTGATTTGTTAGGATTGTCAGCAACATTGATTATACTTTTTGCTTTATCAAATGTCACATTGGCAATTGAGATAGAACCATCAGATTTACTGCCGACTGGCAAACACTCATAGATAGTATTAAATCCTGTTTCATGAAATTCAGCGTTCGTTTCTCCTATTTTTCCACCTTTGTGTTTCCATCCTCCCTGCCAATGTCCGGAATTACTTTCCAGATTGAATATTTTAGTATTTACTAATTCTGTATTGCAAAACTCAAAATCACCAATACGAATAAACCGCATAAAATCAGTGCCTTTATCGCTATCTCCAAATACTGCATTGTTAGATGTTTCACCTTTATTTCTTAAATATTTGAATAGAATCGAGCGAATTGCACCTTTGAGAGAACTTCCTGCAATGATTGGTTTTCCTGTCAGTTGATTACGTAGAAATACTTTAATCGGATTGGTAGATAAGCATGGCATGGGCATCTGAAAGTCTGAACATACATTTAATTTATTGCCAATTATGGTTGGAATATCAGATAGCCTACCAGTTGTAAATGCAGCAGTAACTTTATTCATATCTACACCGGCTTCGTACATTTTATTGATGTTAAGATGATGCATATAGCCATCTTTGACAATAAAATCCACTCCTTCTACCCAATCTTTTTCTGCACCGACACCGATATGGAGCGGTGTGAGAATTTGGGCAGTAACACGGTATTTCTTGTTTATCATTTTTCCTTTTTCCATATCGCTAAACATTTATAGGGATAAACAACGCTTTTCCACAACGCCAAATGGGATGCTTTACATCGGATAATTCCGGTTTTAAGTCCACGATTTTACCTAATGTACAGATTTCATTGGCATCATGTTTCAGTACAGAACCGGCAGCAAGCATATAAATCACATTTTTGCGCAATGATTGGTTAGGTGGTGTGGTAATCCATCCGCCACGGCGTTGCAATTCGTATGTTGCTTTGTCTGAATCTAACATGCTGTCGAGTTGTTCTTTGGATTCAGGGCAGAACGATGATAAAGCAAGAATATGATTTGCGTTGTCAGGCAGATTCAATTCTATCGTGGCGGGTTCATATTCAAAGAAACCGTTACCTACATTACGGTCAGTGCCAATACCTTCAAGTGCAAGGAGTTTGAGTGCCTTATCAAGCAATTCGGTATTGCCTTCTGCTATAAAATAAAGTCCTGATTTCTCACGGAAAAACACTCTATCCATATAAAATGGCTCAGCATCGCTTTGCATAGTGCGGTCGGTGATACTTACTCGTTCGGAAACTTGCGAATGACAAAAGTCAGTGTAATCCTCATTCTTTTCATTCTTGCCGAAATCCTTTCCTTTAGGTATAAGATATTTTCCTAAAATCTTGAAACTTCCCAATTTCTCAAATGGATTTTCACCTGCAAGCATCGCATTAAAGGCACTCACTTCAAGCCAAGCAACTTTCTTGATTTTCTTCATCTCCTTTACGTCGGCTTCAGGGGCTTTTGAAAGCAAAGGTTGTGGTAGGAAATACATCGCTTTCCCATCTTTGGACTGATAAAAAGGAAACAGGCTACTTATAGTGCATCCTAAATCTCCGTTGTCGGGAATCTCTTCCCATAATTTGGCAAGGCAGGCAGTGAGAGCGGCATATATTGTGTCTGACGGAATAGTAGTCTGACTAATGCCATAATCCGCTCGCTGCGTTGACAAATGCACAGGAGACGTAAAATGCAACTTGTAGATTTTTAATTGCTTTTTCATAACTTATGCTTTCCAATCGTTAGCATTTGATAGTTCTGTAATTTGTAACTCTCCGAATTTTATTTGACCATAGCCACGTGAACCACAACCTCCAAGATAGTCGTTTTCTATAAGGCGAATACCTTTCTTGAGCAGTTCAAGTAGTTCTGTGCCATCGTTGTCATTATCCCATACATTGATAACAAATTCAACATTAAATTTTGCTCCGGCTGGTACACGTTCGGTTTGACGTGGGTGTTCTGCAGTGCCTTTTACTCTATCAATTACATTTTCCCATTTGCCTTCGGTATAGGGCATGTCAAGACTATCACATTCATGTAATTCTTTTTCTGATTTGTTTGTTAAATAGGCATCACGAACAATAAGTTTAGAAGGTTGATTTGTTTTTTGAAATCCGAAAAGATTATTGATGGTCGCATTTTTCCCAACTTCAGGTGCTCCGAATATTTGTTCTAAAAGACAACGCATTTTGCCCTTTAATGAACTTCCCGGTATATAAGGCTGGTTGTTTTTTGTGGCTACTTTTATTACGGCATTATCAATGCCTCCAATTTCAACGTTATCACTATTTCCGCCAATATGCAGACCTGTTAATAATTCGAGAGTTGTGTTTATTCTGATTTTTTTTACTAATTTTTCCATGATTATAAGTTTTTAAAATGTTTATAAATCAATTTTTTCTTCTGCTGCTTTATGATAGGCTACGATTGCCTCAAAAATTTGAACGAAATTTTTAAATTGACTTTCATCGTGTACTCTATCTATAGCATTGGCTATAACTCTATAAAAATCGTTTATTTTAGCATTTTGATTTTTTGCACGACCAACAGCGTATGCCAATTTGGGCTTTAGAAGAATAAATCTTGTAGAGTTATATCCTTCCATTTGCTGGCGTTTTACTTCTCCAAAAAACTTTCTTAATTGATTTGTGGTAAGTTTTTCTTTTTCGGAACCAGTGCCGAGGTATGTTCCGAATTCTTTTGCAAAGTCAACTGATTTTTCAGTAACCTTAACCTCAATTTCACTTTGAGGTATATATCCGTTATTCCAAGCCATAATTATTATGATTTTATTGGTTGTTATTTCTTAATTCTAATTCAGCCCAGCGAGCTGCAAGGGCGGTTAATTGATACTGACGAGGTGAAATTAATTGTGTTTTCAATTCGTTACAAAATTCTTTAATTTCATCCGATTTGCCTTCACTGAAGCGTTTGAGAAAATATGCTGTGTTCCACATATATTTCATTTTACCTCTTTGACATAAATCGTTGAGTACCATTAGGCGATGCAAGATAGAGCGAGGCATACCTTTGTCTGTGCAAAATGTAAAGAATTCTTCTTTTTGTTTCTTGACATTTTCAAACTCGTCCTTCCAAGACACTGTTTGTCCGAGGAAGCAGAAGGCATTTTTCTCTGCTCCATTGCCATATTTTTTTGCACTCTCTTCGGCTTCACCTGCAAGTTGTGCCGCCTTTGATATTGGGAACTTTGCACCGACAATAGCAATGCCGGCTGAAAGAGTGCGTTCTGGGAATTCTTTTACAAACTCATTGCGAATAAGTTCTGCAAACAGGATAACTATATTCCACTTTCCGACTATAAAAACATCATCGCCACCGGCATAAATTATGTCAGTCCAATCGTGGAAAGTTTCTGGAGTATTGTTATTGATAGCAGTGTTCCACAATTCATTTTTCAAATAGTCTCCAAAGTACCATTTTAATTTTTCTGAAAAATCATGGTATTCGTCAAAAGTTTTGCACGATTGAAATGCAGCACCAAGGTCATCAACATCCATTCGCAAGATACCAAGATATGAATCTTTTGCATAATCTTCAAATGAGTCTTTTAGCCCTTGTTTTTCGCGAATTTCAGCACCTTTCTCAATTTGTTTTTTTACAGATGGTAGTACCTTAATGTTTTCCTTGTAATTAGGCATTTTGATTGATTCTAATTTATCAGCCTCAATACCTGTAACAGCGCACACTTCAGGTGAACCTCCTACCTCTTTAACTTCAAAGAATTGGTCGTAATCTTCAGTAATGATAGACTTGAATTTGCTGTTCTTTTGTTTCGCAAACTTTTCGTTAGCCAATTTGAAGTTAAGACCAAATTCATCTTGATACGGCACAATAGCAATGTTGATTGCAAGTTGTCCATAGTGTTTTTTCCATAAAGACCTTTCTTCTTCTTTATGGATAGCAATAATCCGTTCTTTGACAGATTCTTCGTTCGGGACGATAAGATAGAACTTACCGCCACCGCAATAGATTTCTTTTGCTTGAGGTGAGACTCCGAGAATTATCTTACACACTCCTTCCAAATACTCGTCAAGCCATGCAGAACGCCCTTTGAGACTGAGGGCTGCTTTTTTGGAAGTAATGTTGTAGATAAAACTCTGAATGCCGGAAATGTCACCTCCGACAAAAAGTTTGTCTTTGTTGTTTTCCATAAGCCTTATTGTTTATCATTAGTTATTCTAATTTTATGCACCATGCCATATCCAAGGCTGACGCCTTTGCCGAGGCCGATGTAGTCGGGTATGGAGATATTGGTTTTGAACTCAAGGTCGAATCCTGCCATACGTACTCCTTTATATTTATATATGCGCATATCTGATAGTGAGGTAACTTCACATGAGATTTTTTCCTCAAGGTGTATGCCTAAGCCTGTACACATCGACAAGATATTGCCTACAAGTATCTTTTGCAAAAACATGGCTTTTGTTGCTACGCCTTCTATGATTTGGTAGTGCGCATAGTTGTCTTGGTTGAGTGGCAGCCATTTGCGCAGTGTGTAGCGGAACTCTGATTGCCAAGGTTGGATGATGACGCGCTGTGCGTCAATATCGACAATCTCAAAATGCTCTTGACGGTTGCCTATCTGAAGGTCAAAATCAGCGTTGGCAAAGAATTGACCGATGGCATCTGTACCTTCACCAAGACATACGATGGCAGCCTTTCCGCCTATACGCTTGTATTGAATAAGCGGATAGCGGTAACGAAAACCGGCATCAAGATGATTATGGAATAGGGTTACTTCGGCAGGCACTTTACTGATTATGGCTCCGCGAAAAAAAGGAATTTCGTTCTGACTTATTTCATTATTCGAGTGAATAGTTAGAATAGGAATACGGTTAATATGTTCCATGTGCAGTGTCTTTAAGGTATGTTAAGTTAATATGCAAAATTAGACATAAAATTTAATTTTGCAAATAGAATTGCAGATTTTTTTTTGATTTTTTTGCAAATCGCTGTATTATGCGCCTATCAAAACGTCTCATGTGTTGCACATATAATTCTTGTCGTGATAGTAATAATTATTGTCCTACAGATTACTTTCTTTTTTGTGTAAATAAAATGCTCGTTTTAATGTTTTAAGCAATAAAATGATTTTTTTTTCAAATTTATTTTGTGGTATTAAAAAAAAGTAGTAATTTTGCACTCGCTTTTCGGAAGTGATGTGTAAAGGCATCGTAAAGGCTTTTCGGATGGTGTTGAATCAGTAGCTCAGCAGGTAGAGCACATCCCTTTTAAGGATGGGGTCCTGGGTTCGAGCCCCAGCTGGTTCACAAAACAAAAGACCACTGATATTCAGCGGTCTTTTGTTTACGTTCCCAAAAGCTTGTATTCGACACCAATAATTACTTATTATAGGTGTCCGATTAAAATTTTTATTATATCAGTATGTTGTTGTCTATCAAGCCGATATAAATATTAATCTATGATGGGACTTCTGTTTTAGATATACTCCGTAGGAGTTTTCTTTTAATAGAGAATAAAGAGTTTAATTCGATTTTTTTCCGTAGGAAATTTCTTTTAATCAATATAAATCAATAGTTTAAGAGAAATTCCCTAAAGGGAAATCGCGATATGAAATTACGGCATTATGCTATTAAAAGATATTCCCTAACGGGAAATTCATTTTTATCGGACAGTAATAATTACTTCTTGAATTGATTAGCCGAAAAGGCGTTGCCAGAGTGTACGTTTTTTGTGATGTTCGGTATTGCCATAGCCGTATCCGTAGCCATAACCATATCCGTAGCCATAACCATATCCGTAGCCATAACCATATCCGTATTTGTGATGCGATCCGGCATTAGGTACAGCATTAAGTACACATGCTATCTGCGGCAGACGTTGTTGTTCATAGACTTCGTTGATAAAACCTATCATCTCGCGGGGCGTGTAGCCTATACGTGAAATATAAAGCGTTAAATCTGTAACACGATTTAAGTGGAAAGTATCCGACACCATGCCTACCGGCGCCGTATCAATGACTATATAATCATATCGTTGACGCAGTTGTTCGATAAATATGTCAAGGCGTTTGTTCTGAAGCAATTCGCCAGGGTTGGGTGGTACAATACCCGCCGGAATAATATCAACATATTCGTTTATTCCGCTTGGAAATATAGTGTCGTCGATAGAGTAGGAGTCGTCGCTCAAATAACTTGTCAGACAGCCCTTTTCAGTAAGCGGGATATATTTATCGAGCGCAGGCATACGCAGGTCCATACCTACAAGTACGATACGTTTTTTGAGCAGTGCAAGACTCAGTGCGATATTAACTGCGACAAATGATTTGCCTTCGCCTTGGATACTTGACGTTACGAGTATTACCGGATGCTGGTCTTTTTTCTCTGCAAGCATGAACATTATGTTGGTGCGAAGCAAGCGGAACAGTTCTGCCGCAGCATTGTTTTTGCCCTCTGCCACCACTATCTGGGTATTTCCGTCATGTCGTGCCAAATTGCCTGCTAATGGTGCCTTGACCATTGTTTCGTATTCTTGACGGTCGGTTATTGTATTATTCAGAAAATCAAGCAGATAGAGTATTACCATTGGCAACAGCAGACCTATGATTACCGCTAAGGGAAAGACTATGCGTTTGCGAGGAGATGATAGCCGTGTCGCAGGTTGCGCAGTATCAATAGTCCGAGCCGGAGTGGCTGTGGCAGCGAGCGTCAGAGCATTCTCTTCACGTTTGGTAAAGAGATATAAATACAATTCCTCTTTGATCTGCTGTTGGCGTTTGATTGATATGTATTCGCGTTCCTCTGTAGGAACGTTCTTTATTTTCGAACCGAATTGTTGGTTTTGTCGTAACGCATCGTCTTTGGCTATCTGCAATCCTTTCTTAGTGCTTGCTATACTTTGCAGAATATTTGCACGCATGGTGGTGAGTTGTTCGTCCATATAACTTGAGATAGGATTGCTTGCCGATGCTGTGCGGCCTATTTTCAGGCGTTCAAGAATCATCTTGTTGTATTCCTCAACAAGCGAAGTGAGCGACTGGTCGTTGATTCCTAAATTGGCTGGTATGAGATTAAAGCGGTTTGTCGTGTCGTTGAGATATTGTTCGATATATTCAACTAATGTAATCTGCGTCTGCAATTCAACGGCTTTTTGGTGATATATATTGCTTGTCTGCAAATAGAGTTGTGCGTCTGACGAGAGGTCGGTCATCTGCTTATCGCGCTTGTAGTTCTCAACCTCTTTTTCTACGTCAACCAACTCACCGGTGATAATCTGCAAACGTTCCTCTATGAAGCGTCCCGTATTGGTGGCAATCATATTCTTATCAATGAGTGCGTCCATATTGTAAAGTTCTACCATCTTGTTGAGTAAGTCAACAGCGCGTTGAGGCATGTCGGTAGTAGTGGAGAGTGAAATCATGTTCGACTCTTTTTTCACTTGCTCTACGGTAATCATTGCTTGCCAACTCTCCACCAGCATTGCCATTGGTGTTACGCGCACTTTATATCGCTCGCCTTCTTCTAAATCCCTGTTAGCAAGAATGAGAAATGTTCCGTATGGCGTACTGAAGGTGGCATCAGTTTGTGCATAATATGTTTTAGTCCAATCCTTGCCATATTTGACACCTATTTTGTAGCCATCATCTTTTGTGGTTATAGTGAATTGCAATGGGCGGCTCAGGGTGTCAAGCAGCAATGCCGGAAATTGAATTGTCAGGTCTTGTTGCGGATACTGACCTACCATGCGCAGACCTTCACGATGACGATATTCGGTTTGCAGATTAAGCGATTTCAATGATTGCTGAATGATATTCTTCGAGGCTATGATACGCGTCTCGTCTTCAACCCTTTTTGATTCACCCATACCCATGATTTCCAACATGTTGTCTAACTGAGTATTATTGGTGTTTTCGTTTGAACGAATCATTATCAGCGAACTAACACGGAATTTGGGCACTTTGCTTTTGACGTAAATAAATCCGACACCTATGCAGATGAGTATGGAAATAACGAACCAATACCAATTATGTAAGTATCTGAATATCAGTTTACGTATATCGATAACTTGTTCTTGATTGTCTGCCATAATAATGCTATTTTTTAGTTAATGCCACCACTGATATAATGACTGTTGCCATCGTAGCAGCGGTAGTTGCCATTGAGAGATAAGTGCCTATATTTTGTGAGTTCATAGCGCGCACACCATTAGGTTCGACATAGATGAGGTCATTTTGGCGAAGATGATAAAAAGGTGATTTAAATATGTCAGGTGAGTTGAGGTCAAGTGTCCCTACTTGCAGTTGCCCGTCTTGTTCGCGCACTATTTTGACAGTATTACGCTTGCCGTAAGGCGTTAGGTCACCTGCTTGTGCTATTGCCTCCAGCACTGTCATACGCTCTGCCTCTACTTTGATACGTCCCGGACGATTGACCTCGCCTAAGACACTGACCGTGTAGTTCAAAAAATTGATTGTTACCATCGGGTCTTTGACAGATGAGGCTATGCGCCCTTCCAAATATGCTGTGGCTTCTGCTTTGGTCTTGCCTGCAAGGCGTATCTTGCCTAAAACCGGAAAATTGATGCAACCTGTAGAGTCAACCATATAGTGAACAAGCATTGGCGTGGTGCGTACCTCATCGGTAGTCGGTGAACTATACATTACTGACGGCATATTAAACGGCGCAACCGCTTGAGGGTCAAGGGCTGTAACAAGTATCACCATAGCATCGCCTGGGGCTATGCGTGTCTCACCTTGCGGTTGAAAATGCTGATTGATTTGGTTCAATACCGTAGGGTCATCGATTCCCTGAAAGTAGGTCAAAGTCTTTTGCGTAGTGCAGGCACCGAAGAGTAAAATCGTTAGCCAAACAATATGGAAATATGGTTTCATAACTATCTATAATTCGTAATTGACATTAAATCAACATGCAAAAGTAAAAATTATTTTTCAAATAAGCAAATTATTTGAACGGATTATGCTGAAAATATCTGCAATATGGAGTTAAACCACATTCTGTACATTTTGGTTTGCGGGCTTGGCAAACATATCTGCCATGCAAGATAAGCCAATGGTGTGCTTTGGGGATAAGATGTTGTGGTATATGTTTTGTCAGTGTCAACTCTGTCTGGCGCGGTGTCTTGCTATTCGTCGTCAGTCCAATACGTTCAGATACTCTAAATACATGAGTGTCAACAGCCATCGTCGGCTGATTATAGACCACAGAGGCTATCACATTGGCAGTCTTCCGGCCTACACCCGGAAGTCTCATCAAGTCGTCAACAGTATCTGGCACTATTCCGTCAAAATCATTCACCAACATCTGCGCCATCGCAACAAGATGTTTTGACTTGCTATTGGGATATGACACGGAGTGAATATATTCATAGATAGCCTCAGGTGTAGCCTGCGCCATATCATGTGGTTCAGAAAAGGTCTCAAATAGGGCAGGGGTAACAAGATTAACACGCTTGTCGGTACACTGTGCTGAAAGTATCACTGCCACGAGGAGTTGAAATGGAGTTTCATAATGCAATTCTGTTTCAGCAATAGGCATATTGTCAGTAAACCATTGAATTACATTGGCATATCGCTCTTTAGTCGTCATCGGTTTCTATATCTTGGGTGTTATATCGCTGTGCTAATAGATCAACAAATGCAGTTATTTCTGTTGCTGTCTGTTCCGTTTCCTGACTAATATCCTTATGTTGAGCACGCAGATTCATTATGCCGTAAAGAAAAACAAAACACATTTCCAAGTCGCTGATTTGCGGATTAGTCGTTTTGCTCTTCAGTTGTGTTATTGCCGGTAGCAGGCGATAGTAGCATGAAATATAGTCGGCATTCTTATTGTCCTGAAGCAATCGCAAATGGCAGTCCTGCAAGTCAATCAGTATATTCTTAACTAACTGGATATGCCCTGCTTTTATTACATCCTCGCGATGCATCATGTCTATCAGACTCTCGTACCATTCATATTCTTGACGATGCTGTTCGGCATTGAGTTGCATCGGTTCAATCACGTTGCGGTCAATACTGTTTATATCGGCATTGAAGGCGCGTATGATGTCCTCAATGCGCCACATATAAAGCAGATATGCCGCCATACTCTGCTGCTTTAACTGATGGGCAATAAACATAACTTAATCGTTATAGGGTAGGTGAATGAATGTTTCTATATCCCGACGGTCTTTTTTTGTCGGTCGTCCAGTACCACGGTCGCGTCCTTGCTGTCCGGCAAGACGCTTGAGTTCAAGCAACTCAAGTTGTTCGGGAGCAGTGATGTCTTCTAAATATTGTGCCACAAGTTTTGCACCCACACGGTTTTCAGTCAGTGCCAAGACGCGATAGGTAAATGTTACCGGCGGTTTGCGTACGCTTATGACCGCACCTACATCAACCATGTGAGATGGTTTGGCTTCTGCATCATTGATGTGAATACGCCCCTTCTTACACTCTTCGGTTGCTATCGAGCGAGTCTTGTAAATGCGTGTGGCAAATAGTAGTTTGTCAATGCGTATCATTGGATGCGTCGGTTATTGATTGAGTTGTTACAATGTTGAGATTATGGTTGTTATATAAAGTCATTGTGCGTGCTAAACCTTGTAAGCAAAACGATTTGATTATTTCAGTCGTTGTCTTGCATATCTCATCAAGATATTTCTCCTCGTCCGGATCCCATGTACCAAGCACATAGTCTATTTGATGACCTTGTGCAAAATGATTGCCGATACCGAATTTCAGACGGGCATAATTTTGCGAACCTATACATTCCTCGATATTGCGCAAGCCGTTATGTCCACCTGCCGACCCTTGACCGCGTAAACGCAGCGAACCGAAAGGCATGCTTAAATCATCAACAAGTACAAGCACGTTCTCTATCGGAATATTTTCCATGTCCATCCAATAACGTACAGCCTTTCCGCTCAGGTTCATCAATGTGTTAGGTTTCAGTAGCACTACTTGTGCATTCTTTATCCTTCCGTCTGCCACTGCACCATAACGATTATTGGCAAATTGAACATTGATGTCTTTAGCCAACGCATCAACCATCAGAAAACCTGAATTATGGCGAGTGTTCTCATATTCCCAACCTATATTTCCTAAACCTACAATGAGATATTTCATGATTAGTTAATTTGTTAATTCTATTATTTCTAAAGTTTCTATTGTTTCTAAAGTATCTAAAGCTTCTATAATCTATAAATAAGACGCAAATCGACCCTTAGGTCAGATCTGCGTCTTAACTTTTTTATTAACGTCAACCGCTAATTATGCTTCTGCTGCAGCTTGTGCAGAAGCGCGAGTTGCCTTAACTTGTACGACAACGGCACTCTTAACATTGGTCAGTTCGAGTTTGTCGAAATGCAGATCTGCTACGAGCATCTTCTTGCCAAGACCAAGATGATTGATGTCGATAACCATCTCTTCCGGTATGTCTGTGTAGATACCCTTAACATTGAGTTTACGCATTTGAAGTGCCAATTTACCACCGGCTTTAACACCTTCTGCGTGACCTTCCAAGCGGATTGGTATAGAAACAACAACAGGCTTCTTCTCATCTACTGCAAGAAAATCAATATGAAGAACGTTGTCTTTTACTGGGTGGAATTGAAGTTCTTTAACCACTGCCATCTGCTCCTCACCATCAATGTTGAGTTTCACTGCATAAACAACAGGAGTGTTGATAAGTTTCTGAACGTCAACATCTTTCACTGTGAAAGTCTTGTTGAGACCTAAACCATACAAATTGCAAGGTACCAAACCTTGACGACGTAAACCTTTGGCTGCTTTCTTGCCAAATTCTGCACGGGCTGTTCCGTTAAGTTCAAATGTTTTCATTTGGAAATTTAAATGTTTTAATTGTGTTACTCAAAGTCTGCAATCGGCTTGTTTTTAAGTGATTACATTGCAGATTTCCCATCACACTTTCCGTATCGAAAAGCGGTTGCAAAATTACTGTTTTTTTTTGAATTGAGCAAATATTTGCTAATGTTTATTTTTAGGGTCAAGACGGTCGAGTGGGTCGGAAGGCATATCTTCAAATATGGCTACCTGACCATTAGCATAATTGATACTCTCAATCTCTATCAGTGGTATGGTCTGTACACGACCATCAGACTCTACGTCCATAAATTTCAGAACGCTTTGAGTCATTGCCACAACATTACCTACACGGCGCGTACCATTCTCCATATTTAGTATGTCGTATTCCGTATAGTCCTCATCGTCAGCAAAAACCGAAAGTACTTCATCTTCAGGCTCTGTCGTATTTTCGACTATTTCCGGTTGAGGATTTTTACTGTTGTAGTTCTGGGGCTTAACTACTTTTCCACTATGTAAGTGCAGCGATGCCACCATCTTTGACGAAATGTTTTTTGCATAGCGGATGGTGTTGTTTTGCTCCGCCTGAATCTTACATTGTATTTTTCCGCCGTTGGTCAAATACATAACATCGGGTAGAGCGTTGCCTTTCTTCTCATTACGTGCGATTCGGTCAACTTTTGCTGCCGCTGTTGACGTCGAATATTGCACATAATCTGCATTAGCATCTACAATAGTGCAGATGTAGTATTTGCCCGAATTAAGAAATATAGTATCTCGTTGGGCGCAAATAATGTTGAGTGGGGCAAGGGTAAGAATGATAAATAGAAGTTTTTTCATGACTTATAGTTCATTTTGTTTTTGTTAGTTCTATTCTGCTTTTGCACTGAACGCAAGGGCATAGAGTTTCATTTGCTTCACCATAGCCAACAAACCATTTGAACGAGTTGGCGACAAGTGCTCTTTTAGTCCTATACGTTCGATAAAATAAAGGTCAGAGTCAAGAATATCTTTGGCAGGCTGATTGTCTAACACCTTGATTAGCAGTGCAACCATGCCTTTTACTAATATAGCATCGCTTTCGGCTTGGAAATGAATTTTGCCGTCAGTATAGTCGGCTTGAAGCCATACATTACTCTGACAACCGCTTATTAAGTTGTTGTCAGTATGATATTGTTCGGCAAGTGGGGGGAGTTCGTTGCCGTAATCAATGAGTAAGGAATAACGATCCATCCAATCGTTTAATCCTTCAAACTCACTTATTATTTCGTCTTGTATTTCGTTGATTGTCATAAGTTTAAATTTGTAATTATCTGTGTTGCAATATCATCATCGTCGTGCGGTGTGCAATATGCCTGACAGCATGGAGCGTTGATGGTCAAATAGGCTTGTGAATAATAGGGTTCGCGAAGTGCAAGTTCGTGTTCAACAAATTGCTCAAGTTCAGTCTCATCTCTGTCTTTCAATCGAGGGCGGTTGCTCAAATCCGTCAGGAGAAGCCTCCTAACAAGGTCTGACGCTTTCCATTTCAGATAGATAACTATGCCTGCTGATTTCAGTATGCTGATGTTATTATCGCTACAAGGCATCCCACCGCCTGTTGCTATAATTGTGTTGCTCAAATCTGTTTCTGCAAGTTCGGTAAGCATGTCGTTTTCTAATGTTCGGAAATAGTCAATACCTCTCGTGCTTATAATCTGACTGCATGTCGATTGCTCATGTTGCTCAATCACTGCATCGGTATCTATCATTTTCCAACCCAATCGGTCAGCAAGAATATGTGCAACAGTCGTCTTGCCGCTTCCCATGTAGCCTATGAGAATTATTGCGCTCAAAATGGTAGAGGTATTGATGTTGTAGTTGGACAATCGCGATATATAGTTTCCTCTATGTTATGCACTTGGTCGAGAGTTTGATTTTCGAGCAGCAAACTATCGTTTTGAATTGTAACTCGTATGAAAGTGGCAGGCATATCATGGCAATCAGGCATCTCTATTGGTATGTCGCGCCGGTTCGCCCACAATTGGTCAACTATATAGACCATCGAAGAAGGCAATGGAGCATAAAAAGTTTGGATAACCAAGAGTTGCTCATTCCGATAGAGCATTTCTATTGTGCTTTGTCTTGTCTGGTGAACAACTATATGCTGATTATTCAAGTCTATAGAATCTACCCATGACTGACCTTCAAGAAAATTTATTATAGTGTCTTTCTTGCCGACGTTGGCATTTTCAAGAATTTCGTAACGTTGTTGCGGCGTAAGCATCGGACACACTTCAAGCGGCGCACCCATATACAAACGTTCTATCATCGGTATTTCAGGTTGCTGTGCCGCAAGAGTCAGAACGCAACTGATTGATAATATGATACAGTATAGTCGTTTCATTTATTGTCAATTAAAACGGTGGCATAAGCAGCTATGCCCTCCTCACGTCCTACAAAACCAAGATGTTCGGTCGTCGTGGCTTTGATTGACACGCAATCGATGTCTGTTTGCATTATTTGAGCAAGACATTGACGCATTTGGTCGATGTGCGGATTGAGTTTGGGAACTTGGGCACATATCGTGCAGTCGCAGTTGATAAGCCGATAACCCTTAGCGTCAATCAAACGCATGGTTTTTCGCAAGAGTTCCTTGCTGTCAATGCCCTTATATTTCGGATCGGTGTCAGGAAAATGATAACCTATATCGCGCAAGCATGCAGCACCGAGTAATGCATCGCATAGAGAATGAATTAGTACGTCAGCATCTGAATGACCTAACAAACCTCGCTCATGTTCAATCAAAATGCCGCCAAGCCATAATTGGCGATTAGCGGCAAATTGATGTACATCATATCCTTGACCAATACGCATACTTAATCTCTAATCAAATCTTTGATTCCGGCGAGGTCGAATGCCATTGAGAAGCGCAATGTCTGGTCAAGTGGGTTATTGGCTGCAGCACCAATAACGTAGCCTGCGTGCAACTCAAATATAGACAAACGGAAACCGGCACCAACGGTGAAATAGCGACGGTTGCCTTTGAATTTATTCTCGTGGCTGTAACCTACTCGTGCAAAGAACTTACGATCGTATGAATACTCCAAACCTATACCGAATTGAATCTCTTGCATCTCCTCTTTGAAGCCGCCCGGAGCATCAGCAAATGACATGAACCAACCACGAACAGGTGAAAGTTCTGAATACCAGTCTTGTACTTGCTGACTATTTTCATTATACCATTGACTACGACCCTCTGCATTGCCTGAAAAATTCAAGTCTTTTTCAACAATACGGCTACGACGTGATGGAACCAATAGTTTGTTGATGTCTGCACTTATTGACAAGCGGTTGTAGTCATCGAATGGCAGTTCGTATGTTACACCGAATTTGAAGTTGGTTGGTATAAAATTACGTGTAACATCGTCGTACGAAACTTTACCACCGAGGTTAGAAATGTTCAAGCCCCATGCAAATTTGCTTTCGCCTAATGCTATTTCAATAGGTAGTGCATAGTACATTGAGATGTCGGCTGCCATTGTCCATGCTTTGTGCATATCGGCACCACCTGTGGTTGATATATTTGTTCCATTGTTCAAGTCCGATACCATAGCACGTAATGCTACGCCCATAGAGAAATGTTCTGTCAGTTTGCGCGAATATGCCAAATCTAACGACCATTCGTTAGGCTTTGCATCTTGCAAGAATGTACCATCTACATTGGTTAATGCTACGCTACCCATTGAAAAATAACGAAATGAAGCCGAAAGAGCATCTAAATCAGAAAATTTGTAGTAACCTGAAATATATGCCAAATCAATATCGTTAACAAGTTTGCGCAACCACGGAGTGTAGTTAACGGCAATACCGCCATGACTATTCATAAAAGCATATTTCGATGGATTCCAATGTTGTGAATACATATCAGGTGTTGTTGCTGCACCTACATCACCCATTGCACCTGCCACAGCGTCGGTTCCAATGCTTTGCGATGGCATACCTGTAATGATAGGATTCATTTCTTCATCAACTTGTGCTAATGCAGGAAATGTGATAATAGCCATTGTTAATAGGCTCAAAAATGTTTTCTTCATTTGACTTAAATATTTGATAATAATTATTATTCCTAATCTTTAAACGTAAAGATGTTTAATTTATTGTATTGTTCAATCTTTTTTAATTAGTTACTATCAGTTTGCCTTTGTGCGATACGTATTCGCTTTGTTCGGTACGTATTTTAATCTGATAGATAAATATGCCCGAAGTTACATTCAAATCTGACATGCTCAAACTAATTCCATCGGCTCCTTGTTGAGTGTAACTAACCACTTTGCGTCCGCTCATGTCGAACATCTCTATTTGAGTGTAAAGGACTGCATCCGGACGGTCGTGAGATACATCAAAATGAACTATTCCACTATTGCTTACCGGATTAGGATAGGTCAGGACTGAAAATATCACAGGGTCTAAACCTGTAACTACTCCAAAATTCAGTGAGGCTGTTGAGGAGTTGTTCAGCAAGTCCCAAGCACGAAGTGTCAGATGGTGTTGTCCGTCGCTTAATGTTGACAAGCGGTAGGAAATTTGACCTGCCTGATAACTATTGTTTTCCGATGTGAAATAATCATTCATTATATATGTTTGCATCGGGTCGGAATCAATCGTCAGCAAAAGGTCATGACCAATGCCGGAACCTACGGTGTTGATACCGTTCTCGTCATATATGTCGGCATAGAAATGCGGACGTTCATTGACGTTTCCGCCATCTTGAAATTCCCGATTTTCCATATATAAGGTAATCTGAGGTCCCTCATTATCATTCGTTAAGATGTCCGAACTGCCGCCTACAACGAAATTATCGCACCATCCGTTTGCCTCATAACCATTAGTCTTGTCGTAGGCATAGAATACGATATGACCTAAACCATAGTTGTACTTTATGTCTTTAGGCATCATAAATGTGCTTTCCCAACGTCCGTTCACTACATCAACCTCACCATTAAACAATGTGTTTGGATAATCTCTGAATATGTAGTGTTTGACTTTTTGAGGGTCGGTCTGGTCGTTATCGTTGGTTGATACTCGTTGCATTTTGTCGAATATGGTGATTTGTATCTTGCCTGAAAAGTCATCGGCTGTAGCACCATTATTATCTGTTATCAATCCTTTGAGTGTATTAATTGAAACGGCTCGCAAGGTGTCCTGCACATTCATGTCCTTGCCATTGATGCTCGTAACCTCGACTTTATAGTCGGTAGGATAGTGCAAACGCAATGCAGGGTCGCCTAACAATATATATGGAAGTTTATTGTCGGTATAGGTCTGTTGATTCTTGCCTAAACGTATGGCATCGCCGATAGTATTTGTATATGACGGATTGTTTTTCTGATTGGCAAAGAGTGCTTCGCATATATAGCGGTTGAGCACTTCATTATCTGACGCATACACTGTACGGCACGATGATAGCATGCTTATGGCACCACCGTTAGGATTGAGCACTGATTCTTCGCCTGCTGATACAGCCTGTGCATCGTATTGGCTGAAATTGCAGGTAGCGAATAGCCAAAAACCTTGGTTGGCATTTTCCATTTTGCGTATGTCGTTGACGTGTAGCACTATCTCGTTGGTGATATTAGTGTATCCGGCATGACCGCAGTAATTGAAAAACAATACACCCTTGTTTAGCAAATTCTCAAGTTTGTTTTTTGCCAACGGATAACTCTCGCCTGATGCCGAAACTTCTTGCTGATAAGCATCAAGATATATCTTGTTGATATTGAAATTCGGATTGTTCTGTGCTACAATTATTGCAGCAGTGTCGGCGCAACGCACATGTGCAGTGTTGTCACCATCATCGGCAAGAAACAGCAGTTGGTTTTTCCAATTACCGTAGGTCTCGTTGCTGATATATTTGATTAGTTTGTTGACCAAGCCTTCTGCATCTGCCACACTATTCACCGGCAATCGTCCGACACTAATATTCATCGTATTGCTCATGAATGTCATTCCATTCGAGTCGTCAAGATAGCAGAAATAATCATCTGTTGAGTAGGCTTGCGTTTCGTTGGTCGAATTGATGGCTTGATAGGTCAGCAAGTAGTTGTTGCCAGATGTGCGAAGTATTTTGCGGTTGTCGAATGTCCCATCGCCTACAAGTTGCAGATAACGTGGAGCAATACCATTGTTGCGAATGGCGCGATCGTAGAGCATCTTCATCAAACGGCGGTAGGCTGAAGCATCAGGAGTACCTGACGAAAATTCATTATACACCTCCTGGTCAGTTACTACGGCTGTGGTCAAGCCCTCATATTGTGCATGCGCCTGTGCTAATGCCTGCGCTTGAGATAAAAACAACTCGTTGGTAATAACCACATATTCAATGTTCTCCAAACTATGCAGATTTTGGTTGCTTATAGTGCCAACCACTTCAACTTCTGGTATGGAGGCATTTGTAACATTAACTGCCACGAAGCGTTGCAAACTTGTGTTGTCAGCCACAAATTTCAATTCATCACCCTCAATAGTGGTCTGCATTTCGTAGGCATTGAGCGGATTGGTTATGTTCCATACGTGCGTGTTGGCATTGGCTCCTTCGAGTATATATTGTTTGGTCGAATATGAACCGATATGTTCCGGACAACTGAAGTATAGAATGTCGTCAATCATCTTCAATTGGCGATAGCCACTCAATTCTACATAGTCCAAAAATCCAAATGCTGAACTATTATTGGCAATATATGTGATAGTGAGAACTTGTTTCTCATCACCGTCAGATTTAATCTTGTTGTTTATTCGGCTGCTTTCCACACCGCGCACGTAGTTGTCGTTAGGCTTGGCTGCGATTGTCAACGACTGAACTTGCTGGTCGTTGAGCGATATGTTAAACATTGATTGATTGAGTGATAGGGCTGCCGCGTGGGTCATCAGACTCATGTTTTTTTCGTCTATCAGATTAGGAAATGAAAATGTTATTTTCAGCGAATGATTGTCGCCCAACGTCTCGCCATAGAAATCGCGTCCGCCACCGGCTTTACCGCTGCGGTCAACAAGATTGACTGTGTCGATTTCATGAAGTTGATAGTCTAAGAATGAGTTGGTCGAAACTTCAAAATTAGTTATTGGTGATGTTTGAGGCACTATTCGCTTACCATCACCATTGTCTGACGTTACAAAATAATAACCGTAACGAGAATATGGATTTACTGTATGATGAAAACGTGTGCCTGTCCATTCCCAACTTATAGGTCCTTGAGCATAAAAAATCAGACTATTGTCGGATATGTAAGAGTTAACTTCCGGCAGGTCATCAATTTGCGGTTTTGAAAAGTCTTCTGATATCATTGCACCACCATAGCCGAACACGCGAGCATTTTCGGGCTCAATACCATTTTTGCGCAATACTTCAAATGGTATGCGATACAAACCTGATTTTGAAACTCTCACTTTGAGCCACGTGCCGCTTTTCAACACTGATGTAGTGGCGTAGGTATTTACAGATTGTTCGCCCGAACCCGGTGTTGGAGGTGCATAAACTTGGGCATACAATATATTGCATGCTGTTAGCAATATTGCAAATATTATGTATCTGATACGTCTTTTCATCATTTAATGTTCATTGATATTATCGACTCTTCAATACCTTGTTCTTGCTTAATGGATATTTGAGTGTCGATGTCCATTTTTATAGACTCCATGTCTGAACTTACTGCCACAATATCTCCTGTGCAGAGTTTGAAATATTGGCTTACTTGTGCTATAGCTTCTGTCAACGAATATTCAAATCCGTCAATATGCAATTTGTTCACTAACTCTCCATTATTCAGACGATTGATAGTAAATATCAGGTTCTGATATTCTCGCTCATCTTTGTCTGTCCATTGGCTTATGGCAAGCGAATTGTCGAACGCTATCCATGGTGCTACCGATAATCCTTGCTGGCGTGCCTCTGCCAAACGGTCGTATGCCATGAAGTCAATACCTAATGCAGTTGCGTCATAATATCGAGAAGCAAAACGTTGCTCTATATTCCTACCTAAACGCGATATTCTCGCTAATAAGCACACCCGACAACGCACGTCATCAGTAAATTGCGGTATAAACAACGGCTTGTTGTTAACTAACAACGCCGTTTCTGGTTTGAGTTGTATCTCTATCTGATTATTATATCGTGAAATACTTATTATTTTCATATCAGAGAGTCAAAATTCAGCCCACTAACCATTTAACGTGCAAAATTACTCCTTTTTATTGACTAAAACAAACAATTATCGATTTTTTTTATTTTTTTGGTTTATCAACTAATGCTCAACAGCGGGAATAGGTCTATTTACAATATTATGATTTACAATTTACGATTTACTATTTATTTTCAACTTTCAACTTCTCTTACCATTCTATTGGCTGTATTCCGTGGTCGGTTAGATACTGGTTGGCGGCTATAAAATGATTACATCCGAAAAAACCTCGATAGGCTGAGAGGGGGGAGGGGTGGGCTGTTTGCAAGATATAGTGTATATTAGGGTCAATATATGCTGCCTTGCGCTGTGCGTAACTGCCCCACAATAGGAATACTATGTTCTGTCGATATTTGGCGAGTTGATAGATAGCAGCATCGGTCAGTTCTTCCCAACCTCTGTTTTGGTGTGAGGCTGGCTGATGAGCACGTACTGTAAGCACTGAATTGAGAAGCAGAACACCTTGTTTTGCCCAGCGTTGTAAGTTCCCTGATTGGGGTATGGGTGTCCCAAATTCATTGCTAATCTCTTGATAGATATTCCGTAGCGAGGGCGGAAATGGTATCCCGTCGGGTACGGAAAAACTCAATCCATGCGCCTGATGGTCATCGTGGTATGGGTCTTGACCAATAATTACCACTTTGACCTCGTTGAACGGACACGAATTGAAGGCATTGAATATTAGCCCTGCCGGCGGAAAACACTGCTGCGTGGCATATTCTGTTTTTACAAAATTTGCCAACTGCTCAAAATACGGCTTATCAAATTCTTGTTGCAGAACTTGACGCCATGACTCTTCTATTTTTACTTGCATAATAACATTCATTCGTGATTCGGTACCATAGTATCAAATCACGAATGAACAATAAATTTATAGGATTTTACATTACTACATTAACAATCTTATTCGGAACAACAATCACTTTTTTAGGTGTCGCTCCGTTCAGATATTTCTGCGTTTGCGCGTCTTGCATCACTATCTGTTCAACGGCTGAACGGTCAAGCGACTTGTCGAGTTCTAAGAAGAAACGTGTCTTGCCGTTGAAACTGATCGGATATTTTACCGTATTGACCTCAATAAGTTGGTCATCGAATTCCGGCCATTGTGCATCGCAGACTGATGTCTCATGTCCTAAACGATGGTATAATTCTTCAGCGATATGCGGTGCAAAAGGTGCAAGTAGGATAACTAATGGCTCAAGTATCGCACGTTTGTTGCATTTCAGCGTACTCAACTCGTTCTGGCAGATCATAAATGCCGGTATGGACGTGTTGAATGAGAAATGTTCTACATCGTATGTAACCTTTTTAATCGTCTTATGCAACGAACGCAATTCATCGGCTGTGGGCTGGTCATCACTTATAGTATCGAACATCGACCAAAAACGCTTCAAAAATCTGTGCACACCATCAATGCCGTTGGTGTCCCATGGTTTCGACTGCTCTAATGGTCCGAGAAACATCTCATACAGACGCAAGGTGTCGGCTCCATAGCGTGCTACCACTACATCAGGATTGACAACATTAAACATCGATTTCGACATCTTCTCTACTGATGTCCCGCAAATATATTGCTTTTGAGTGGCTGCACCGAGATATGGATTATCAACATCTGTACTGCCATCTGAATATATAAATTCAGCGTTTTTAAACTCCGGTAACCAATTGCGGAACGCCTCAATGTCTAATACGTCATTGTTCACTATATTGACATCAACATGTATTGGTTGGACTTTGCCTTTATATTCTTCGCGTTCAATCAAGTTGTATGATATATACAGATTACCTGTTGCTCCTTCACCTATATAACGATAGACAAAATTACTTCTGCCTTGAATCATGCCTTGGTTGATAAGTTTTGCAAATGGTTCGTCGCGGCATATCAGACCGAGGTCGTAGAGAAATTTGTTCCAGAAGCGACTGTAAATCAAGTGCCCTGTGGCATGTTCTGTTCCGCCTATATAAAGGTCAACTTGTTGCCAATAGTTGTTGGCTTCGCGGCTTACCAACTCATTGTCGTTGCGTGGGTCCATATAGCGCAGATAGTAAGCCGACGAACCGGCAAATCCCGGCATGGTATTGAGTTCGAGTGGGAAGATGGTCTTGTTGTCAATCTTTTCTTTTTCTACTACATATCCGTGTGCCTCGTCCCATGCCCATATTTTGGCATTGCCTAATGGAGGTTGACCATCGTCTGTCGGCTTGAAATCTTCTACTTCAGGCAGACAGAGCGGCATGCGGTCGTAAGGAATTAAGTAAGGCATACCATTTTTATAATATATAGGGAAAGGTTCACCCCAATAACGTTGACGACTGAAAATAGCATCGCGCAGACGATAGTTGACTTTCACTTTGCCTAATCCGTTAGCCTCAATATATTCCTTCATCGTGCGTATGGCATCTTTAACGTCAAGTCCGTTGAGGAAGTCGGAATTCATCATTACGCCCTCTTTGGCGTCAAATGATTGCTCTGAAACGTCAGCACCTTCAATAAGTGGAATGATAGGCAGATTGAAATGACGCGCAAAGGCGTAATCGCGACTATCATGTGCCGGTACAGCCATAATGGCTCCTGTGCCATAACCTGATAAGACGTAATCGGAGATATAAATAGGTATCTCGCTATGCGACAATGGATTGATGGCATACGAACCGGTAAATACGCCCGTTACTTTACGGTCGGATATGCGCTCACGTTCGGTACGGTGTTTCACCCATTGCAGATACTCATCGACAGCGGCTTGCTGCTCGGCTGTTACTACCTGACTCACATATTCACTTTCTGGAGCAAGAACCATAAAGGTAACTCCAAAAATAGTGTCGGCGCGCGTGGTGAATATCTGCAATTTAACATCGCTGTCTTTCACTCCAAATGTCATTTCTGCACCTTCCGAACGACCTATCCAGTTGCGCTGTGTCTCCTTTAGCGAGTCAGTCCAATCAATACGCTCTAATCCTTCAAGAAGGCGTTTGGCGTAAGCCGATACTCGCAGACTCCATTGGCGCATCACTCGTTGTTCGACCGGATAACCGCCACGAACAGACAAACCTTCCGAGACCTCGTCGTTGGCAAGCACTGTGCCAAGTTGCGGACACCAATTCACTTTCGTGTCCGAAAGATAGGCTATGCGGTAGTTCATCAGAATTTCCTGACGACGTTTTTCATCATAGCCGTTCCAATCTTCTGCGCTGAAGCATAATGGTTCTGATTGTGCAACGTCAAGTCCGGCACTACCATGCTCGGCAAAATAGGCTGTCAGATTACTTATTGGCAATGCTTTTTCTGTAGCGTTGTCGTAGTAATGCTCAAACATCTGTGCGAAAGCCCATTGTGTCCAATGGTAGTATTCAGGATCACATGTGCGTATCTGGCGTGTCCAATCGTAGCAAAAACCTATCTTGCCAAGTTGCTCACAATAGCGAGCGATATTTTTCATTGTCGTGATTTCCGGATGCTGACCGGTCTGGATGGCATATTGCTCAGCCGGCAAACCGTAGGCATCAAAGCCCATTGGGTGCAACACATTAAAACCTTGCAGTCTTTTGTAGCGGCTGAAAATATCAGATGCTATATAGCCTAATGGGTGACCTACATGCAGTCCGGCACCCGAAGGGTAGGGAAACATGTCAAGCACGTAATACTTCGGCTTATCACTTTGATTACTTACCTGATAGAGATTTTCGCGTTTCCAATATGATTGCCAACGCTGCTCAATTTCTTGAAAATTATAATCCATAATTATGTATTTTATAGTCTAATTTATTCGTCGGTTTTAGCCATTTCGGTTAGTCTTTTTCCTATCGTTTGATGGGGATTTGTAGGTTCTGCCCCAAGTTGGGTAAATTTATAATGTATTGATTATAAAGCGTATAAAAGCTCTCGCAATAATAGATATTACGTTCTGTAAATCCTGTAACACCATTGATGATATTTTTCATATCAATGGATAATTGGTGTATAACTCCTTCGCCCCATCGCTCTTCGATGTGCATCTCCACAATATCTCTGCCCAACTCCCAATAGAAGCGGAGCATTTCCTGATTGACCTTAACAGCGGCTTTGATTTGGCTCTGACGATAGCGACAACTTAATGCTTTCAGCCGGCCTGAATAATCTTTGTCTACTAAACTTATAGATTTCATAACCGCATACTTGTTTATTCGTTAAAAACCTAATGTTTGCACTTTGTGTTGTCGTTCTGCGCTGTTCTGCTTCAAGACGTGATAGGGCTTAATTGCATCCAATTGAGCATCGCGCTATATTGCGCGATGCTCAATAGAGCAATTAGGTAACGATGTACTCACCTGAGGCAAGCCCTTCGTTACGTTTATTTCAACTAAATCCTTACTTACCAATCAATTTCTTTACTTGCTGGTAAACATTTTGGGCTGTAAAACCGAGTTTCTCGTCAAGTACTTCGTATGGTGCACTAAATCCAAAACTTTCCAATCCCCATATTGCACCATTTTCACCTACAAGACCTTCAAGTGTTACAGGCAGTCCTGCGGTCATTCCGAAACGTTTTACACCGCGTGGCAATACTTGCTCTTGATATTCTTTGGGTTGTTGGCGGAATAATCCTTCACTCGGCACGCTGACTATCTGAAGTCGTATGCCATCTTTGCGCAACAATTCGGCACCTGCCACGAGAGTGGAAACTTCTGAGCCTGATGCTAATAGTACGACTTGCGGATTTTCGTCTTTTTCAACTATATATGCACCTTTGGCAAAGCCTTCTACGTCTATATGTGGCACATTAGGTATGTTCTGACGACTGAAAATAAGTGCTGTTGGCGTTTCCGTATTTTCCATCGCAAGTTTCCATGCAAGTGTTGTCTCCTCAGCATCGGCCGGACGTACGACAAGCATTGAATTTTTGCCTGAATGATTTTTGAGTTTCTCCATCAAACGTATCTGTGCTTCTTGCTCGACAGGTTCATGGGTTGGACCATCTTCGCCTACACGGAAGGCATCATGTGTCCAGATAAACTTAACCGGCACTTCCATCAAGGCTGCCATACGTACTGCCGGCTTCATATAGTCGGAGAACACAAAGAATGTGCCGCAAGCAGGAATAACGCCGCCATGCAGTGCCATACCTATGCAGACGCATGCCATGGTCAGTTCGCTTACACCGGCTTGAAGGAATGCTCCACTGAAATCGCCTTTAGAGAAAGCATGGGTTTTCTTTAAGAAACCATCGGTCTTGTCGGAATTGCTCAGATCGGCTGATGCAACCACCATATTGCCAACTTGTTGTGCCAAACTGCTCAATACTGTTGCTGACGCACCACGAGTGGCAGCGCCCGGCTTTTGTTGGATTAGCGACCAATCTATTTGCGGAGCTTTACCGCTGAAATACATATTGTATTGTGCCGCCAGTTCAGGATTCTGACGTGCCCAATCATCCTTCATGGCTTTCTTTTCGGCTACAATACGTTTTAAGTCCTCGCGACGATTGGCATAGAGTGATTTTGTTTCAGGAAAGATAACAAACGGGTCGGAAGCATGACCACCAAGATTGGATATTGTGGCTGCAAACGAGGCTCCGGACTTACCGATAGGCTGACCATGTGTTGAACACTTGCCTTCAAATGATTCACCTGTCTCCGTCAGCGCTCCCTTGCCCATACGTGTGTGACCTATGATAAGCGATGGACGCTCTTTTTCTGCTTTAGCGTTAACCAACGCCTCACGTATCTCGTCTGGATTGTTGCCATCTATTTCTTGTACATACCAATTCCATGCCTCATATTTCTTGCAAACATCTTCTGACGTTACGTCCTTACATTCAGTTGATAACTGAATATTATTGGAGTCGTAGAACATAATCAGATTGTCCAAACCGAGGTGTCCTGCCAAACGACCTGAACCTTGTGAAATCTCTTCTTGTACGCCTCCGTCGGATATGAAAGCATAAATTGTCTGATCCATCACATAGCCGAAGCGGGCCTGCAAAAATTTGGCTGCTATTGCTGCACCGACAGCATAGGTGTGTCCTTGCCCCAATGGACCGCTCGTATTCTCAATGCCTCGAGCAAGATTACGCTCAGGGTGTCCTGGAGTAACTGAACCCCATTGACGCAGATTCTTCAAGTCTTCGATATCAAAATATCCTGCACATGTCAGCACACCGTAAAGCATTGGAGCCATGTGACCGGGGTCAAGGAAAAAACGGTCGCGCTGTTCCCATGCCGGATTTTCCGGATCGTATTCAAGAAATTCCGAATACAAGACATTGATAAAATCAGCACCACCCATAGCACCGCCCGGATGTCCTGATTTGGCTTTCTCTACTGCTGCTACAGCAAGCATGCGGATATTGTCCGCTGCACGATTCATAAGTTTTGTGTTGTTCATAATTGATGGTATTTAAAATGTTGTTTCTAAAATGCCCAGCCTATATAATAATTCCAGCCGAATGTCGTTTCTTGCCTTTGTCCGTAACCCATGATATATGCAGGTCGAACAACGCCGTCAAGAGTCTTGCCACGGGTGAATAGTATCTTATAACGCAAGTACCAACCCATGTTGAAGCCCTTGTAGATGTTAACCTGAACGCCTGCCACTATCTCTCCCCATGCGTCTGCTCCAAACCTAAACGGATAATTGACACTTTCTGTCCCCCAGTAGCGACCACTTCGACTTATATTGTCATATTTGTAATTCTGTAAACTCGTTCCAACCCTAAATCCTACAAACAAATGGTTTCCGCCTTTGTATTTCCTCAGCACGCTATAGTCTATTCCCAAACGCATAAAACCGCCATAACCGCTGAATGAATTATCGCTACTACCATTGATGCGTGCTTGAGCGTAACCTGCTTCAAAAGTAGGGAAAAACTTATGAAACAAACGTACGTTTGCTGCAAAATCATAAGTCTGAACAGCCCCCTTATAGCGAATAGGGATATATATTGCCTGACCTAAATCAAATTTTATTACTATACCCTGATAGATAGAATCAAGTGGTAAGTTCTTAAAACGATGTGATTTGGGCGAAAAGATTTGTTCCTCCTCCGTTTGGGCACAAACACAAATGCTAACCAAACATAAAATCAATATGTTAGCATAACGTCTCAACGCCAAAATAATCGTATGTTTTCCGTTTGTGCTATACCTATCTCGTTGTCAATGTATGAGATAGAATCAAACAGCATGGCACTCTCACTTATATTTTCAATCGTATGCAATGTAAAGCAACCACATTCTAATGAAACGAAAGTGTCATTATTAGTGTGATTGATAGTCAGTGTATCGTTTATCCCATTGATAAGCATCGCAAATTGAGTAGTAGTAGCAATATTCTGAAGTGGAAGTGATATCGTTCTGATAGATTTTGAATTGTTGTATATTACCGAATCGTTGCCCACACCCCACAAACTCAAACTATCTATTGGCTTGACATATTCGCGATATACGCCAAGTGTATCAATCGAATCTCCGTAGAATGATATTTGTAATGCTATATCGCTACTTATCCGGCATGAATTACTATTGCTGCAACTCAACATGCAACAACACCCTACAATCATCACCATCAAAATCCGATAATTCTTCATTTCTAACGTCTTTCGTCTTTCTACTTGTTACTTTCAACTTTCAACTTTCAACTTTACAACGGACGTTGACGAGCAACGCCCCTACAATGATATCGCTAAACATAATCCGTCTTTTTACTTTCTGCTTTCTACTTTCTACTTTTTACTAAACTAAATAATCTCCCGAACTTCTTTTTTCAGCAATGCCATGGCTTTTTGGTTGTTCGTTTCGCCATTATTGTTGTAAGCCGTCAGCATCACCTGAGCCAGCGTTAGAGCCGAAGCATCGGCACCTACATGTGCTGTGCAGGCATTAACGAATCCCAACAAAGTCTCGCGAGCCGAAATAATTGCCATCCATGTCTCATCATTGACATAAATCTGTTGTGAAGTATTGTGGTCAAACTCCTCACGTATCTTGTGCAATAATTCAATCTGCAACTGACCTGCCGTCATACCTTGTAATTGCATATTAAGAAGCATAAACTCCGGCGTTGTCCGCTCAAGCATCAATGCCAAGCGCTCGTATGCACGCAGACGAATAGGTTGTGATACATTAAGCGCATTGCGGCGAACCTCAAAACTCCTGCGAGCATCCTCATTCTGCATCTGCTTGCTCATCACTATCCAGGCTGCCAAAAGAACTATCAAGGCAGGCAATGTGTATTTCAGAATTTCTAACATAATGGTTAATTATTTTTTTCTTATCTGTTTGATTTAAACAATATCTTATAGCTTTTAAAACTTGCAAAGTTAATCTTTTTTTCCGATATAATCAAACAAGATTTGATTTTTTACTTCTAAATGTCATAAAATGAAATATTTTGTTGCATATTTGATTTAAATACATTACCTTTGCACGCGTGAAAATATGTTTGTTATGAATAAGTATCGTTATTTGATGGTTGCCCTTTTAATCTTAAGCAGCCTTTTGAGTATAAGTCCGGATTTATTTGCCCAAGAAGATACCGAGTTTTGGTTTGCTTTGCCACGTATGTTGTCAGGGCATAACAATAAGAAAAGTGCTACCTATCAACTCATACTCTTCAATCATAATAGTGTAGCGGCTAATATATCAATCAGCCAGCCTGCTAATAGCAATGATAAAATCAAACAATCATTTGCTTTGGCGGCTAATGAGGACAAAAAAATTACCTTAGCCGACAAAAATGGAGTCTATAAAAAGACTGATTATATCTCCGTTCCTTACGACGAGGTAAGTAAATGCGGAATATATATCGTTTCAGATGTCCCTATTCAATGCTATTTTCAGGTAACTAAAGGCAACGGAGAGGCATTTACTCTAAAGGGTATCAATGCTTTAGGCACAGATTTTATTGTTGCAATGCAAAATAAGTTCGACCATGGTCGCGGTGGATCGGATGATATGTACGACGACTCGTATGCAGGTGTCGCAATAGTTGCTTCAGAAGATAATACAGAGGTTACTATTTCCCCCTCTAAAAATGTAAGCCCCTCGTGCAATAAGTCAGCCATTAACGTAACTCTTAATAGGGGTGAGACTTATGCCTTTAGGTCTTGTTCTGAAAAAGGTTCTGATAATCCGATTGGAACCAAAATCCACTCAAATAAGTCGGTTGCTGTAACTTATAACGACGATTGCTTGATGAATGGTAATAATTCGGATGCGGTGGGCGAACAACTTGCACCGGCAATTCTTGCGGGCAACAAATATGTTGCTGTTTCTAATAAGACAAGCAGTGATTATATTTTTCTCATAGGTTTGTCGGATGGGACAACCGTAACCGACGAAAAGGGTAATACTTATTCGCTTAATAATGGAGAAGTTCAGCAAATCTCACTTTCAGATAGAGCCGCTATCTATCTTGAAGGAAGTAGTCCGTTTGAGGTATTTCAAGTTACAGGTTACTATGGCGGCAAAGGCTGTGAAATGGGAGGAACTGTTCTTCCACAAATATCATGTACAGGTAGTACGAGCGTTTCCTACAATTGTGTCAACGCAGTTAAAGAAAGCAGTATTAAGAAAGAAGACCAAGGAGTTGTCCTTAATTTGGTAACTCATAAGGACAATATAAGTTCCATCTCAGTCAACGGCGAGCCTATATCATCATCTGATTTTCATGCTTTAGGGACATCTGATTTTTACTACTTTTCAGAGAATCTGTACAGCAAATATGAGATCAAAGATACTATTATCAATGTCGTTTCAACTTTAGGTGTTTTCCAAATGGGAGTGTTGGACTACGATAAGGGAAACACTGCAACCTTTGGTTTTTTCAGCAATTATGCTTCGTCTGCTACTGTTACCATCAACGACGAAACCACTAATCGCTATTTTGCCTGCAAGGGACAACCATTGCACGTCAAAGTTACACCAATAGATAAGACTGTTGATTTGGCAGATTCTAAAGTCGAATGGCGCGACCTCTTAAATGGCGGCAAAGTGCGCGAAGATCTTAAAACTGATGTGTTAGACATTCCTGCCGTTGATTTCGATACTGCTGCTTTCCAAGTCGTTTGGATGAATTCATGTGGCGTATCATCATATATCAACATAATGATTGGTACCAAAAAAACTGAAAAAATAGAGACATCCAAACTCTCAAATGGCTCATATACATGGCCTGTCAATGGAGTTACCTATTCTGCTTCTGGCGACTACACATTCTCGCCTTCTTGCGAACAAGAATATATCTTACATCTCACTATCGTACCCATTGCCGAACATCCATTTACTATCGCAAAATGTGGTTTGACTGCCACTTTTGCTCATGGCAATATGCAATATAAACCTTCTACCGGTGAATGGCGGTTTGCGGATAGTCAAATCACTCTTTTAGGCAATCAAAACAAAAATATCGCTGACGACTATGACGACTGGATTGATCTCTTTGGGTGGGGAACAGGCGATAATCCTACACTGAAAAGTAATAATGATGCCGATTATCTGCCCGGTGTGTTTGATATCGCAAACTCATCACATGATTGGGGTGCCAACACTATAACTAATGGTGGCGGTGATTCATGGCGTACGCTAACTAACGATGAGTGGTTGTATGTAATGAAACATAGAGACAATGCTGATAATCTCTGGTCAAGGGCATGTATTAACGGACAAAACGGGTTGCTCATTTTGCCTGACGACTGGGTAACACCTGTTGGCGTTTCATTTACGCCCGCAAGTGAAACATTCAGCACTAATACCTACACCTTAGATCAATGGGCAAAATTAGAACAAGAAGGAGCAATATTCTTACCTGCAGGCGGATGGAGAAATCCTGTTGCCGATCAAGCATTATATCAAGTTAACAAAGAAGGGTATTATTGGTCTGCTACTGCAACAGACGATAATCGCGCTTATGAACTACGTTTTGCAGAAAATCTGCTGAACGTTGATAATCCTTATCACCGCTATTCAGGTAGTACCGTCCGATTAGTCAAAGATATCAACACTATAGCATATAGCGAAACCAAAGATACATCCGCCGTTGCTTGCGACCAATTCACATGGGACCGCACAGGAGAAACTTATACCGAAGGCGGTGAGAGAATTTATAAAGGTGAAACAAAAGAGGGTTGTGAATTGACCGTTAAACTTGACCTTACTATCAACCACAGCGAATCCAAAGATACAGCCGCTGTTGCTTGCGACCAATTCACATGGGACCGCACCGGCGAAACTTATACTGATAGTGGTGAGAAAATATATAAAGGTAAGACAAAAGATGGTTGCGAATTGACCGTGAAACTTGACCTTACTATCAACCATAGCGAATCCAAAGATACTACTGCTGTTGCTTGCGACCAATTCACATGGGACCGCACCGGAAAAACTTATACTGATAGTGGTGAGAAAATATATAAAGGTAAGACAAAAGATGGTTGCGACTTGACCGTGAAACTTGACCTCACTATCAACCATAGCGAAACCAAAGATACATCCGCCGTTGCTTGTGACCAATTCACATGGGACCGCACAGGAGAAACTTATACCGAAGGTGGTGAGAAAATTTATAAAGGCAAGACAAAAGATGGTTGCGACTTGACCGTAAATCTTGACCTCACTATCAACCATAGCGAAACCAAAGA
>Ga0326513_10000241_pt1 | contig 43856 bp, 75 predicted proteins | sample 2_2465_0518_D_FD_203654 | JGI IMG/M metagenome (GOLD analysis project Ga0326513, IMG submission 203654) | Bovine rumen microbial communities from UC Davis, California, United States - 2_2465_0518 | ecosystem: Host-associated > Mammals > Digestive system > Stomach > Rumen | place: USA... | reverse complement strand
AAGAAATAAGTCAGTTACTAGACATCGAGACAAATAGAATAACGGAAAAATTAGATAAGATAGATTTTGCAATAAGAATATATTGTAAAATATAAAGTGTTGTGATATAATTCATGTGTACTTGCCTAGTACATTTTGATTTTTTAAAGGTAGGACTTTTTATGGTCTTGCCTTTTATTTTTTACACGGTGTAGAAATGCACTGTGTTTTTTTTATATGCATTAAACTTTAATTTATTATAATACGCTAGATTTGATTATTTTTAAGTAGAGTTATCCCCTTGACTAAAAAGAAAAAAGAATAACTCTTTCAAAAAAACAATACGCTGAGTTTTCATACTTCGTCGTTTTCGGTAGCTAGCAACAGTATTCCTCTTTAACTACTCCTAGAGTATTAAACTGTTACACCCTATATTTTATTATATAAATAAAAATTTCGTTCTATTTCAAACATAGTCCCTCCAATATAATTTGTTTATCGGACATATTTACCCGATTAACGGTATAATCTAACGCTACTAAAATTATACCGAACATATTCTACTGCATGAGCTATGTCAAACTTCCTAGTTTATATTATACTGTAACTAGAGCAAAGAAAACAGTCATTGCAAAAAGAACACAAAACTCATTTTAAAAATGAACTCTAGGCTCTTAGACATAAAAAAATAGTATTGTTTCGTCTCATCTTAATTAATAAACAATACTATATTATATAAACAGATTACTCTGTAAATACCTATTAAAATATTATCACATGATGAGACAAAAATGCAATAATTAATATTTATTTGTTAATATTATTATAACACATTTATATCTATATATCAAGTATATTTTCAAGAAAAAATAAAAGTTTTTAAAAATTTTTATATTTTTTTAATATAACACTTGACTTGTTATAACGTGTGTGTTATAATAAAGTTGTAATTAAGAAAAGGAGGAATGAAAAATGAAAAAAATATTAGTGTTGTTATTTATAGTAGGGGCAATAATAATTATGAGTAAGTTAGGAGATGGAGAAACAAAAGATAACAAAGATATGATAAGAAATGCACAAGCACAAAGAGAAATAAATATAAATAGTAAAAAATAAGGAGGATAAAATGTCAAATAAAACATCAAAAGCACAAATAAAATCAATTAGAAAATGGGAAAAAGATAATGTTTATAAAGTAACTGTTTCATTTTACAAAAACAGATTACCTAAAGAAAAGTATGAAGAAGCAAAAAGAATAATAAAAGAAAAAGGGCTTAGTTTTAATAGATTTTATGAAGAAAAAATTAAAGAATTGTTAAGGGGGGAATAAAATGGAGGTTAAAATTGAAAAAACAAATAAAAATTATATAATACAAATTGATAATAATAGTTCGTATTGTAATTTAGCAGATTTAGAAAATTTAAAAACACATTTAGATTATTTTATACAAAATGATAAAGTTACATCAATTTCAATTAAGATAGGAGATGATGAATAATGTATTTAAATTTAGATGTAGATGAATTGGTAAGCATAGCTGATGAAACAGAAGAAAGTATTTTAGATATTATTAGAGAATTAGAAAATGTTAAAGAATATAAAGAAGTAAAAAGTAGTTTAGAAACAGTAATTGATGAATTAAGACAAGCAAGTGAAGAATTTAGAGAACAATATAATAAACAATGTGATGAAGAAGAATATTATTTAAATAGAGAATATGAAAGGGGACAATTATAATGAATTATATGTTTAGAGATTTAACGGCAGATGAAGTTGAATGCAGAATAGGTATGTTAAAGCAAAATGGATTAACTTTATTATTATACAAAGATGCAAGATGTGATATGAATATATTAGATGAAACAATTGGTGCTATGAATTGGAAAAAAAGTTATACTAGAGAAAACGCAAACTGTATTGTGAGTATTTGGGATTATGAGAAAAAAGAATGGATATCAAAAGAAGATACAGGAACAGAAAGCAACACTGAAAAAGAAAAAGGAATTGCAAGTGATTCGTTAACCAAAAACATTGCATAACCTTTACCAAAGGTTATCAAGTTATTAAGCGAATGTAAAACCTATTGAATTGCTGGAAACCCCTAAAGACTTAATTACCAAAGTGTAACAATATTAAGTATGTAACAATGGGCAATCAGCAGGTAAGCCTATTAATAGGAAACTTCAACGACTATCGAAAACATACTGATAAAGTATAAGTGAGTAGAGTACATTCAAGTGAATGGAAGTGGTAGGATAGCTAAAGCTATAAGATATAGTCTAATCTTATATGAAAATATAAGCAGTTCATAAGAGAACGGGCATAGATTAACGAACTATGTTGAATAAAATGTTAAAAGAAGTTGCGTAAATTGGGGTATAGGTAGAGAACTTTATACAAGTCCTTTTATATGGATACCCAGTGCAAAATGTAATATAAAAGATGGAAAATGCTATGATAAATTTGAAGTAACACATTTAGTTATTGAAAATAAAAAAATAGTAGAATTAAAAATAGCAAATACAACTTTAGGAATAGAATGCTTTAATTGGAGTAAAAACGGGCAAATAAGACAAGAAAATGTAAAAGATGAAAAAGTATCCGACCAACAAGCAAAATCGATTTATAAGGCGTTATTGAAGAAATTAGGTAGTGATGACATAATAATCGAATATTTATCAAAAAAATATGATATAGAAAATACAAGTGACCTTATGAAAAGTCAATATGTAGAAATAATAAATGAATTTAAGGGGGTAAAATAAAATGCAAATAAAAAGCACAAACAAAAATGGAGATGATATTCCTGTATATGTTTTTAAAAATGTAAGTAATGATAAAACATATTATAGAATAGGATTAAGCAAAAAAGATTTTGAAGGTAATTATATAAATGGCTATATAATGGCCGTTTTTAATAAAGATGTTGAAATACATAATAAAACAAAAATTATATTAAAAAATGCTATTTTGGATTTTTATATAAAAGAAAAAAATACTATTCCATATATTAGAGTATTTGATTTTGAAATATATAACGAAGATGGTCAATTTGTTACTTTAGATGAAGATGAAGAACTTCCATTTTAGTATTTTAAACAATATGCAATAAATTTAAACAAATTTTATTAAAACTATTGTATATTGTTTTGTTTTAATATATAATAATATTAGAAATATAAGAAAGGTGGTGTAAATATGGCAATAGCAAATATAAAAAATATTGATGATGAAAAATATAGAAAAACATTATTTGTTTTAAAATGTAAAGGGAAAAATTTTGCACAAGTAGTTAAAGAAATGTGTGATAAATATGCTGAAGAATTTGATAATGTTTATAAAAAATAGAAAGTGAGGTTGCTATGAGTGAAAAAAAATATTATTGGCTTAAATTAAAAGAAAGTTTTTTTGATGAAAAGCAAATAAAATATTTAAGAAAATTGCCTGATGGAGATAAACTAATCATTGTATATTTAAAAATGCAGTTGAAAAGTTTAAGAACAGAAGGATTATTAAAATATGATAAAATATTGCCTAGTTGTGAAGAAGAGTTAGCAATGATTTTAGATGAAGATATAAATATTGTGAAATTAACAATTGGAGCATTGATAAAAACAAAAGCAATTGAACAATTGGAAGATGGATCGTTATATATGTTAGCTATGCAAGATTTAATTGGTAAAGAAGGAGAAAGCACTGATAGGGTGAGAAAATTCAGAGAAAGACAAGAAAAAAGAAAAAAATTAGATTTGCAATTTGTTAAAAAAATATCTAATGAACAAATTGCTCTACCAGATGGAAATTTTAGATTTATTGATAATAAAAGATATGGTGGAAATGCAGAATATGTTTATGATTTAGCAGAGTGTAAATGTGAATATTGTGGAGAAAGTGATGGAAAAAAACTTTTAATTCATCATAATAACGGTTATAGTAATGATTTAGAAGATTTATATTTATTATGCAATAAATGTCATGCAAACGTTGAAAATGGAAATATAATATTAACACATCATAACAGAAGAAGCGTTACATGTAACACCGATGTAACAGGTTGTAACGTCGGTGTAACAAAATGTAACACAGAGATAGAGATAGAGAAAGAAAAAGAGAAAGAGAAAGACATACAGACAGATATATATAAAGATTACGGCAGTAAATTATATACGCAAGAGCAAATTGAAAAAGCCATGTTTGGAGAAAGGTATATGTAAAAATGGATATGAAGGAATATATAAAAAAATTAAAAAAAGATGTTTTAAATATTTGTATCAAATATGAAATACCAACAAATATAAAAATTGAGGGATAATAAGGAGATGTGGAAATAATGAATAAACAAGAAGCTATAGATTTTGTGAATGAAAGAATATCAACAATGACATATGATGGGACATGTAGTAAAGAAGTATTTGATGAATGTATAGATTTTTTAAAATATGCAAAGAAAGCGATTGAAGCTTATGAGTAAACGTAGTAATTGGTGTGAATTTGATACTAAAACTAGAAGTTTAATTTATAATAGAGATAAAAAAAGATGTATATATTGTGGTGGAAGATTTGGTTTAGCAATAGCGCATATTTTTGTAAACAGGTCTCACGGTGGTAAAGGGTGTAAAGAAAATGGAGTGCTATTGTGTACCAAGTGTCACAATGATTTAGATAATGGAAACAATGCAAAAAAAAGACAAGAAATAAATCAATATTGCATGAATTATTTATATAGTTTATATAAAGATATTGACAGAAAAAGTTTAATATATGATAAATGGGGTGGTATATATGAAAAGAACAATATTGATACCATTGGAAAAGTTTAGTAAATATGGAAATAAAAAAACAATAGTTGATGGTATAACTTTTGATAGTAAAAAAGAAAGTGAAAGATATCTTGTATTAAAAGATATGTTGAAAAATAAAGAAATAACAGAGTTACAATTACAACCTAAATTTTTATTACAAGATAGCTTTAAATATAAAAATAAAATAGAAAGAAATATATATTATATAGCTGATTTTAGTTATAAAAAAGATGGAAAATTAATTGTAGAAGATGTAAAAGGAAAAAAGACAGATGTTTATAAATTAAAAAGAAAATTGTTTTTGTATAAGTATATAGATATTGATTTTAGAGAGGTATAAAAATTATGGATATGAAAAATGAAAAAAAAGAACACATAGAAACTTTAAAATGGTTTGAAGAATTTTATAATAAAAATAAAAAAATGGTTGATATTATATTAGAAGATAATAAAAAGAAAATGATTGAATATGAAATATCTGATATCATACCATTAATCGTAGGCGAATATAAAAAAATTAAAGTTTACAGAATAAAAGGTTTTACAAAATTTAATTGGCATGAATTAGATAAATTTGGAACTACATTAGAAATAGTAACATTTAATGGGATACCACAAGTAGCTTATAGTTCTGGTAATTTTTTTCCTGGAATAATTACTATAAAAGAAAAACTAGGAGAAAAACAATGTTTGAGTGAAGAAAGTTTAAAAAGATTAAGAGAAATATTTGGAAGTTTAATTATAAATTTAAAATTTTATAAAAAAATATAATAATATGGAGGTAGAATAATGAGTGAAGAAAAAGAAATTGGTAAAATATATGAAACAAAAAATTATGATAAATTTATAAAAAAAGAATGGAATAGAGACATAAATCAAAATAATATTAATAAAATTGATAAATCGGTAAAAGAAAATGGCTGGTTAATAACGCCTATAATAGTTAATGAAAATTATGAAATAATAGAAGGACAACATAGATATTATTATGCTAAACAAAATAATTTGCCTATTTATTATATGGTTATTCCTGGGTTAAATGATACGGATTGTCAAATAATGAATTCAATTAGAACAAGTTGGTTAACGACAGATTATATCAAATATCATGCCATAAAGGGCAATGGATCTTATGCAAGATTAATGTCTTTAAATGATGTTTATAAATCAATAAATTTGACAACAATAGTATATGCTTTAATAGGTTCACATAGTGAAGGAGGATATAACAAAAATATAATTGAAGGAAAGTTTGAATGTACAGAAGAAGAATATTATAAAGCAACGGAAATGCTAGATTATTTGAATACATTAATAGATGAAATAAAAAAAATAAAAGGAAAAAAAGTGTCAATATGTAATGCAATAATATTTTGTTACAAAAATAATTTGGTAGATATGGCAAGATTAAAAAAACAAATTTTAAATTTTAGTAATAGCATGAATGGAATAGTAGATATGGAAAGTGCGCTACAAGAATTAGAAAGAATATATAATTATGGTATTAAGAAAAAAGAAAATATAGTTTATATAAGTACAGAATGGAAGAAAAGGAGATAAATAATGAAAATAAAGTTATTTTAGATATAGATGAGGTTTGAATATGAAAATAAAAAAGTATTATTAAAAGAATATAAGACATACAATTTGTATGCAATATATAAAGATGATAAATTTTTATATAAAACTTGTATAAGTAATATAAAAGATAATTATAAAAAGAAAAATCAATGGAGGTAGTTATATGTTAAGTGATAGGTATGTTAAAATAATTTATAAAATTATAGAACATTATGGAGAGGAACATCAAAAAAGGAAAGTTATTGAAGAATTACAAGAATTAATTGAGGAAATAGAAAAAGATTTAGCAGGTAATTACAATGAAACAGATATGACACTTGAGTATTCTGATGTACTTGTTGTATTGATACAATTAGCAATTATAAAAGGTTTATCAGTTGAAAAGATAAAAGCTGGTATTGAATATAAATTAGAAAGACAAGAAAAAAGAATGAATAATGAAAAAAACAAAGATTTAAATTGTATGAGTGATTAATGAGGTGTAAAATGGAAGATAAAATAATAGGAGTAAAAGGATTTAATAAAGATATGACTTGCAAAGGTATGCAATATGAAGAGGGAAAAACCTATAAAATGGAAGAGAAACCAAAATGTTGCGATAGAGGATATCACTTTTGTGAAAATCCGATAGATTGTTTAAGATATTATAGCCCTGACACGAGTGTATATCATAAAGTAGAGGCTTTAGGAGATATTGTAAGAGATACAGATGATACAAAAATAGCAACTAATGAAATAAAAATAGGTGCAAAAATAGATTTTCAAACTATGGCAAAAATGGCTACTGATTTTATATTTAAACATTGCAAAAAAGGTAAAGAAGGTGCAAATAAAAGAATTGCTTATTCAGTAGCAAGTAATACTGGAGATTATTCAATAGCAAGTAATACAGGATATCGTTCAGTAGTAAGTAATACTGGAAATTATTCAGTAGCAAGTAATGCTGGATATTGTTCGGTATCAAGTAATACTGGAGATTATTCAGTAGCAAGTAATACTAGAGATTATTCAATAGCAAGTAATACTGGAGATTATTCAGTAGCAAGTAATACTGGAGATAGTTCGGTATCAAGTAATACTGGAGAATATTCAGTAGCAAGTAATACTGGAGATTATTCAGTATCAATTAATACAGGAAATGAATCAGTAACAAGTAATACTGGAAATTATTCAGTATCAATTAATACTGGGGATAATTCAATAGCAAGTAATACAGGAATAAAAGGTATATCTAGTAATTTAGGAATTAAAGGAAAATCATCAGGTAAAAAAGGCACATGGCTTGTACTTGCTGAATGGATATTCAATGACGATGAAATGGAATATGAAGTTAAAGAAATAAAAACAGTAGTAGTAGATGGCAAGAAAATAAAAGAAGATACTTATTATTCTTTAGAAGATGGTAAATTTGTTGAAAAAGGAGCGGTAGAAGATGATTAGTGCTAAAGAAACAAATTGTATGAGTGATTAAGGAGGCGTATATATGGTAGTAGATATATATAATACAGATAAAAAATATAATATAATTTATGCAGATCCGCCATGGAGATTTAGTCAAGGAATAAATAGAAGAAAAGATTTTATAGCAAAGCATAATGTTAAGGAAGAATTAAATATACATTATGAAACCATGTCGGATAAAGAAATAATTGAATTTGATATAATTGGAAAGATAGCGGCAGAACAATGTGTGCTTTTCTTATGGACAACGGATGCACATTTGCAAGTAGCAATAAAGGCTTTAACTAATTGGGGATTTAGATATAAGACAGTTGCATTTGTTTGGAATAAAGTAAAACCTAGTGTAGGAAAATGGAATGTTAAACAATGTGAAATTTGTTTATTAGCTACAAAAGGGACTGCACATAAATTAATGAAAAGTTTTAAAGAAAGACAGTATATAGAACACAAAAAGGAAGAACATTCTTATAAACCTGATAAAATTAGAAATCGAATAGTGGGTATGCTTGGCGACATACCAAGAATAGAATTATTTGCAAGGCAACAAGTGGAAGGCTGGGATTGCTGGGGAAATGAGGTGTAAACAATGAGTAAGGCTGATATGATGTTTGAAAAGTTGGGATATGAAAAAGAAGATTTGAAAGATAAATTTGATAGAATATGGGGAGTTACTTACAAAAACAAAAAACGTTGGACAGAAATTTCAATAGATTACGAGGATGCTGAAATATGTGTGGGAACAATTAGTATTATTGATAGAGATAGCGAACCAGTCTATATTGGAATGCAAGAACTGCAAGCAATAAACAAAAAGGTAAAGGAGCTTGGTTGGAATGAGTAAAATGTGCCCTTATATAGAAAAAAGAACAATACAAAAAACAATAATAAATTATAACGAAGATATGCAAGAAATAGGTAATATACAAATATATGATAGAGAAATGATGGAATGTAATAAAAATTGCATAAAATATATAGATGGTAAATGTACATATAAGGAGTGATAAAATGAGTGAAGAAGAATTAAGAAAAATTGCAAAAGAAGAAGCTTCAAAGTTTATAATGGAAAATTTAAATAGTGCAATAATATTTACATATATACAAAATTTAGAAAAAGAAATAGAAAATTTAAAGGGAATTAACAAAGAACATCAAAAAATTAATGGAAAATTAAGAGAAGAAATAGAAAGACAAGGTAATATAAGAGAAATAGAAGAAAAATATATCGAGGAAAACTTTATTAGTAAAGATAAAATAAGAGAAAAAATAAAAGAATTAGAAGGTCAAGAAGATTGGTATATAGAAAACAAGTCTTTAGATGACTTATATGGGAGAATAGATGAGTTAAAAGAATTATTAGAGGAGGAATAAACAATGATAATAAGTGAAGAATACAACGAAAAATACAACAAAACACTATTAGATAAAGCAGATGATTTAAAACAAGGAGAAATAAATAATATGAATAAATTAAAAAGAATAGAAAAATTAGACTGGGAGGAAATTATATCAAATGTAGGAAACCCAGTTTGGGATAATAAAGAAAAATATTGGAGAGTGTTAGATGGCTACCAACGTATAAACGATAAATTTAAAATATCTTTTACTGATATAAATGAGTTTATAATATTTGATAAAGTAGAATTATATTTAAGCAAAATTGAGGAGGAATAAATAATATGGGAGAGGAAAAAGAAATTACATTTGTATGTAAACCAATTGAAAACACAGTAAAAGAAAATATAGAAATGGACTACAAAAAAGAATATAAAAAAATGCAAAGCAGATATAATAAATTACTTGATGAAAATAAGAAGTTAAATAAAGCATTAGTTAATCTAGCTTTAAAAGTAAAATAGGAGGAATAAATCAAATGATAAAAAAAGAGATATATCCAAAGACTAAAAGAGTCAAATGCAATAATAATTACTTCCAGATAACTGAAAAATTAGATGGTAGTAATTTAGTTATATTCAAGTTAAATGATGAATTGTATTTTGCACAAAGAAATAATATATTTAACGTAAATGAAATAGAAGAAAACAAAGATAAATTATATAAAGGATTATATCAATGGATATTAGATAATAAAGAAGTCTTACATCAAGAAATAAATGAAAATAGTGCTATATGTGGCGAATGGATAGGAATGGGTAAAATAAAGTATCCTGTTGATGAATTTGATAAAAGATATTATATGTTTGCAAAAGCGAATGTATATGATGATTTAACTTTAACAAATATTATCTATGAACATGAGTTGTTTATATATCCATTTGTTAGTCAAAAAATACCTAACTTTATTGGTATAGTACCAGTAGTAAAAGAAATAAATGTAATACCCAATAAAGAGTATTTAGATAGCATATATAGCAAATACATTGAAAAAGTAAATAGAAATGTTGAAGGATTTGTTATTAATTATGAAAATATAATTAGTAAATATGTCAGAATGAAAAATGGAAAAATGCAAGAACATTTTGACAGAGCATAGGTGGTGATATAAATGAATAAATACATATACACAATAATACTAACATGTTTATTTATACTTAATGCAATTATATTTATACTTAATGCAATAGCAGATGAAAAACAAAAAGAATATTTAGTTAATGAATATAAAAAAGTACAAGCTAGTAATACAGAGCTAGTTAAAGAGAATAAAGATTTAAAAGAAATGAATTTGCATTTGACTGAAGAAAATATTTCAATTGGAAAAGAGTTAGAAAAATTAAAGGGGGAGATGTAATGAAATATATGCCAAAGAAAGACTGTTTTGCATATGATGATGCACACTTTGATTGCAAAGCATTAGATAAATTATATTGTACTAATGAAAAATGTAATTTTTATAAAACACATGAAAGAAATGAAAAAGAACAAAAGAAATATTCGAAATATATTTTTAGAATGTAATTTTGGAGGGGGATATATGAATATAAAAGAAGAATTAGAAAAATATAATGATTATATATCAGATATAAAGAAAATAGAAAGCAAGATTGCAAATTTAAAATATGAAGAAGTTTCTATATCTGGAAGTAATTTTAGTATAAATGGGGATATAAGACCAAAAGGTTACATGACTTCTAACATTGAAAAGAAAGTTATTAATAATACAGATAAAATTGTAGAACTAGAAGCAAAAAAAGATAAGGTAAAAAAACATATAGATTATTTAGATAGCTTAATTAATACTTTATCTGATTATCACAGAGAAATAACAGATTTAAAATACAAATGCAATAAAACTAATAGTCAAATAGCAACTATAATGAAAAGAGAAGAAAGAACTGTTAGAAAAGCTTTAGAGAAAATCTTAGTAATTTTAGATGAAAAATGCAAAAGTTCCTTAAAATTTCCTTAAAATTTCCGCTTTTTTACCTAGAATTTGCATTTTAAAAATAGTATAATTATAATAGCTACAATAATCTGAGTAAGGAATTATATTATTTTATTTTATTTTTGATCTCTTGTTAATAGAATAAAAAGCATTGGTAGTATGCTAATTACTACCACCATGGTGATATATCTATTATCACCTCCTTTCTGAATGCATACTAAAGAAATTTCCTTTAGTTTCATATATCAACCTCGACGTAGTCCAATAAGGGCTACTTTTTTAATGCCAATCTCTCCTATAAAGTGGGTTGGTAATAAAAAGGTAGTTGATGAGTTATGACAAAAGATGAATATAAGATTATAATATGTCAACATTGTATAAACTACAATTGTAAAGAAAATATATGTGAAATAAAAAAAGATACATACAAAGTATATAAATGTACTGAGTATGTGTCTATTTTTGTGTGTAATAGTAAAAAGTGCAGAGAATGTAGAAAATGTAAGGAGTGATTTATATGAATGTAACAGTAGTAGTTGTAACTGTAATAATTTGTATAACAGTTTTAGAATTATACAGGATAGGAACAAGATAATAAAGCAGGTGAGGTGAATTGGCAAAATATGACTGGATAGCATTAGAAAAAGAATATATATTAAGTGAATATAAAAGTGTTAGTGCGTTTCTTAAAGACAAAGGAATAAGTAGAAATGGTAATGTACAAAAAATAGTAAAAGGTTGGAAAAATAAAAAAGTTCAAAAAGAGTTAAAAAAGAGTTCAAAAACAGTAGAGAAAATTATTGAACAACAATCTTCAAATGAAGCAAGTACAGTTGTTAAAATAAATGATGTTGCAAACAAATTGTTAAAAAAAGTAATGGAGGCGGCAGATAAAACGCATACAACTGATAGTATAAAAAAACTTACATCTGCACTTAAAGATTTAAAAGATATAATACCACAAAAACAAGAAGAGGAAGAAGATAATAGTTTTGTTGAAGCATTAAATGGAAAAGTAGAGGATATATGGAATGAAAAAGAATAAAGGAAATTTTCAATGGAAATCTTTTTCAAATAAGCAAATGAAATTGTGGACATGGTGGAATGAAAAATCACCAGTTCATAATATGGATGGTGTTATAGCAGATGGAGCGGTAAGAAGTGGAAAAACTGTAGTGATGGCTCCTAGTTTTGTTATGTGGGCTATGGAAAACTTTGATGAATGTGATTTTGCAATATGCAGTAAAACAATAGGTTCTTTAAAAAGAAATGTATTAAATACTTTAAAGAAACAGTTACATTCACTTAAATATAGATATGAGCATAAAAGAAATGAAAATTTGCTAATTGTATCAAAAAATAACAAGACAAATTATTTTTATTTATTTGGTGGGAAAGATGAAGCTAGTCAAGACTTAATACAAGGAATGACTTTAGCGGGGATATTCTTTGATGAAGTTGCATTAATGCCATATAGTTTTGTAGACCAAGGCTTAGCTAGATGTTCAGTCGAAGGTTCAAAATTTTGGTTTAATTGCAATCCTAAAAATCCTAAGCACTGGTTTAAACTTGAATTTGTAGATAAAATTAAAGAAAAGAATTTGTTATATTTACATTTTACTATGGAAGATAATTTAACATTGTCTGAAGCAGTAAAAGATAGATATAAAAGAATGTTTACAGGAGTATTTTATAAAAGAAATATACTTGGTCTTTGGTGTACGGCTGAGGGAGCTATATATGACGTTTATATAAACAATAAAGATAGTTTTTATACAGCTGAACCTGATTTTGATTTTATACAAATTGGTATGGATTTTGGAGGAAATGGTTCAGCACATACATTAGTTGCAAGTGGAATAAAATCAAATTACTCTAAACTTACAGCGTTAATAAGTGAAAGAATACCTGCAACTGGAGTTACACCAGACCAATTAATAAATATAGTAAAAAACTTTATAATAAGAGTGCAATTTATGTATGGAAAAGTAGGTTATATATATCCTGATAGTGCAGAACAAACACTTATAAACGGTGTAAAAGAGATGTGTTATAAAGAATTTCCACATATAATTGTAAGAAACAGTATAAAAAATGAGATAATAGATAGAATTAGGTGTACTACAATGCTTATGGCTTGTGGTATATTTTTTATGACTAAAAATTGTAAAACTTTAGAAGAAGCTTTTGAAAATGCAGTGTGGAATGATAAACCAAAAGAACAAGGAAAAGATGAAAGACTTGATGATGGTACATCAGATATTGATACATTAGATGCATTTGAGTATAGCTTTGAAAAATACTTAAGAGCATATGTAAGATATGCAACTAGTAAGGTAGCATAAAGGAGATTATAATATGTTTGAAAAAATAAAAGAATGGTTTTTAAGGGGGATAGACAAGATGTTAGTTAAATCTACAGTAGAAGAGGCATTAAAAGTAAAAACTGCTGTATCAGATGAAATGGACAAGGCAATGGATTTATGGCTTAAGATATATACTAATAATGCACCATGGATAAGTAAAGAAGTTCCAAGTTTACAATTGGGAGCAAGTATAGCTGAAGAATTTGCAAGACTTATAACTTTAGAAATGAAATCTGAAGTTACTGGAAGTAAAAGAGCAGAGTTTATAAATGAAGAATATCAAAAAGTATTAGAAGATCTAAAATCAGAACTTGGACTTTTCAATGCAGTTGGTGGTGGATTTTTCAAACCTTTTGTAAAAGGAGATAAGTTCTATATTGATTATATACCACAAACAGATTGTAAGCCTCTTAAATTTGATAGTGCAGGTAATATAACAAGTATAGTTTTTTCATCACAAATTGTTAAAGGTGAAAAGCGATATACTAGACTGGAAACGCATACGTTAAATGGTACAGATTATATAGTAGAAAATAAAGTATATGTTTCAGAAACTTATAATACCTCACTAGGAAGACAAACATCGCTTAAAGAAATTTCAGAATGGTCTGATTTAGAAGAAAAAACAATAATTCAAAATATAAAAATGCCATTATTTGCTTATTATAAAGTACCATTATCCAATAATATAGATCCAAAATCTTGTTTAGGACCATCTGTATATCATAAAGCAGTAGATAGTATTAGAAAAGCAGATATACAAGCTTCAAGATTAGATTACGAATATGAAAGTGCGGAAAGAAGTATATATGCTGATGTTAATGCACTAAAAAATGAAAATGGTACAGCAAAAAGAAACAAAGTAGTAAAAACATTAGATACAGGAGAAGACGGATTTTATAAAGAATTTAGCCCATCATTACGTGATGAAGGATTTATTCGTGGTCAAAATAAAAATAAGCAAGAAATTGAATTTCAATGTAATTTAGCATATGGTACTATATCAGATCCTAGTCTAGTCGAAAAAACTACTGTAGAGATAAATTCTAGTAAACAACGTTCATATAGTTCAGTTTCACAAATGCAACATAGTTTAGAAAGAGCATTAAAACATTTAGTATATATTTTAGATGTGTATTGTGACTTATATGAATTAGCACCATCAGGAGAATATGAAGTATCATCTGAATGGGATGATAGTATAATAGTTGATGCTGAATCAGAACAAAGAATAATAATGCAAGAAGTAGATAAAAGACTTATGAGCAAGAAAGAATATTTAATACGTAGATATGGGTTAACAGAAGAACAAGCTATTGAAAAATTAAAAGAAATTGAAGAAGAAAATAAGATAAATGACATTTTCGCAGAGGAGTGATATAAATGTTAACTCCTGATTATTTAAAAAATGTAGCAGATGATGCTGTGAAACTGTATGCTGGATTAGAAAATAGTATAATTAAAGATATTGTTAGAAGATTAAAAGATACTGATTTTCAAATGACAGAAAGTGCTAGATTTCAAATAAGAGTTGCTCAAGAGGCTGGTATGTTGTATGATGATGTTGTATCAAAAGTTGCAAGCTATAGTGGTGCAAGTGAAAAAATAGTAAAAAAGACTTTTGAAAATAGTTCAATAGAATCTTTAAAATACGATGATAAAATATACAAGAAACAAGGCTTAAATCCTATACCACTTAAACAACAAACAACAATGCTAAATGTATTAAAGAATACGCTAGCCAAAACCAATGGTAGTTTATATAATTTAACTCTAACAACTGCTAATACAAGTCAAGAAAAATTTATAGAAGTGTGCAACGATGCATATATGCAAATATCAAGTGGAGCTTTTGATTATAATACAGCAATAAAAAAAGCTGTAAAAAAGTTTGGTGATGGTGTACAAGTAGAATATGATAGTGGATACAGATTAAATATAAAGAGTGCAGTAAAAAGAGCAGTTATGACAGGCGTCAATCAAACGTGTTTAAAAATGCAGGAGATAAGAGCTAAGGAAATGCGGTTGTGATTTGGTAGAAGTAACGGCGCATTCTGGTGCTAGACCAGAACATGCTGAATGGCAAGGTAAAATATATAGCAGAAGTGGAAAGTCAAAAAAATATCCTGATTTAGTTAAAGTTACTGGCTATGGCACAGGCCCTGGGCTAGGTGGGTGGAATTGTAGACATTCTATGTTCCCTTATTATGAAGGTATGGGCAGAGTGTATACAGATGAAGAACTTGAAGAGTTGAAACCTAATAAAGAAAATGATATAATAGATATAGATAGATTAGAAATAGATGGACTTACATCTGAAGGAAAGAAATCATTAAAAAATGCTTGTAATAAAATTTTACAACACGGTTTAAAAAATGGAACAGAAGCAATGCTTTGCATAGATAAGAATAATGGTAAAAACATATCTGAAATGCTAACTGGTAATAAAAACTCTGTTAAATTTTCACAAGACTTGATAACAGATTTATTGTTAGCTCAAAAAAGTAGTATTATTATGATACATAATCATCCAAGTAGTAGTAGTTTCTCTTCTGAAGATATACGAAGTTTATTAAAATTTGAATCTATATCAGATATAATCGTAATGGGACATGATAAAACAATGTATAGTCTTAATTTATCTAATGGGGCAATTATTGATTATGATATTTTAAGAAAAGATTATTTAAGACTAAAAAATGAAAAAATGCAAAAGTATTTAAAAAAAGTACAATCTGGTGAATTAACAAGCCAACAAGCTTGGTATGAGCACTCAAATGAAATTTTAACTGATTTATCTGAATTTTATAAATGGAAATATAGGAGGTATAAAAATTGAAAGATGAAGAAATATTAGGGTTGGATTTAGTAGATGAAACACCCGATTATTATAAAACAGAAGAAGAAAATATTGAAATTTATAAAGAAAGATATAAAAAAGTATATGGAGAATATCCTAAATTTATAAAGAAAGATAAGAATTAGAGTAAAATCTAGTTCTTTTTTTATAGTTTATAAGAGATTAGAAGTAAATTCTAGTCTCTTTTTATATGTCCGCAATGACGTAAATCTACGTGAGCAAGCAGATACGACCTGCGTAATAAAGTGTAGCAAAAGAAAGGATTAAGTATGAAAAGAGAATTTTTAAAAGGACTAGGTCTTGAAGATACTGTTATAGACCAAATAATGGACGAAAACGGAAAAGATATCAACAAGGCAAATGAAAAAGTAAAAACTCTCGAAGCTGAAGTTAATAATACAAAAGAATTATTAACTAATGCAAACAAAGAAATTGATAGTTACAAATCAATGGATATTGAAGCTATCAAAAAATCTGCTGAAGACTACAAAACAAAATTTGAAACAGCAGAAAAAGATTATCAAGCTAAAATTCAAGAAATTGAGTATAACAACAAGCTTGATAAATATGTAGGTGGATTAAATCTTAAAAATGATATCTACAAAAAAGAAGTTATCTCTAGAATTAAAGAAAAAGAACTTAAATTTGATGGAGATACATTACTTGGTGCTGAAGAGCTAGTAAAAGGCTTTAAAGAACAATATGCTGATGCATTTGTTGATTCCAAATTAAAGCCAAGTTTTGCTGATACAACACCAGGAACACCAAGCAATTCTTCAGAAAATACATTAAGAATTGCAATGGGATTAAAGCCAAAAGAATAAGGGGGAATAAAAAATGGCAATTCAATTAAGTAAAGAATATATACCACTTTTAGATGAAGTGTATAAAAAAGCATCTTTAACACAAGATTTAAATGTAAATTCAGCATTAATAAAAAAAGGAGCAAATGCAAATGAAATATTAGTTCCAAAAATTGAAATGGACGGTCTTGGAGATTATTCAAGAAATAGTGGATATACACAAGGGGATGTATCATTAACTTATGAGACACGTAAATTTAATTATGATAGAGGTAGAAAATTTGAAGTTGATACAATGGATAATCAAGAAACTGAAGAAGTAGCGTTTGGAATGCTTGCCTCTCAATTTTTAAGAACAAAGGTTGCTCCTGAAGGTGATGCATTTACTTTTGCAACAATAGCAGGAAAAAATGGAATATCAAAAATATCAGCAGGAGCAAATTTAGCTGATGGCGAAGCAGTTATGTCAGCCTTAAAAGTTGCAAATGATAAAATGGATGATGATGAAGTACCTGAAGAAGGAAGAATACTATATATTACTCCAACAAATCTTTCAGCAATAAAAGCTATGGATACTACAAAGTCAAGAGAAATTTTAGATAGTTATTCTAAAATTGTTAAAGTTCCACAAAGTAGATTTTACACAGCAATTGATTTACTTGATGGAAAAACTAAAACAGATACAAAAGATGAAACAATAGGTGGATACAAAAAAGCTGACGCAGGTAAAGAAATAAACTTTATGATTATTCATCCATCTGCTGTATTAAAAGATGATAAACATATAGCTAATAATATAATTACACCAGAAGAAAACCAAAATTCTGATGCTTGGATGCAAAAATATCGTAAGTATGGAATAGTTGATTTATTTGATAATAAATTAGCAGGTGTATACTTACATTATAAAGCTTAATTGGAGGTGTTTTTAATGGCAACTACAATAGGTTTAGTAATTAAAGAAGAAAAGAAAGTTGAAGCAAAAAAAGAAAATAAAGTTGAAGCAAAAAAAGAAAATAAAGCTGAAACAAAAAAAGAAAATAAAGCTGAAACAAAAAAAGAAAATAAAGCTGAAACAAAAAATAAAAAATAGGAGTTGATAAGGTATGCTTAAATACATAAACAAAGAAGAATATATTGAGTTGTTAGGTGCTGATAGCATACCTGATGACTTTAATAATTTAGTGATTAAAGCAAGTAGCTATATTAATAGACGAACTTTCGGAAGAATTGATATAGAAAATATTTCTGAAGAAGTCAAATATGCTACTTGCTTAATTATTGAATTAGAAAATAAAGCTAATATCCAAAAACAAGAAATCGGAAATATTAAATCACAAAATATTGAAGGATGGAGTGAAACATATTCTACATCTGAAGAAATAGATTCAAAACTAAAATCTGATAAAGAAGACATAGTAAAAGAGCAGTTGTGGAATGTAATTGGAAAAGATGGTAATTATTTACTATATAGAGGTGAGTAATTATGAACAAAAGATTTTTTATACATCAAATAACTGTATATCATTTTGATAGTGATGAGGATATTTCTAAAATTTATTTTAAAGGAGTTTATTTCAGACATAACAAAAAAATTAACAGAATTGATAAAGGTGTTGAAATGGCCAGTATAGGCACAATCTATATACCTACAACTGATGATATAAAAATAAATGAAGATGATTATATAGTTGAAGGCATAATAAAGGATGAATTTGACTTATTATCATTACAAAGTAAATACCAAGTGTTTAAAGTTGTAAGTATTGATGATAATAGAAAAGGAAGTTTACAACATTTTAAAATAGGAGTTGCTGAATAATGGCAAGTGGAAATTTTAAAGTAACAATAAAGTTAAATCCAATAAATCAAATTCTTAAAAGACATGGTTTACAACAAGATGGTGAAGTTAATTTATTTTTGAGAAATGAAGTTGAACGTTATTCTGACTCTTATATTCCTTTTCTAAAGAGTACTTTAAAAAATAACAAAAGTCATCCTAACAGTCACTCTATCAAATATAATTCTCCATATGCGCGTTATCAATATTACGGAAAAGTTATGGTTGGAAAAGCACCAAAAAAAGTTACTAATAAAGATTTAAAATATAGCGGTGCTCCAAAACGTGGTGCTTTTTGGGATAAACGTATGTGGAATGATAGAGGAAAAGAAATATGTAATAATTTGGAGGTGTTTATAAAAAAATATGTCAGATAAATCTAATACAGAAATTATAAAAGAATATATAGAAACTTGTCCGTTACTAAAAAATGGCAAAATAAATGTGGATTATTTAAAAGATAAGCCACAAAGTTATTCTATTGATATAACACCGAATAATCCAATATATAAAGGATATAAAGATGGTACTAAATTGAAGCAAATAACCTTTGATTTTACTGTACAAGCTCCTCTATCAACACAAGTTATAGTAAACCTTGCTAACAGTAAATTTTGTGAAGATTTTATGAATTGGATAGAAGTAAATAATAGAGAAGAAATTTTACCTAATATTACAGGGATACAGTGGATAAAATGTACAAGTCCAGGTTATATTTTAGGTAAAACTGAAACTACGGCCATTTATATAATACAAATGCAGGTAGTTTATAGACAAGAGGCTATATAGTCTCTTTTTTTGCCAAAAAGGGGGAATAAAAAATGGCGGTTGAAGAAAAAATATATAATAGAGCTGATATTGTTAATTTTATGGGGTTAACAAAAGATGCATCAACTTTTAAAAGAATGACAGGTTTTACTGATAATGGTAAAACTTTAAATTCTGAAACATATGAAAGAAGATATGTGGATGAAAAATCATCAAGAAAAGATGTTACAGGCTATTCAACTGAAATTGCGTATACTTTTGATAGATATACAAATAATGATGTACATGATGTTGTTGCAGATGTACATGATTTAGAAAAAACTGGTGTAGTAGTACCTATTGTAGCTGTAAATTTTAATGAAGCAGGAGAAACAGACGGTACATATAAAGCTAGAAAAAGAAACTATGCAATAATTCCAGATAGTGATGGCGATGGAACAGATGCATATCAATATTCAGGAACATTTGGCTCAAATGGTGAAATTGTAGAAGGAATAGCATCTACAACAGATGACTGGAAAACTTGTACATTTACACCAAATTCAAGCGCAGGGGAATAAAACTGCGCTTGTTAACGGTGTTTCAATTGAAGAGTTGGAGGAAAAATAAATGATAAAAATACGTAATGTTGAAATAGAGTTCGATTTACTTGATGCTAATGATATGGAAAAATTTGAAACAGAGTGTCAAAAAGTATTAGAAGAAAGTAATAAAAAAAACACACAAGAATTGTCTATGTCAGAAACAATACGTAGAGAATGTGAAATAGTTGAAACATTCTTTGATAACGTGTTTGGCAGTGGAATTTCTAAAAAAATTTTTAAAGGGAAAATGAATTTAAATGAACATATAAAAGCTTTTAGTGATATAATTGAGGAAAAAATAAAAGCACAAAATGATTTAAATAATACTTTAAGTAAATATCTTCCTAATAGAAATGAAAGAAGAAAAAGTTATAAAAAGTGAGAAATAATATTATATTAAATAAATTACCACAATATACGCCTAATGGATATAGGATAAGGACAGATTTTAGAGAAAGTATTAAATTTGAATTGTTAATGCAAGATAATAAAATTAAAGAAATTGATAAGTTATCAATCGCTATTAATTTATTTTATTTTGATATCCCAGATGATATAGAAAAAGCCATAAAAGATATTATATGGTTTTATAGATGTGGAAAAGAATTAAAAAAGACTAGTCAAAATAATGAAACAAGTAATAAAAAACAAGTTTATAGCTATGAATTTGATGATGAATATATATATAGTGCGTTTATGCAGCAATATAATATAGATTTAAATAAAATAAAATATTTACATTGGTGGAAATTTAAAGCATTAATGGAAAATTTATCAGAAGAAACACAATTTGTAAAAATAATGGGATATAGAGTTGTTAACATATCAAAAATAAAAGACAAAGAAGAAAAAGAAAGATATAAAAAATTAAAAAAGATTTATGAACTGCCAGATATGAGAACAAAAGAAGAAAAAGAATCAGACTTTGCGACAGCATTTTGGTAATTGATAAAAAACAAAATCTAACATTAACATGGAGTAGTCAACATGAAAAAATGGTATAAATGCCCTCATTGTGGCAAGAAAATTATAAAATACAATGAAGATGCTTATTCAAAAGGCATCTTTTTTTTATGTAAAAATTGTAAAAAAGAAATAGAAGTAAAAATAAAAAGTCTTTAAATTGAGCCAGTGAGCCTGACTTGTCTTATGAAATGAGGTGAGAAAATGGCAGATGGTTCAGTTACTATTGATACTAAACTAAATAATGATGGATTTAAAAATGGAATAGGAAAATTAGGAAGTATTGCTAAAACTGGATTAAAAAGTGTAACAATAGCGATTGGAGCTGTTACAGCAGCTTTTGCTGGAGTTGTTACTGCTAGTGTTAAAGCACGAGGTGAATTAGAACAGCAAATTGGAGGCGTAGAAACACTATTTAAAAATAGTGCTAATAAGGTAATACAGAATGCAAATAAAGCTTATAAAACAGCGGGTATGAGTGCAAATGAATATATGCAAAATGTAACATCTTTTAGTGCATCTTTACTTCAAAGTTTAGCTGGAGATACAAATAAAGCTGCAGATATTGCAGATATGGCAATGGTAGATATGTCAGATAACGCAAATAAAATGGGCACTTCTATGGAAGCCATAACAAATGCTTATCAACGGTTTTGCAAAACAAAATTACACAATGCTTGATAACTTAAAATTGCGGATATGGGCGGAACAAAAACAGAAATGGAACGTTTACTTGCAGATGCTCAAAAAATAACAGGTATAAAATATGATATTAATAATTTAAGTGATGTATATGAAGCTATACATGTTATACAAAAAGAATTAGGAATAACTGGAACTACAGCTTTAGAAGCAGAAAAGACTTTAACTGGAAGTTTAGCATCGTTAAAAGCATCATGGTCTAATTTCTTGAGTGGTTCAGGGAATCTGAGTCAAGTAGTAAGTAGTGTTGGAATTGCTTTTGAAAATATATTAAGAATAGTTAGTGATGCAGTTCCAAGTATTATAGATAATATTAGTAAATCATTGCCAAGTTTAATAAATTTGATAAAAGGTATATTTGATAAAATTTTAATAGGAATTACACAAAATTTACCAATATTAATTGAAAGTGCAGGGCAAATATTAAAATATTTATCAGAAGCATTAATAAACATTTTACCTCAATTAATTCCTGTGGCAATGCAAATAATACAGATGTTAATAAATGGAATAATTTCTTATTTACCTCGATTGATCCCTATGGCAATGCAAATGATTCAAACACTTATGAATGGATTATTAAGCAATATACCTCAAATAATTAAAGCAGGAATGCAAGTAATAGTTCAATTAATAATGCGGAATAGCACAAATGTTACCAGAACTTATACCTCAAGCAGTAGATTGTATAATAACAATTGTTGAAGGTTTACTAGATAATATAGACATGCTTATAGATGCAGGAATAGCTTTAATTTTAGGATTAGCGGATGGGTTAATTGAAGCTTTGCCAAGATTAATAGAAAAAATACCTGTTATAATAGATAAGTTGCTAATAGCAATAACTAATAATTTGCCTAAGTTGATAGCTGCAGGTATTCAATTAGTTGTTAAATTAGCATATGGTTTAATCCAAGCTATACCAACTTTATTAAGCGCTGCCTGGGAAATAATGATGTCATTCATTAATTATCTTGGAAGATTACCAGGGATGATGTGGGATATAGGAAGAAATGTTGTTATGGGAATATGGCAAGGAGTACAGAATTATGCAGGTTGGCTATGGCAACAAGTAAGAAATTTCGCAAGTAATATTGTTAATAGTATAAAAAGCGCTTTAGGAATACATTCTCCATCGCGAGTGTTTAAAGAACAAGTAGGTAAAAATATTGCTTTAGGTATTGGTGAAGGATTTTATGATAATATAAATAAAGTATATAGTCAAATGAAATCAGCTGTTGATTTTGAAACGCAAAAATTAAGCACAAATTTAAGTGCTACAGCAAATGTAAATAGAAATATGAATGTAAACTTAAATCAATCAAAATCAGATGTTTATTTAGATGGAAGAAAAGTAGGTCAAAGTGTAACACCTTATGTATCGCAAACGGTAAGAGTTGGAGGTATATGATGACGTATTTAGAATATAGTAATAAGAAATTTAAAATAGTTAATTCTTATACAATTAATACTTCTAGTAGACAAGTAACTTTTTCAGATATAAATATAGACTTTACAAATAGAACTTTGGAAGATTTGCCTATAAAATATCAAGAAGCACAAATAAAAAAAGATGATAAAGTAATATATACTGGCTATGTTAATAGTTTTACATTACCTAGCATGAAACAAAGTGATAACGAATTTAGAGAACTTGAAATAAATCTATTATCACCTATGCAGCTGGCTACAAATAAAATTGTAACAATTATTGGAACATACAGTTTAAAAGATATTATAGAGAGGGCTCTTAGCCCTCTTGTTTTGGATGGCTTTGAAATTGTTGAGTTAAATGTAAGAGATGGTCAAAAGACAGTAAATTTTTTAATGCAAACAACTGAATTTGTAATGAATAGTTTATCTAATACAGAAAGTTTATGGTGGTTTATAGATGAAAATAAAAAAATTTATATAAATTCTATAGAATATCAATTTGGCTTATTGCCAAAAATGACTTTAACTCACGATGAAAAAGTAAGTGGTTTATTGAGTATAACACCAAGTGTTGAAGCTGTAAATTATGCTAATGTAATTAATGTAAAAAATGCAAGAGTGTACTTTGATAGTTGGTATTATTCATATTATGATGATAAATTAAATAACAAACCATTATTTGATGCTAGAACTTTAGAAAATGGTCATAGTGTTGATTTTAAATATCCAATAGATATATCTGAAAATGCAATAAGGACTATAAAAGATAAAGCAAAAAACACAGGAATATTAGAATACGATAGTTTTTATATTCAACTAGGAAATAATAAAGATTATTATATTGCTTTGATAGAAGATGAGTTTGTAATTTCAGATGGTATTGGTTTTTCAGATGATGATAAAAGCGTTATTACATTAAAAAGAGATGAATTTTTTAAAAACCTGATAACAGGATTTACTTATAACGGAAATGATAACACAATATTAACAATAAAGAGTAGTACTGCACTAGAGTATAGAACAATGAAGTTTATAAATTCTCAAGAAATAGAACTTAACAAAGGAAAAATCACACCATCTGGAGTAATAGAAAAAACAGTTGATATGAATGAAAGGTGGTTTTTTATAGATGATTTAGTTACTGAAGTTAGAAGTCTAATGTTTAATAATTCTAATCAAACAAATATTTTAACATTAGAATTTGATGAAAATAAGCAATTAAAAATTGGAGATGTAATAAGAGTAGATTTTCCAAATTTTTTAACACAAGGTGATTATATTATAACAGATATTACGTATAGACATGCAAATGTAGAAAATTGGAAAATAATTCTTAGAAGTGCAGATATTTTAGAAAATTATATTGATTTATTTAGAGAAAAAGAGAAACAGGAAATAAATGAACAAATTGATACAGTTGTAATATCTGAATACATAGAAGAAAAAATGAATGAAATGCATGAGGTGGTTGAAAATGGCTAAAGTAAAAAATGTTAGTATAAATGTTCAAATTGGTAAAAAGGAATATTGTTTTAAAAATCTTATTTTAAACAAATTACTTAATAATTATGCAAGTTCTTTAATAGATAATTACAACGTATGGGGTAAAAGTTTGTCACATTGTTTAATAAAATTTGAAGATTTAGAGAATATAACAGAAGATACAGAGTTAACTAATGGAGATTTTGATATTTGTATTCTTAATACATCTACAGAAACAACTGCTTCAAGCAATAAAGTTACAAATAAATATGTTTGCTATACTGAAGATAATTATATATACGATTATAAAAAAAGAACTGCCATGAATGTAAAACTAAGTGATTACAACGACAAAAAAGTTTATTGGCTTGGATTTTCTTATACTTTTGCTTATCAAAGAGATGTATTAGCTGTATTAGATGTATCTAATTATGATTTATATATACAAGATGGAGAAGAGATAAGAATTACAAGAATAGATGAAATTTCCACGGATGCGATATTTACAAGTCTAAGTGAAAGTGCAACTGCTCCAATACATTTATATCCTAACGGAATACCTGGAATATTACCAAAACAAGAAATTTGGGACAGTAATCATGAAAATTCAAGAGTTATATATAATAATGCTTATGCTAAATTAATTAGTTATGGATTCAGTAACACCTCTAACACAATAGATGTCGAACATCTAATAAATAACAATTATGAGGTAAATGACAATGTATTTTCAATAAAAAATATATGGTCTCCTAAAGGATTGTATCCGAGCGATGATTTATATCCAAGTGATGATTTGTTTCCTGATGATCCTCCTTTTGATTATTTAATTTTAAAGTTTAAATTGTTTCAAAAAGTTGCTGAAGATGATGCAACTTATGAAGATATTATAAATGACAGAAAAATAATTGAAAAATTTACAGGAGCCGAATATTTACAAGCAATACAACTTAATGAACGAGGTTCTGTAGATTTAAATATAAAATACGAAAGGGGCTAAAAAGATGGATAAAATAAATTTTAAAAATTTACCTAATAAAACTACACCTATTAATGCAGAAAATTTAAATCAAATGCAAAATAATATAGAAAGTTACATAGATGGAATAGTAGGCGATATAGAAAGTATTTTATCGGAGGTGTAATATGAGTATAGCAACAGAAATTAATAGAATAAAACAAAATATTGCAAATGCTTACACAGAATTACAAAACAAAAGTGCTACACTACCGACTGTTCAAAATAGTGCAAATTTAGCTAACACTATTTCTACAATATCATCTTCAACTGTAAGTAATCTAACAAAAATAACCGTAAATGTAGAAGATGAGAAATTAACAGAGTTAATTAGTAATAATGCAATAGAAATAACATTGCCACCAACAAAAACAAGTATAGATGGTAGTTTTAAAGGATGGAGTGGATTAACAGGTATCACAATAGGGGATAATATAACAAGACTTGAAGGAAGAGCTTTTCAAAACTGTACTAATTTACAATCTTTAGTAATTCCAAATAATGTAACAAGTACGGGTGTATATATATGTAATGGCTGTACTGGTCTAACCACAGTTAGCTTTGGGAATGGTTTGTCAGATATTTCAGGTGGTTTTTGCTGGGGTTGTTCTAACTTAACAAGTGTAACAATTCCTCGCAGTATTACCCAAATACAAATATATCCTTTTTATAATTGTACAAGTTTAGAAAACGTAAATTATTTAGGCACAAAAGAAGAATGGGGACAAATCAATTTAAATCAAGCTTGGAAAGATAATTCTTCTATAAGTACAATAACATGTACAGATGGAGTAATAGAGGTGTAGCTTATGAAATATAAATTAATAAAAAATAGAAAACTAGTACAAGACGAAGATTTTGCTGGTTATAATGGAGAAAACAGAGCAGAAAAACTTGAATTTGAAATACCAGATGCTTTAAATGATTATGCTAAAAAAATAAATTTTGATTTAGGCACAGAAAAAGTAAGTGATATTTTAAATCAAGATAATACATACATTTTAAAAAATAATATTACTCAATATAAGCAAGTTAGTTTTTATTTAGAATTTGTAAAAGAAATAGATAACAATACAACAGAAATATTAAAAACAGAAGTGAAAACAATAGAATTTGGGGATAGTTTTGATGTAAATACTGAAATTACAGAAGAAGAAATAAGCATAATTGATACACTTATTGCACAAACAAATAGTGCAATTAACAGAGCAAATGCTATATCTGAAGATTTAGAAAATAAAGTGGCAACTGATTATTACAGAGGTGCAACTGGAGAAAAAGGTGCAGACGCTAAAATTAATGGTAAAAATGCTATAGAAATAGAAGCAGGAAATAACATCACAATTGAAGATACTGAAAAAGGTATAAAAATAAATTCAACAGGTGGTGGAAGTGGTGGTACTTCTAACTATAATGCACTAACAAATAAGCCTAAGATAAATAATGTTGAATTAAATGGTAATAAAACAAGTAGTGATTTAGGTTTACAACCTGCTGGTAATTACGCTTTAGAAAGTGAAATACCAGATGTAAGTAATTATATAACAAAAGATGTAAATAACTTAACTAATTACACATTAAAAACAAACACAGGTAGTTTAATAGATTTAGAAATAAATGATACAACTTATGTAGTAACATTAAAACTAAAAAATCTAGATGGAACAATAATAAGTGCAGATACAATAGATTTACCGTTAGAAAGTGTAGTAGTAAGTGGAAGATATGATAATACAACAAAGAAAGTAATATTAACACTTGAAAATGGAAGTGAAGTAGATTTTAGTGTAGCAGATTTAGTAGCAGGATTACAAACAGAAATAACAAGTTCAAATAAATTAGCAAGTGATTTAGTAGATGACACAAACAGTGGTAATAAATTTGTAACAACAAGTGAAAAACAAACTTGGAACAATAAATATGATAAACCAAACGGTGGAATACCTAAGGCAGATTTAGCAAGTGCAGTACAAACAAGTTTAGATAAAGCAGACACAGCATTACAATCACATCAAGATATATCAGGTAAAGCAAATAAAATAAGTGTTGTTCAGACTTCTGCTAGCACAATTGAAATTAATCCCAACACATTTTACAAATTTGGAGAAGTTGCAAGTTTAAATATAACTTTAGCTAGCATAACAGATAATACCATATATAATGAGTATATGTTTGAATTTGTAAGTGGAACAACTGCTACAACTCTTACGCTTCCATCTTCTATAAAATGGTTGGAAACTCCAACGATAGATGCTAATAAAATATATCAATGCAGTATTGTTGATAATGTTGGTTTATTGGTAGGTGTTACAAATGTCTAATTTTAGAAGAAGATTAATGATGAGTTTAAAGAATAAAGAATATATAAAACTAGCATATATTGAAAGCACAGGAGAACAATATATTGATACAGAATATGTGTTTAAGAATAAGCCTAAAGTAGTGGGAGATATAATGGTTACTTCGGGTTATGATAGAGATATAATGGGAACACCGTTAAATATACCTGGCTGTTTTATAATAGATTTTGGAAATAATAATTTGTATTATAGATATTCATCCACATCGTATACAAATATTAGTACGGGAATACAAATTGGTAATTGGTATAATATGGAATTTTCTGATAAAGTCATAGTAGATGGTGTAGAAAAAGGAACAATATCTAGTTATGATTTTTCAAGTAATACCCAAAGTTTCCTAATAGGTAAAGGCAGAACTTATGGCTATGCAAGATTTAAAGAAATAAAAATGTATGATGGAGATGAATTAGTTAGAGATTTAGTTCCTTGTTATAGTGAAAGTAAGGATGAGGCTGGAATGATTGATATTATAAATAGAAAATTTTATCTAAGTATGACAGATATCGATTTTATATATCCGCCATATAAAGATATGGAATTACAGTATATAGAAACAACAGGAGAACAATATATTGATACAGAATATGTGTTTAAGAATAAGCCTAAAGTAGTGGGAAAAATTATGATTACGAATAATGTAGATACTGATATTATGGGTACTCCTATTGCAAAAGCTGGCTGTTTTATAATTAATTTTGATAATGGTAGATTATACTATAGATATTCATCCGCGTTATATACACAAATGGATATAGGTATTCAAGTCAAAAATTGGTATAATTTTGAATTTTCTGATAAAGTCATAGTAGATGGAGTGGAAAAAGGGTCTATTGGTAGTTATGATTTTTCAAGTAATACCCAAAGTTTCCTAATAGGTAAAGGCAGAAAATATAGTTATGCAAGATATAAAGAAATAAAGATGTATGACGGAGATAAACTTGTAAGGGATTTAGTTCCGTATTATAAAAATGATGTTGGAGAAGTTGGAATGCTTGATAAAGTACATAATGTATTTTATGAAAATCAAGGTTCAGGAGAATTTTTATATGAATAAGAGGTGATAATAATGCTAGTAAAATTTATAAATGAAAACAATATTAAACATGCTAATCGAAAAAATATTTTAATGTTTGAAAATAAGCAAGTAATAAATCCAAGGGATGAAGATTTTATAGAAGCAGGATATAAAATTTTAGAAATAAAAAAAGAACCAATTTACAACCCTGATACAGAATATTTAATACCTATTTATGAAGAACAAGAAAATACAATAATTCAAAATTGGATAATTTCTGAATATGAGGAGGAGTTAAATTATGAAAATTAATTGGAAAGATATAGGAATAAGATATTTAAAAACATCTATACAAATCCTTGTAACTTGATTAGAAGTAAGTATATTAATTTAATTAAACAAGGAATATTAAATATAAATTAATAACAAAAAATAAGAGGTGGTTAAAAAAATGGAAAATGAAACAATTATGGTGTTATTAGGTTTTATAGCTACTTTAATTGGAATTATGACACCAATAATAAAATTAAATAGTAGTATAACAAAATTAAATACTACTATTGATACATTAGATAAAAACATGGCTAAAAATCAAAGTGATATAAAAGAGCACGAAGATAAATTAAACGACCATGAGACACGCATAACTGTTTTAGAAAAGAGGTGATAGTATGAGTAATAAAATATATGATATTTTAAAATATTGTACATTAATAATATTTCCTGCATTAATAACTTTCGCAGGAGTTGTAATGAACAGTTTAAATTATGTACATACAGATATTGTACTTACAATTTCTACAGCATTTGTCACATTTTTAGGTACATGTCTAGGTATCTCTAACTATAATTATAACAAAACAAATAATAACAAAAAATAGCAAGGTGTAATTACTATACCTTGCTTTTAAAAACGCCTTATTTTGGCGCTTAGGAGGTCGGTTTTAATGGAAGATTTAGAAATCGAAGAAGTAGAGTTTAACGAAGAAATGTACAAGAAAAATATAGAAGAAAATGATTTTTCAGAAAAATCTACAGATGAGAGGGGCGATGAAAATGCAAATAACTAAAGTGAATTGTCCTGAAAATAAAATAGGGATAAAATGTCCTTATACACAAACACCTGAAATGATAGTTGTGCATAATACAGCTGGATCATCAAGTGCAATGTCAGAAGTATCATACATGTTAGGTAATAATAACTATGTATCTTTTCATTATGCAGTAGATAACGAAAGAGCAGTACAAGGAATAGATGAAAATAGATGTGCTTGGCACGCTGGGAATTATCCTATTAATTTAAAATCTATTGGAATAGAAATTTGTTACAGTATGACAGGTGGAGAAATTTTTGAACAATCTGAAAGAAACGCTGCAATTTTAATTGCAAGTATATTAAAACGTTATGGCTGGGGAATTGATAGAGTAAGATATCATAAAGAATTTGCAAACACATCTTGTCCACATAGAACACTTGAAAAAGGTTGGGATAGATTCTTAAATATGATAAGAGAACAATTAGGTGAGGCAAGCATTAATATTCCTGAAGAACAAAAATCATCTACTAGTGTAAACAAACAAGTAAGAGTAACAGCTTCACAAGGATTAAATGCAAGAAGTGGAGCAGGTATAAACTATGCAAAAGTAGGAGCTTATGCTTATAATACAGTTCTAACAATAACTGAAGTGTGTGGAGACTGGGGTAAAACTACAAACAATAATTGGATTTGTTTAACATACACATCTGAAACAAATAATAATATCTCATCTGGTAATTATAAACTAGGAAGATATAGAGTAAATACAAGTGCTGGTTTAAATGTAAGAACAGGAGCAGGCACTAATTATGCAAGAAAGAAAACATATTCTAATGGTACAATATTTGATACATATCAGATAATAGGTAACTGGGCTAGAACTCCATCTGGTTGGGTATGTTTAGATTATGCTAAGTTATTATATGCTTATTAAAAATTATAGCAGAATTTGTCTACTTTTGTCGAAAGTGTATACAAGTAAACATAAATGTAGTATAATGTAAGTATGAATAAAATATAATGAAAAAATTCAATGATATAAATCATATACTCAAAAAGAGAGCAGTATTTTTACTGCTCTTTACGTATATAAAAAGATAGTAAGATTTCTCTTACTATCGGTAACATAATGTATTCTATAGTTATTATAGCATATTAAATATCAATATGCAACTCTTTTTTTAATGCATTTTTCAAAAAAATATAGAAAAATAACAATAAAAATCTTACTATTAATCTTAAATAACTTAAGTGTGCTACTACAATTTTATATAAAAAATTCCCACTTTTTTCCCACTTTAGTTTTTTATGAGTAGAAATAAGTGTAAAGAACTTATTAGTGGAAATGTTGAAAAATAAGCATTTATAAGTATTTATAAGAAAATAAAAATATCATTTTTCCAATCTGATAGGCGCCTCCAATTTTTTAGAAATCCACTAAAATAGCACTATTCAAAGATTTTGAAATAGTGTTATTTTTAATTTCCCACTTTTTTCCCACTTTAGTTTTTAAAAATTTATTGAATTAATAGCTTTGTTTTTTAAATCTGTATTACTATGTAAATAAATTTGTGTTATAGTTATATCGCTATGACCTAATAAATCAGATACCGTTTTAATGTCAACTTTATTTTCTAACAAATTTGATGCGAAAGTATGCCTTAAAGCATGAAATTTTATATGTTTAATATTACAAGAATCTAGTATTTTTAACCATTCATAATAAACTATTTTTGCTGATAATATTTCGCCTAAATCGTCTTTAAAAACGTATCCTTGCTTATCTGATTGAATATCTAATAGAGAATATAACTCGTTTGAAATAGGTATATCTCTAACAGAATTTTTTGATTTTACAGTTTGAATTTTATTTACTAGCTTTTTAGTAGTTTCATTTTCATATTCATAAACTCTTTTAAAAGTTTTAAAAACATGTATTATTTTATTTTTTAAATCTATGTCATCCCATGTAAGTGCTAATAATTCTCCTTGTCTCATTCCTGTGAATAATGCCATTTTAAAAATAAGTTCATATTTGTTTCCTTTTAAATATAACAAGATTTTTTTTACTTCATCGTGAGAAAGTATATATAAATCATTTTTATTATCTATTTCTTCTTTTTTTCCTGGTATTTCAATATTACAACATGGATTTTTTAAAACAATATCTTCTCTAATCAAATAATTGAAAAATACTTTTAATACTTTGTTTAATTCTTTAATTTGAGTTGTTCTTTTTCCTTTTTTATATAAATCATTATAAAATTTTTGAATTTGTGCACTGGTTATATCTGATGCTTTACTACATGCTAATATAGTATCTTTTAAATAATTTCTATATATACCTTCATATCTTTGAAAAGTAGAAGGTTTAATTCTGTTTGAAACTAGTAATACATCAAAGAGCCAAAATTTTAAATATTCATCTAAATAGATTTTATCGTAGTTTATAGAAAGACCTCTCTTTATATCGTTTAAAAATTCTTCAGATTTAATTGTAGCTTCTTTTTCAGATTTACCGTAAAATTCTTTTTTTATTGCTTTTCCATCTGAAGTATGTCCAATAGTAATTACTTTTCTATAATATTTTTTTCCATTTTTTTCATAATTAGTTTTAACAGCCATTATATCATCTCCTTTTATCTTTAGTAGTAGCACACTTAAATCATTTAAAGTGTTAAATCACCTCCTTAAAGTCATTTTCATATAATTTATAAGCTTTTTCAACAAATTCGACAGTAATACCAAGTTCATCAGCTATTTCAAATTTACTCATATTTTGCTTTAAAAACAATTTTAACTTGTCTTTAGGTATCATTTCATTAACCATCCACTTAAATGCTTTAAATTCGTTTTTCGAACGAATAAGCATATTATAATAATCATTTTTAAACGGAATAGTAGGGGTGACACCAACTTCATAATGTGCAATTTCTTCTGCAAGTGCCATTTTTTCATCAATTCCATCTAATTTATTATCAAGTATAATATAATCTTCATCATTAACTTTCATATATAGACCATTTGATTTTTTTAAATTATTAGTGTATGAAATATTAATGTTTTCTTTATCTGCATAATTATATAAATTTTCTTTTGTCATTTGTAAAACCTCCTCACAAACAAATGTTTGCTTAATAAAGTTATATAGTAGCACTACTGATTTTGTAGTGCTTTATCTTACGTTAAATAATTATTTCTTTTTCTTCCTAGCTATAGCAATAAAGTCATTTATAAATTTCTTTTCATCTTCATCCATATCTGATATATCAAGACCATCTTTCATGCTTGCTGCAATTTGTATTGGTTCATTAAGCATGTCAGGTATATCTGTACGACCTAGTAAATAGTCGGTAGTAACATTAAAATATTCAGCTATTTTACTAGTAGTTTTTAAATCAGGCTCATTAATTTCTTTTTCATATTTATAAACAGTTTGTGGAGCAACGCCTAAATATTTTGCTAGTTCTTCTTGAGTAATTTGTTTTATTTCTCTTAATTCTTTGATTTTTTTACCTATCATAATAATCACCTAAAAAATTTTAAAAAATTATTTATTAATATTATAACATAACCAAAACGGTTAGTAAACATAAATAACCGAAACGGTTAAAATTTCCAAAAAAAGTATTGACAACTAACTAATTTGGTTGTATAATAACCGTAACGGTTAGCAAGGGGGGTGCAATATGCTAAATAATTTAAAAGAATATAGAAAAAGAAATAACATTAAAGTGTCTGATATACTAAAAGTAATGAACACAAAGTATCCTATAACTTATTATAGAAAGGAAAATGGAGAAAGAAATTTTACTGCTGAAGAAGTTATTGTACTTTCTAATACTTTTAATATACCAAAGGAATTTTTTTTAAACAATAAATAACCGAAACGGTTAAAAGTAACATAGAAAAGAGGTGAGTATATGAATATACAAGATAAAGTTGCAATAATAATAGCTGGCATATCTATACTATTAAGTATTGCAACAATATATGAAAATCATAGGCAGTAAGGAGTATCAGAATCCTTTTTTATACTTTGAATAATTGGTTTGTTGTTTTTTAATGTACCTCGATTAGTATATATATTTAGAATTATATTTTCAATATTTAATTTATTAGGTATTTTAAATTCTAAATATCCAGTTTTTCCTTCTAATTGGGATAGATTTATAGGAAATTGAATTGTACTAGTTTCTTCAATTCTACTTTCTTTTGCGACAAGTGGTATTTTTTCCACTTTAATAAGATGTGGACCATATGCACAAAAAACATTGTTGTTTATAGCTATATTAGTTATAGATATTGGTAGTCTAGAGCAATTAGTAAAACTAATTTTAAATTGATAAATATAACTTTCTTTTATTTTTATTATTCTGTAGGTTAAAAGTTCTATATTAATCTTTTTACGATTAACATATTTAGAATAAAAGAAATTATATAAAGATAATAAAAAAGAAATTCCAGATATTATAATTGCAAAATTATATTTAAATAAAGATATAAATTTTTGAAATATAAGTATCACCACCTTTCATGGTGATATTATAACACAGAAAAATATAAAAATATATCAAAATATGTCGAAAAAAGAAAGAAGGTGGAAAAAATGGGAGAAATACCAAAATATGTAAGTGCAGAAAAATATTCTAAATTGTGTGGAATAGGAGTAGAAGAAGTAAAAAGACTTTGTAACATTGGTAAAATAGAACATTTTAGAACAGAAAAAGGGTACTACAAAATTGCTGTAAGACAAGATACGGTAGCAAAAGAATTATACGATGAAGTTGTTGAAGAAAATGCAAAATTAAAAGGGATTATACAAAGTATTAATTTAGCAACAAGCATTTAAATTATAAGGAGGTGAGATATATGTACAATTATCTAATAAGTAACAGAGAATTAATATTTGCAATATTAATAGCAAGTATAAGAGCAGTAACTATATCAGTTGTGGTTGCAGGTATAATTCAAACAACAGTATTTCAAATAACAAAGAAGATATTTGGTAAAGGATACAGTATTTATAACAATATAGAAAAGTATATTTTGGAGGGGTAATATGAAATATGAAATGGAAAAGGTTGAAACTCTAGTAAGAAATGCTTTAGAAAAAAATAAAAGTACAAGAGAGGACGATAATCTTTTATATATAGAAGTTTTATATCAAATAGATCCATCACTAGTAAATGTAAATTTCAAAATGAATTTTATGAACGCAAGACAACTTGGATTACCAGCCTTTGAGAGTGTAAGCAGAGCCAGAAGAAAATTACAATCAGCAAATGAAGAGTTACGAGGTTGTTTAGAAAATCAAAAAGCAAGAGAGGAAAGACAAATGGATATGTTTGAATATGCGTTAAAGAAATAAGAGGTGTATATGAAAGATTATAAATTTTTAAAAAGAAACGATAAAGCAAAATATAATGAAAAAACAAAAAGAATTGAGCAAGCTTATGATAAATACAAAAACAATAAAACAGATGAAAATAAAAATAATTGGTTTAATGAAATAAGAGGTGAATAAGATGTTTGATTATTTTAAAAGTAAAGAAAGATTACACAAAGAAAAAAAGATGTTAATAGAAGAAAATTTAAAATTACAGGAACATATTAATGCTAAAAGAAAATATGAAAAATTTTTGGTAGAAGAAATATTTAGATATAAAGATGAAAATCTTAATTTAAAGAAAAAACTAGAAGCTATTACCGACCAAAGTAAAATAGCTTCTATAGTGTAAAAATTTGTTTAAAATGTGTTATACATATATTTTATCACATGTGTCAAGAGGGGGTTGAGATGTGGAGCAAGAAAGAGCTTTTAAAGGTATATGGATACCAAAAGAAATATGGTTATCTAAAGAATTGACAATGCAAGAAAAAATAATGTTAGTTGAAATAGATAGTTTAGATAATGAAGATGGATGTTTTGCAACAAATCAATATTTAGCTGATTTTTTTGGAATATCAAAAACTAGAGTAAGTATTGTACTTAATAATCTGGTGGAAAAAGGATATTTAAAAAGCAAAATTATTTATAAAGAGGGTACTAAACAAATATTAAATAGGGTATTAAACATTTGTAGACCACCCTACCCAACAAATGTTAAAGAGGGGTATATAACAAAAGTTAAAGACCCTATCCAACAAATGTTAAAGGATAATAATATAAATTATAACAAAGATATTAATAATACAGATGAGATAAAAGAAAAAAATATAAAAAAAGAAAAGTTCGTTAAGCCGACCAAAGAGGAGATAAAACAATATTGTATCGAAAGAAGAAACGACGTAGATGCAGATATGTTTTTCGATTTCTACGAAAGCAAAGACTGGAAAGTTGGCAAAAACAATATGAAAGATTGGAAAGCATGTGTAAGAACTTGGGAAAGAAGAAAAAAAGAAAATTACACTAATAGACAGAACAAAGGAGGAAATGTATTTTTTGATATCTTAAGAGAAGAGGGGAAGATGAAGTGAGTAGAGATAATATAATTGCTATATTAGGGATTTTAAGGACTGCATATCCAAGATTTTATGCAAATATGAAAAAAACTGAAGCAGAGGAAACTATTTCGTTATGGCAAGAAATGTTTAGCGATACAGATATAAGAATACTTACTATTGCAGTTAAAAGATTAATAACTCATTTTGAATTTCCTCCAACTATTGCAGATGTAAAAAAAGAAATATTAAAAATAACTACAAAACAAGAAAGTAATATAGATTATTGGCAAGAAGTACTTAAAATGATGAGTAATGCTCATTACATGAAAAAAGAAGAGTTTGATACTTATTCTGATATATGTAAAAGATTCTTTGGGAATGTAGATAATTTAAGAAGTTATGGCGTGATGGAAAAGCAAGAAGTTATAAATAATATACAACCACGATTTTTAAAATATGCAGAAAATTATCAAAAACAAGAAAAAGAAAATATGATGTTGCCAAGTAATTATAAAGACATGGTACAAAAACTTGCAAATAATTTTGATGTTAAAAAACTAGGAGGATAAAAATGAAAATGAGTAATGAAGATTTAGTATATAGTGCTAGAGATACAATAAGTAGTTTAGAACTAGCACTAAGTGAAATAGAAGGTATAAATGAGTATAAAGAAGAATACGACACTATATCTGATGTTATTGATGATTTAAATAGTAAATTAGCTGAATATGAAGAAGAATACAACAAAGAATTACAAGCAGAATTAGATTATCAAGATATGGAATATATGAGGAGTGTGATATAGGTGATTGAATATAAGGATATTGAGAAAGCAAATAGTGAAATAAAAGCAATTGACTATGAAAGAACTAATAAAAAAACAGGAGAAAAGATTGTAACTAAATATGCTAATGTAAATGAAAGAGTTTTAGCATACAGAAAAATATATCCAAACAGGAGAATTGAAACAGAAATATTAGAAATAACAGAAGATAAAATACGTATGAAAGCAACAGTATACAATGATGAAAATGAAATACTAGCAACAGGACATGCTGGTGAAGTTAAAGGAGGAATTATAAATACTGTATCTATGATTGAAAATTGTGAAACAAGTGCAGTAGGTAGAGCTTTAGGATTTGCTGGCTTTGGAATAGATGGTGGAATTGCAAGCGAGCAAGAAATACAAAAAGTAGAAGAATATAAGTTGGCAAATAAAAAAATAGAAATATATAACAAAATGTATATATCAGAACAAGATGCGATAATGATACTAAAAACAGCAATTGGAGATTTAATGAGAAAACAAGGAATTGTAAAACAGGAATTAGAAGTTATAGTAAGAAATCAAATATGGACAGAATTAGATGAGTTAAATTATCAACAATTAGGAATGTTAGAAAATAAATTAAAAACAGTCAATAATGTCAATTCTGATTGGCATAAATTATATAATAAAAATTCTAAAATTAAAGATGTAGTACCAGAAAATCAAGAAGTGATTTATAAATCAAGTAAGTATAGATTTGGACAATTAGCATTAAAACAGGCTGGTGATGATGCAATAAAAAGAAACGCAATAATAGATGATTATATAGATAGTGGAGTAGATCTAACAAAAGAAATTAAATAATAAAAAGGCACTTTTATACATAGCAACATGATATAAAAGTGCTTATATTTTAAGGAGTATGTATGAAATTAACAGGAAAACTTGCAGATATAAGCAAAGATTTTATAACAAATAAATTAAAAATAACATTTTTTATAAATCAGCAAGTAGATGATTTTGAAGAAATAGAGAATGTAGAATTGCTTGATATAGAAGCAAAAAAACATAGAAATAAAAGAAGTTTAGACGCCAATCGGTTATTGTTGGCTATTGCTTGGCAAACTTGCTGAAAAAATGAATATGAAAGCAGAAGAAATATACAAAATGGAAATAAAAGAAATTGGAGCTTATGAAGTATTACCAATTAAAAACGAGGCAATAAAACGATTTAAAGAGAGCTGGCAAAGAAATGGTATAGGTTGGATTTGTGAAGAAATTGGAAAAAGTAAAATAGATGGCTATACAAATTTAAAAGCATATTACGGAAGTTCAACTTATGATAGTAAAGAAATGTCAAGATTAATAGATAGTATAGTAGAAGATTGCAAATTGCAAGGAATACCGACTGATACACCTGAACAGATAGAAAAATACAAGGAGATGTGGAAATAATGAATAAACAAGAAGCTTTAAATTTTGTGAATGAAAGAATATCAACAATGACATATGATGGGACATGTAGTAAAGAAGTATTTGATGAATGTATAGATTTTTTAAAATATGCAAAGAAAGCGATTGAAGCTTATGAGTAAACGTAGTAATTGGTGTGAATTTGATACTAAAACTAGAAGTTTAATTTATAATAGAGATAAAAAAAGATGTATATATTGTGGTGGAAGATTTGGTTTAGCAATAGCGCATATTTTTGTAAACAGGTCTCACGGTGGTAAAGGGTGTAAAGAAAATGGAGTGCTATTGTGTACCAAGTGTCACAATGATTTAGATAATGGAAACAATGCAAAAAAAAGACAAGAAATAAATCAATATTGCATGAATTATTTATATAGTTTATATAAAGATATTGACAGAAAAAGTTTAATATATGATAAATGGGGTGGTATATATGAAAAGAACAATATTGATACCATTGGAAAAGTTTAGTAAATATGGAAATAAAAAAACAATAGTTGATGGTATAACTTTTGATAGTAAAAAAGAAAGTGAAAGATATCTTGTATTAAAAGATATGTTGAAAAATAAAGAAATAACAGAGTTACAATTACAACCTAAATTTTTATTACAAGATAGCTTTAAATATAAAAATAAAATAGAAAGAAATATATATTATATAGCTGATTTTAGTTATAAAAAAGATGGAAAATTAATTGTAGAAGATGTAAAAGGAAAAAAGACAGATGTTTATAAATTAAAAAGAAAATTGTTTTTGTATAAGTATATAGATATTGATTTTAGAGAGGTATAAAAATTATGGATATGAAAAATGAAAAAAAAGAACACATAGAAACTTTAAAATGGTTTGAAGAATTTTATAATAAAAATAAAAAAATGGTTGATATTATATTAGAAGATAATAAAAAGAAAATGATTGAATATGAAATATCTGATATCATACCATTAATCGTAGGCGAATATAAAAAAATTAAAGTTTACAGAATAAAAGGTTTTACAAAATTTAATTGGCATGAATTAGATAAATTTGGAACTACATTAGAAATAGTAACATTTAATGGGATACCACAAGTAGCTTATAGTTCTGGTAATTTTTTTCCTGGAATAATTACTATAAAAGAAAAACTAGGAGAAAAACAATGTTTGAGTGAAGAAAGTTTAAAAAGATTAAGAGAAATATTTGGAAGTTTAATTATAAATTTAAAATTTTATAAAAAAATATAATAATATGGAGGTAGAATAATGAGTGAAGAAAAAGAAATTGGTAAAATATATGAAACAAAAAATTATGATAAATTTATAAAAAAAGAATGGAATAGAGACATAAATCAAAATAATATTAATAAAATTGATAAATCGGTAAAAGAAAATGGCTGGTTAATAACGCCTATAATAGTTAATGAAAATTATGAAATAATAGAAGGACAACATAGATATTATTATGCTAAACAAAATAATTTGCCTATTTATTATATGGTTATTCCTGGGTTAAATGATACGGATTGTCAAATAATGAATTCAATTAGAACAAGTTGGTTAACGACAGATTATATCAAATATCATGCCATAAAGGGCAATGGATCTTATGCAAGATTAATGTCTTTAAATGATGTTTATAAATCAATAAATTTGACAACAATAGTATATGCTTTAATAGGTTCACATAGTGAAGGAGGATATAACAAAAATATAATTGAAGGAAAGTTTGAATGTACAGAAGAAGAATATTATAAAGCAACGGAAATGCTAGATTATTTGAATACATTAATAGATGAAATAAAAAAAATAAAAGGAAAAAAAGTGTCAATATGTAATGCAATAATATTTTGTTACAAAAATAATTTGGTAGATATGGCAAGATTAAAAAAACAAATTTTAAATTTTAGTAATAGCATGAATGGAATAGTAGATATGGAAAGTGCGCTACAAGAATTAGAAAGAATATATAATTATGGTATTAAGAAAAAAGAAAATATAGTTTATATAAGTACAGAATGGAAGAAAAGGAGATAAATAATGAAAATAAAGTTATTTTAGATATAGATGAGGTTTGAATATGAAAATAAAAAAGTATTATTAAAAGAATATAAGACATACAATTTGTATGCAATATATAAAGATGATAAATTTTTATATAAAACTTGTATAAGTAATATAAAAGATAATTATAAAAAGAAAAATCAATGGAGGTAGTTATATGTTAAGTGATAGGTATGTTAAAATAATTTATAAAATTATAGAACATTATGGAGAGGAACATCAAAAAAGGAAAGTTATTGAAGAATTACAAGAATTAATTGAGGAAATAGAAAAAGATTTAGCAGGTAATTACAATGAAACAGATATGACACTTGAGTATTCTGATGTACTTGTTGTATTGATACAATTAGCAATTATAAAAGGTTTATCAGTTGAAAAGATAAAAGCTGGTATTGAATATAAATTAGAAAGACAAGAAAAAAGAATGAATAATGAAAAAAACAAAGATTTAAATTGTATGAGTGATTAATGAGGTGTAAAATGGAAGATAAAATAATAGGAGTAAAAGGATTTAATAAAGATATGACTTGCAAAGGTATGCAATATGAAGAGGGAAAAACCTATAAAATGGAAGAGAAACCAAAATGTTGCGATAGAGGATATCACTTTTGTGAAAATCCGATAGATTGTTTAAGATATTATAGCCCTGACACGAGTGTATATCATAAAGTAGAGGCTTTAGGAGATATTGTAAGAGATACAGATGATACAAAAATAGCAACTAATGAAATAAAAATAGGTGCAAAAATAGATTTTCAAACTATGGCAAAAATGGCTACTGATTTTATATTTAAACATTGCAAAAAAGGTAAAGAAGGTGCAAATAAAAGAATTGCTTATTCAGTAGCAAGTAATACTGGAGATTATTCAATAGCAAGTAATACAGGATATCGTTCAGTAGTAAGTAATACTGGAAATTATTCAGTAGCAAGTAATGCTGGATATTGTTCGGTATCAAGTAATACTGGAGATTATTCAGTAGCAAGTAATACTAGAGATTATTCAATAGCAAGTAATACTGGAGATTATTCAGTAGCAAGTAATACTGGAGATAGTTCGGTATCAAGTAATACTGGAGAATATTCAGTAGCAAGTAATACTGGAGATTATTCAGTATCAATTAATACAGGAAATGAATCAGTAACAAGTAATACTGGAAATTATTCAGTATCAATTAATACTGGGGATAATTCAATAGCAAGTAATACAGGAATAAAAGGTATATCTAGTAATTTAGGAATTAAAGGAAAATCATCAGGTAAAAAAGGCACATGGCTTGTACTTGCTGAATGGATATTCAATGACGATGAAATGGAATATGAAGTTAAAGAAATAAAAACAGTAGTAGTAGATGGCAAGAAAATAAAAGAAGATACTTATTATTCTTTAGAAGATGGTAAATTTGTTGAAAAAGGAGCGGTAGAAGATGATTAGTGCTAAAGAAACAAATTGTATGAGTGATTAAGGAGGCGTATATATGGTAGTAGATATATATAATACAGATAAAAAATATAATATAATTTATGCAGATCCGCCATGGAGATTTAGTCAAGGAATAAATAGAAGAAAAGATTTTATAGCAAAGCATAATGTTAAGGAAGAATTAAATATACATTATGAAACCATGTCGGATAAAGAAATAATTGAATTTGATATAATTGGAAAGATAGCGGCAGAACAATGTGTGCTTTTCTTATGGACAACGGATGCACATTTGCAAGTAGCAATAAAGGCTTTAACTAATTGGGGATTTAGATATAAGACAGTTGCATTTGTTTGGAATAAAGTAAAACCTAGTGTAGGAAAATGGAATGTTAAACAATGTGAAATTTGTTTATTAGCTACAAAAGGGACTGCACATAAATTAATGAAAAGTTTTAAAGAAAGACAGTATATAGAACACAAAAAGGAAGAACATTCTTATAAACCTGATAAAATTAGAAATCGAATAGTGGGTATGCTTGGCGACATACCAAGAATAGAATTATTTGCAAGGCAACAAGTGGAAGGCTGGGATTGCTGGGGAAATGAGGTGTAAACAATGAGTAAGGCTGATATGATGTTTGAAAAGTTGGGATATGAAAAAGAAGATTTGAAAGATAAATTTGATAGAATATGGGGAGTTACTTACAAAAACAAAAAACGTTGGACAGAAATTTCAATAGATTACGAGGATGCTGAAATATGTGTGGGAACAATTAGTATTATTGATAGAGATAGCGAACCAGTCTATATTGGAATGCAAGAACTGCAAGCAATAAACAAAAAGGTAAAGGAGCTTGGTTGGAATGAGTAAAATGTGCCCTTATATAGAAAAAAGAACAATACAAAAAACAATAATAAATTATAACGAAGATATGCAAGAAATAGGTAATATACAAATATATGATAGAGAAATGATGGAATGTAATAAAAATTGCATAAAATATATAGATGGTAAATGTACATATAAGGAGTGATAAAATGAGTGAAGAAGAATTAAGAAAAATTGCAAAAGAAGAAGCTTCAAAGTTTATAATGGAAAATTTAAATAGTGCAATAATATTTACATATATACAAAATTTAGAAAAAGAAATAGAAAATTTAAAGGGAATTAACAAAGAACATCAAAAAATTAATGGAAAATTAAGAGAAGAAATAGAAAGACAAGGTAATATAAGAGAAATAGAAGAAAAATATATCGAGGAAAACTTTATTAGTAAAGATAAAATAAGAGAAAAAA
>Ga0326513_10000240_pt1 | contig 43889 bp, 59 predicted proteins | sample 2_2465_0518_D_FD_203654 | JGI IMG/M metagenome (GOLD analysis project Ga0326513, IMG submission 203654) | Bovine rumen microbial communities from UC Davis, California, United States - 2_2465_0518 | ecosystem: Host-associated > Mammals > Digestive system > Stomach > Rumen | place: USA... | reverse complement strand
TCACTCCATTGTGTGTACGTGCAGCGTCTCTATAAGGATACGGCAACAGATTCTTCCCTGTCCAGCCTACTGTGTCTTTCAACAGGTTTGCACTTGTGTTAATCGAGTCTTGAACATTTTCAGGAGTTGCGAAATCACTTGCTTTCTTTCCGCTATCCGTCAGATTGCCGTTTGCGTCAAGTCCTGCGAAGTTGCCGTTGGTTGCTCCGCTGACTTTATCAGCCTTATCAGCAAGCAAATTATCTGTCGCAGTCTTGTTGTAGTAGTTTGCAGGATCGAAGATGTCTGTCAGCGGAATAGAAATAGCCTGTTTTCCTGCGTCCGTGTTGAACGTGATTACAAGATTGCCACCCGTAATCGTTACTGTGTCAACCATGCCATCTTTGACAAAAGCCGCCGCATCCAAAGAGAACAGCGTGGTGCTGCCATTCTTAAACAGAATAAGATGATTTGTGCTATCATATGACGCACCATCCACAACGGTTGTAAGGTCAATGAGGGATTTCCCTGTCTCCTTATCCACCTTACCCGCTAAAGCCGTGGTCACTCCATCGACGATGTCCTTGTCAGCATTCGTATAATCGTTACTCGATAACACCTTGCCTTCTTCTGCTGTGACCTTTTTAGCAAGCTCATCAAATATTCCGCCACTTTTAACGGGGTTCGAGCTACCCTCTGTTGGTGTTTCATCCCATGACAGTTCGCCCTGTAGACCAAGTTGTGCGGCTGTCTTGTTACCAGATAACTCAACATTATTTACTTTTGGTTTATTGCTAAGCGCGTTGTAGTTTGTGGTACCACCTCCACCGCCACCTTCAGCGATGGCCTGAGCCAGCTCCATGAGTAGCCCTTCGATCCTGTTCTCAGGAGCTTCGACTATCGACTCGCCGTTGATCATATCCACGAGCATCTGTTCGACTTTCCCGAGTGGTTCCTGCGTAGTCTGTGCCATATCAGTCTCCCTCCACTTCTATTAGAATATAGTTCGGCTTCGGCATCGTTATCTTTGTGACCACTTTTACATCCAGCGTATCATCGAGAATGTCACCGCATCCGTAGAGCTTTGCTAATAGCACATCTCCACTCTTGACCTCGATTGTGGTTGTCAAACCCTCGAATACATCCATAAAATCTTTTACTGTCATACGTCCACCTCCGTCTCTTTGTTATACTTGTTCTTGCTGATCTTGAGCACTACGCCCATGAACGCATCGATTGCCATTATTGTCGCCGGAATCTCTTTAGCGTATGGTAATCCCCATATCTCAGCCAGTGCCGTATACAGTACCGCCAATGCTGGGAGCACGATCTGTGCCACATACACCAGTACATCATAGGTCTTATCATTTTTGAACAGCATATCATTTACCTCCTTAATTGTTTTGTCTTATCTGGACAAGCCTCTTCACGACTTGTTCAACATTCTTATAAACAGTCTCCTTAAACTTATCAGACTGTATTCTCTTATCTACAGACTCTTTGCAAACTACATTCCAGATCAGCTCTTGCTTTATCGAGATGTAGTCATCACTATCTTCGATGTGATTGAACATGATCCAGTTTACTATTTCATCAAGTGCCTTTTCCGATATGAGCTTACCGAGTTCTTCTTTGTAGCCTTCGAAACGTGGGATTCGCTTTTCAAACGCTTCGCAAGTATTCCTTGCATATTCGTACTGCTTTTTCATCACCATTCGCTCTCGATCAGCTTCGCCTTTACCAAATATGATCTTGTCAGATTTAATCTTCACAAGACCGAGATATCCTGCAACTATTAAAAGTGCGAAAACGATGATCACCCAGATGCCTTGCCCGGAATTAAACATATCAGTTATTGCCTGCCACATTATGTCCTCCTAACTTGCTGATAAGTATCTCTAGTTCTTTTTCTTCTGCATCCATGATTTACCTCACTACTGCATAACTGTCAAAATACCATATGACGCGTTTCATGGTGTCGTAATCGATAAAGGCATAACCTTTATTTCCCCACTGCTCACCCCATGAATTGCGTACCTCAAAGAGTTTCGTTTCGTTATCGTAGCCTACGATAACCATCGCGTGCCCTGAGTCGCATTCCTCGATCTCTTCGTCCGTAGGCGTGTTCATAACCCAAGTGTTACCATTTATCGATCTGAAGCACCAAGCAACCGCTATCACCACAGGATAGCCTTTATTGATCGCTTTCTTTATCTGTGTTCGGTTCTTTACTTGGTAATACTTGGTTACTTCATGACCTTTACGCCCGTTCGCATACGCTTCCTTGGAAGGTTTCTTGTAAAACGGTTTCTCGTTCGGCCATACGTCGGCTGAGCACGCTCCGTATTTCCTTACAGCATCAAGAGCGGCCTCTACTGTGGCTCCATCGTCGTGTTTATCCTTACCGCATCCGCATAATACCCTTGCAAGGTAATACGTAAATGTAGCCGACGGATGCCACTTAGAAGAGTGGTAGTAATAATGATCACACGCAAGGACTGCGTTCGCCGTGCAGCTTCCATATACCTGTCTGTACACGGCAGGGAACTTGCTTTTGATAGATTTTCTTATAGGCAGTTCCTCCGCCATACACGGATGATCCGCGAACTGCCAATTCGTAAGGTTTGGCTCGGTTTTACGAATCACTCCGCCTTGGATGGGTTCAAGAATGATGTCGCTCACGATGATCACCTCCTACTTTTTGTATTTTTTGCCGGTGATTTCCTCGTACTCCTCCGGCGTTAGTTTACCTTTAGCGACAAACTTCTTCAGGTCATCATCAGTGTATATTCCCTGATCATAGTATCTTTTGCAAATCTCATAGTATCTCTGGCTCATATCGTCACACCTCCATCTGATTTAAGAGTATCTCTGCGAGTGTTTCATCCATCTGTGCCTGCTTTTCAATCATGGACGTTTGTGAATATGTTGCAAACTCCTCGAAGGTCATCAGAGCCATTTCACATACCCACTCTGTAACAGTCTCATCACCGTGCTCCACTTCTTCCTGATGTATGTTACGTCTGACATATACTTTGCCCGGGCAACCCTCAAGGTCAATCTCAGGTGGTCTTGTCTCCCACGTCCCATGCTCAATTACAAATTTCATATCGTAACCTCCTTTTGTCGTAGTTGGAAATGACTTCCTTCAGTTTTTCAAAATTTATGTATGGTTTGATGTAACGAAGATACATCGTATGAGTGTCTGTATGTTTCAAATATCCGTTATAACTCATCATCTGTCTCGCGTCGTAAACAGTTGGATGCTCCTTTTTGGATATCTTCTTCGCTTTTCTTGTGCATTTGAGCATTATGGATCTTCGGAGTGTCGTATTGTATCTGTGAAATCGAAAACCCATAAAGTCAAGATCACGGCCATATATACGACCGCCTTTTTGGTATTCGAACCTGAACACTTGCCAATTATCTTTCAGTGTCAGTCCGAGCTTTTCTTCAAGATATTTCTGGATGAGCTTTCACATCTCGTGGAGTTTTCTTTTGTTACTCCCGAAGATGACCATATCATCCATATAACGGATGTAGTAGACCGCTCCCAGCCGTTCTTTGATGTAGTGGTCGAGTCCTTCAAGATACCAGTTCGACAACCACTGTGATGAATAAAAACCAAGTGGCAATCCGTTCGGAACCACATCGATGATCTCGAATAACACTTTCAACATCTTCTCATCGTGTATTCTGTCCCGGAGCATTTTCTTTAATCTGTCGTGTGGTATTGAGTCAAAGTAATGTCTTATATCCATCTTCAGGACATACTTGGTGTTTTTGCGGTCTCCCATCCAGCGCTCTATCACTTTTTTACCTGCGTGAGATCCTCTCACATCTTTATAGAACATTGGCTTTTCGTTTCCACTGTTCACCCATCGCCAAGGTATCGATGCGTATGAGTGTCTGTACATACCGCGGAAGAACATCGGTTTCAATGCTTCCACAATACAGTGTTGGACTATGAGCTCACGCGTCGTTGGAACGATAATCGTTCGCTTTTTGTGGCTTATTCCATCATAGATCTCCACTGCATGATGTGAGTCGTTGTGATAGTCGAGTAACCATTCCTCGGCAAGTTCCACTGTCCTGCTCGTGTCTTTTGCGTATCTTTTGAACTCTCTTGTTCTTCTTGCGTTCCTGATCACATTATGTGCAGCCGTTTCTCTTGTGGGCTTACTGACTGAGACCTCAAACACATGATTTACAGATTTCATTCTCTGTCCTCTCTTGATTCCCTCACTCGCTTTCAACGAAGTTACTAACGAGCGCTCGTATCGGGTTTATTTTCAGCAAGAGCTGGAGAAAATGCGCGGCATTGATATATAGTAACCTTTTAATCAAGGTAGCGCCGAGCCATTGTTCGTGTTGGCATTCGAAGGCGTGTTGTTCAGATTCAAGTACAACGCACCATCATGGGAACTGTTGTTCCAGTTGCCACCTACGATGGCAGGGATGCGCCACGCAAACCCTCGTATGTTTTTCATTTTTATAAGCCAAGGGGCACACACGGAGTGTTTTCCCCTCTTAACTCACCCTTCGGGTGATTTAATTCACCCCTTTCCAACTGCGCCTTACGGCGCAGTCCCGAGCGGTGTACAAGAGAGCGCCGAGCCATGGGACGTGCCGGCATACGAAGGCGTGTCGGTCAGATCCAAGCACAACGCACCAACAGGGGAACCGGCGATCCAGTCGCCACCCACGAGGGCATAATTACTCTGAGCATTGTTGAACCAGAGTCCGTCACAATAATGAGTGGTATCTGATCCCGATGCTGTTTTTGCAAACATTCCGTGCTCAGTGAACTTCATCTCACTGATATAACCGCCCGATGTTCCTGAAGGTGTACAATCTGATATTGTCAGATATCCTGTTCCATCGGTGTTGTAATCAGTCGCAACGGATCCATCCGTGGTTCCTCTTGTGAGCTTAACCTTGGTGGTTCCGTTATCGTTAATATAACCTCTGATACGTCTCCAGATGTTGCCCCACCAGTTTTCCATTCCGAACACTTTAACACCGGCTTCCTCGTCGCTGGAGCCCCAGAACATTCCTTTTCCGTCCATCGTTCCCGGAGCGATCGCTCCTGTGTTTGTGCTCTTACATCTTCCTGTACCATATACGGCCTGAGTGTTTGTACTCTTTGCCATAAGTATGAGAAGGAAATTGACAAGATTCCACTGCGCGAGTGTTGTGGTGTCCCAGATGTCAGCTCCGTTCGCTCTGGCAGCGGTTATCTCGTTTGCAGCTGTATCTGATACGTAGTTAGCCATACCAGAGATGGAGCGCATCTTTGTAGCCGATCCGCTTCCGAAGTATTTTGAGAGATAGAAGTGATTTGCAAGATTTCCGTTCTTGTCTCTGAACGCATAATCTTTATAATCGTTATCAACCTTCTTATCTGAGATGTAAATCGTCGCTGCGTTAGTCACACCACTATCCGGCACAATCTTGAAATAGATGATCTTATCGTTCTGTCCGAACTCAACCATCGCGTTACCATCATAGGAACTGTTGTTATAATCTGATGCCGTTCCGTTTTCTTTCTTGGACTCATCCAGCTCATTGAGATAGTAGTCAACCGTTCCGTTAGATTTGAGCATACATGACCTTGGGAAGAAGAACGGAGCGTTCTTGATCTCCGCTTTACCTCCGCTTACTTCCGTATCAAACCAATCACCACCATCGATGAGACCTGTTGTCAGGTCTACGTGAACAGGAGTGAACCCTGCATTCTGACAGTTTGATGGATATGTGACCTTAGTTGATGGATCCGTAATGTCACCATCTGCGTGGAATGCGTAAATCTTATACGCATCCATATCCACTGCTTTGACCTCTCCAATACTACTGATCGCAACGACTGAAGTCGTTCCTTCGACTGTCACATTATACGCACCAACAAAATGGACTTTGATGACACAGTAACCTGTCGGAGTCGCAGCTCCCGAAACATTTGCGAGAACACCTGTGACTGTTTCAATTCCATTCGTGACTGTGACCGTCTTACCGATCCAGCTTTCAGTATGTGTCGTGATCTGTAGTGCGGATGTACCTGTCCCGGACTCGATCACATCTGTCAGCTCATCGATCACATACTGCGCTTCAGCAAATGCACTCATCTTCTCTTACCTCCTTAGTTTGTCTTTGAATAACTTTCAGCAATCGTCGTTCCGCTGCCTGATTTAGTTATCGTTGTGACTTTTGTATATTCATCAGATCCATCCGTCACCACACAAGTTATCGTTGTGACTGTGGATGATGTCTTGACTATCGTGGTCACCGCCTGAATGCTTGTATCACTATCCGTCTCAGTTATGACTTTGTTATTCTGAGCATTCACAGTGATCGATGTAGTCTTGTTACACAGCCCATACATCAGCTTGAACGCTATCGCATCATCACTGCCCTCGATCTCTTTGAGTGTGGCATCGAGTGAACTCCAGTTCTCATTCTGCTGCGCGATGTCATAAAAGTCATCATCAGTAGGCAGATTGAAATTATAATTCGTAGTGTGGTTCATAAATCCATATCCTCCTTAATCTGTCCGTGTGTATACGCTTCAAGTTCTCCGTGCTTGTAATTCTTAATCTTGCCGTGAGTATTGTAGAGCTGGCCGACCTCATATACCATCTCAGCCGGTAAAAGCTGCTCAAACATCTTCTCGACTTCAGATAATACTGTGGGAGATGTTATCTGCGTTCTCACCGAAACATAATAATTCTCGTAATCTTCTACGAGCTGATACATTCCTGCACCACAGATGGCATCCAGCTTTTGTCTGAGTGTTATCTTTGTGTATGGAATGTAACTGTTCCATCGAATTTTTACTCTCGCGCGTCTGACTTCGAGATCCTCACTTTCTTCCGGGAGAATGCCAAGCAAGTTCTCAAACTTACCAATTCCCCACTCATCAGCGGTCTCAATATAGGCGTTATTCATCGCCCACGCGATCTTATCATATATCTCATCAATTTCAGGCTGTACGCCCTTATAAATCTCACGTATCTCCTGAAAAGATTTCATGAACAGTGGGAGATAATCGTACAATCTCACACTCTCAGGGATAGTCACTGCCTCAGCAGGGATATCAGCATTTTTCTCAGCCACTTACCTCACCTCGTTTCGGGATCTGATTCTCTGTCAAAACAACATTTTCTTCTTCACCATTGAGCTCCAAACTACCAATGTCAACGATACCCTCGATGGCTATGAGTGCAGCTGTGAGCTGTGAGCGATATACTGTAAGATACTGGCTTCCAGCCCAGTCTCTTTTCAGGTCTCCGAAAAATCCGTCAATCGCCGCTTCAATCGTCGCTTTTAGTGTTGGGAATGAATATCCTGTATCATACTCAGCATCTATGAGCTCAACGTCGATAGTCTCCTCAACAACACCTGAAACAGTAACCACGTGACCACATGGAGCCTTACCAACACCCTCTCCTGTCTGGAGTGGTGGATCTACTTCGACCTGAACGAGATCTAAAAGCACCTGAGACGGAACGGAGTAATTTGCATCGATTATTATGAGCTCGACTGTACCACCCACTGTCAGATACTTATCAAGCGCTGCTGTGTATACAGCTGTGAGCCACGTTTTGACCGCTGCCGGGAGTGAGTCGATATTATTCTCATACCAAGTCTGAACGTCTGAATTTGGTATGAAATTCGCAGGATTATAACCACCTCTCCAACGCCTTTTTACTTTTACACCACCAACACCGTCAATCGCTCCGACTTTTTCAACGTAGTCGGTCACGTTACCGCCATACGCTTCGGAGTTTAGTGAGCCAACATAACGCTCTCTGAACGCTTCCTCATCCTCATCATCCTCACCGGGGATAAGTATCTCAGTGATGGAAGCATCTTCAAGGTCATTCATATCGTTGGTGGTCTCTATCGGGATCAGGCTTCCAAGCTGCTGATTGGGAGCTGAACCGTACTGATCACAAGTCATCTGGTATTCACCGGCTGTGTCTGTCAGACTTGTAACTGTATAATTGAAATCTCCGAGATTGAACTTGTCCCCGAGTGATATGGGAGCTGTCGAAGGAGTAGCAACCATTTTGACAACAGCCTGTGTCTCCTCGTGTGGAAGTAGGCCACGCTCGAACGCTCTCTTTATCAGGAAATAATAAGATGCTGTATCAGCAAACATCTCATCCGTAAAGACACCCAACCAAGAGAACACATCCTCTATCGTGAGCGCTGTCGGTGCAAGCGTATCATGGATGATAGCACCCTCACGCTTATCGTAATCATCACTCACACGCGCTTTCATCTCTGTGAGTATCTGTTCATACGTTTTTTCTTCAAACATCAGATTTCAACCTCCGTTTCTGCCGGTATCTCCACATCAGCTGTGACTATCGTGAATTGAATATGGAGCGCGTGCCTGTCCGCACATCGCTCCACCTTAAAATCTTTCACAGCATCGATGCGATCATCCGCTGTGAGTGCTTCCTCTATCCTATGCGGCACCATAGCCATGCAATAGATCATCTCGCGACCTCTCAGATCTTCCAAGTCGATGCCGTAGTCATCAGAGTAAATATCATACTCACCACGCTCTGTCTGGAGTATCTTCATTGCGGCCTGAAGCACCGCATCTTCTTCATCCACTTTTCCGACAAATGAATTCTTGACTTCATCGAGCATCTCAGGTTCTTCGATCTTCATCGCATAAGTGAGCGATGGCTCCTGAGTGATCACGAAGTCAGGATCATATTCTTCTGTCATTTCCTCATCATAATTTTCCTGATCTGGTATCATTCGTCGCTCACCACCTTATCTATTATCAAGAACTTCTGTCCTCTTGCACGTCTTAACATCGCAACTTTGTCACCGACTTTGAGCGCGTTATGTATTGTGATTTTCTTCTTTGTCAGCTTGATATCGTGTTCATGCCCTCCGGCTTCCCCGGTGCTCCCCGGAGATAGTGGATGAGTGTGATCTTCCACGCTCTCGGTCTTGGCTTGTATCGTTATCTCGATTTTTCGTTCTGTGACGTTTTCGCACACATCAATAAAGTCCGCATCGATTGTCAACTGATCAGAGATCTTGACTTCGAGCGGACTCGTTTTCATCACTGTCCCGACGATATAATCGGATAATTTGGATGCGTCTATCGTCTGCGATGCTATTCGCTGTATAACCTGCGTCAAACTACTATCTGACATATTTAACCTCACTCAAACCCGGCACCGCTCACATCCAGATCCATTATGTGCTGATTGTTGGATATGCGATGCGTTACTTTTTCAACGATCATATAACTTGCGACTTTTAAGCCGTTTAGATTGAGATTTACAGGAACCATCGAACCAGCTCTAACTTTTGGATTTCCAATCACGCCCTCGATTGAGAGTGTCTTATTTACCCGATTGTAGAACTGTAATAAGCATTTACTTTTCAGCTTTCCAATGTCAGGCACGTCAATCTTTTCAACGAACTGGAGAACACCCCATTTATTGATGTTTTTGGCGTGCTTACTCATGTAAATCTCATATTTTCCCTTGTCTTTGTTCTCATAAATGAGTTTTATCTGGTTATACACCTCATTATCAATCGATGTTGTGTATGTGAAGTCCCTGCCGGTCTCAGCATCAATCAGGCAAGCGTTCACCTTCATGCTGCTTATCTTTGTGAGTGTTAATTTTCCGACTTTATCATATAGCACGAACATCGTGCCCTTTTGCATCGTGGTGTTATCCAGCGCGTCCTGAATGATATCGAACAATGTAGCGTTATCTTCGACCATACTCATCGTGTAACCGGTGTTCGCGAGTGTCCCACATTTGAGCCCATAGTCGTTCGCTATCTTCTTGATTATCTGATCAGCACGCTTTTTCTTGATGACACGTGTATCTTTATTCTTCAGATATCTGAGCTGGTCATATACTGTATACTCAACCCATCCATCTTTCGATACTTTTCGAGTGAATACAAACCCGAAAAACAGCTTAGTTCCATCAACTGTGAGCGTAACCGCGTTACCCTCTACGATAGGGAACTTTGAATCATACATCGCTTCGAACGTCAAGCGCCCCGGTGTTCCTTTACGCTCCCATGTGAGTGTCAGCTCATCTTTTACTGGAACCTCGAACACCTTTTTTCCGTTTTGCACCTGAAGTAATATTTTCGCATTTGGGAGCTTGTTTGTATAAACGTCATCACCCTTATAGGTGTCAACCGTTCCTTTTTTCGTTCTGTTGAGCACCTTTTTGAGTGCTGCGAGCTCCTCTTTGGGATCACGCTTCTGATTGGTGTTTCCTGATGGTGAAGGTGTAGGAGTGGGAGACGGTGACGAACCACCAGATGATGTCTTATACTTTGGAACTCCATAACCTGTGATCGTTCCATAATTGAGTGGATAATCACGTCTGCACACTTTATCGCCTGAATTACCCTCGATTGTATGAACGCGATTTCCGACTACTTTTTCAACGATACCAACGTGTGAAGCGTAGTTCCTGAAATAGATGATATCTCCACGCTTGGGAGTATAATCACCCTTGTATTTGAACTGTCCTTTATTTGCAAACCACTGCAAACCAGTGCTCACTGATGCGGTTTTGGGAACTTTTCCCGACTGTCCAGCTTTCCATGCACACCATGAAACGAACATATGGCACCATGCGGCGTGATTCATTCCATACCATTTACCATACTTGGTATCGTTATTTTTTCCCTCTTTGTAGCCAAGCTCTCCCGCTGCCACATCGATAATATCACGCGCCATGTGCCCATCTCCTTACTTTAGTGCGCCACCACCGCCAGAATCATTATCCTCTATACCAGCGCCAATTTTTGAATTCCAGTCTTTCAAATTGATTGAGATGACAGTACCGGGATAAATATATTTTCCTTTTGATGATGACTTACGCCCATGCTTTTTCGCAGCGGCTTCCAATACCTTTTTATTTCTCTTATAGATCCTCTTTGATCTCGAAGAATCATTCAGATACTTCTTTGCGATTTTCTTGAGCGTATCACCTTTTTTGATTTTGTATTTTCTGATGTTTTTGTTTTTCTTTGGACGCTTGGTGCTCGTTGTTGTGACTGTTTTCCCGGTCACTTTGAGCTTTTTAGCACCCCACTCTTTGTACTGTTTGAAATTGAGTGTAACGACCACATCATCACCGATCTCATCAGCGTCCTCGTTGATCTCATAGTCCTCTAGAGTGACACGCATCTTCGTGTCCCAATCTACTGCGTCACCTCTCGCAGTAGTTCTGATGAGAAGAAAATCAACATCTGCACGCTCTGTTTTGAGCTTTTCAAACAGATCCAAATACTTCTTTGGTGTAGCTTCTCCACGCTCACCCTCTCCAGCTTCTGCAATAAAGTTATAGTCATGAGATGGAAGAAGGAGCTCATCGATTACTATATCAGTAAGCCCCGGTGCTTTTTTGATGTTGACTTCACCCTCGTTGATGAGTGTGACTGTCTCATTCTTTCCATTTATCGTTGTTCTCATTTTTCCCGGAGTGACAGGCATCAGCACTCCATCAATATACAAGAGATAACTCATAGCCGCCCTCCTTTATACGTGAACTGCTTCAGCAGAAGATGCAAGCTCCTGCTCGAGCTTACCCTTCAGCTTATTAACAACACCATCAATGTCCATATCCTTGCTGATATTGTTGTTATTCGTCATATTGACTTTGATGGATGCTGATGTATAGCGGTTGACAGCCTTCTGTGTAGCGTACTCCTTGATGTACTTTAGCACCTCACCATTGGCCGCCAGCTGCTTACTGATCTTACCGGTGTTCTTGGCTGTTGTCTTGGCGTTGGTGTCGATATTCTTCAGGCCAGTGTTCTTGACTTTCGGCTTATTGATTGTTTTACCCTTACGAGCGATGATCTCAGCTCGTGATTTTTTGTAATCTTCTTCAGCCTTAGTTATCGCACTCTTTGCCTTCATGACATCATCGTAACGCTTCTCGATTTTGTCATTCGCTTTTATGGTATCATCATTGATACTATCAGCGACATCCGTGCCATAATTAAACAGCCCCTTTGTCCAATTCCAGTTTATATCGATTGTCTGGCCACTTATCTGGCCTACTACACTGTTATAGAGTCCAGCTATTGCATTAAACGCTGTCTCAAACACCCCAACGATACCACTAGCGATTATAACTACAGTAGAATAGACCAACTTAAACGCGATGGTGAAGCCTAAACACATCGTATCCCATGCGTTAGCGATATTTGCTGTTATCGTCTCCCAGTAATATGAGAACTTGGTGATCGTGACGCGGAGTCTTGCAAAGATGATCTCGATGTCTTTAGCCCAGTCTCCACCTGTTTCCTCATGAAGTGTCTGGAACCAATCGAACAGATTTTCTATCGCACCGGCAACACCTATGATCGCACCTATCGTGGCAGCTCCAAACACCGCTCCAAGTCCTGTACCAAGCGCCCCGATCACTGTGGTTATCGTTGTGATTATTCCAATCAGGCCAGACACGACCGATGAAACAACACTCCAAGCGATACCAACTTCAAGAATAACTTTCGCCCATTTTAAGAGCTCATCCTTGTTCTCAGCTATCCACTTGATGATCTGCCCCATCACTTTTCCGATGCCTTTTAATACCTGCTCGATGGTCTTACCAATGCCGGATATTATTTCCTGAATCTTTGGAAGTCCCGAGCTTTCAAGCACCTGATTTATGTTGTCCACCATGGATGTAATCCCACGTGTTACAGCTGATTTCATGTTTGCGATTGCCGTAGCGAAGCCGCCTGTTGCATTTCTTGCCTGTTCTTCAAGCGTCTTAAAACCTGCGACCGACTCATTATTCATCTTGACCATGGTCTCCATAAAGTCATTCATCGATGTCTTTCCGCTCCTGAGTGACTCACCCAGAGCATTTGCATCAACAAACCCCATGGCTTTTGCAACCTGACGGAGCTGAGCGGGCATCGCGGTCATCGCAGATCTCCACTCCATCATGTCAGGCTTTCCTTTAGCGTAGGCCTGAGATAACTGCTCCATCGCACTCTGCTGGATGCTCATATCAGCGCCACCGGCAAGGATTGCATTATTCATAGCAAGGAACATCTCTGTTGATGCTCCCACGTTACCATTTGCAGATGTGAGTCTCTGTACCGCTGCCGCACCATCCTGAAGTGTCGTTGGAAGCCCCTGAAGTTTTTCATTCAGTCGCTCCATAGCCGCCTGACTTTCCTCAGTCTTGATATTAAGATTACTCATGACCTGTGGGAAATTGTTCAAAGTGTCCATACGCTTGATAGCGTTAGATGTCTGATTTGCGACCAACCCAAACGCTTTTTGTGCGATTGCAACACCGGTTAAGGTCTTAAACAGTGAGCTCGATTTCTGATTGAGCGTACCCATAGCGGATGCAACTCTGTTCATGGCGCTTCCCGCTGTTCCGCTCATCGCGTCGGATGCTTTACCCGCTGCCTTAAAACCGCTTGTGCATCGGTCAAGTCCTCTATTTATGACATTTAAGGGTGCGGACACTCTATCCGTGAGCGAAATCATAGATCTTATCGAACCCATGTGTATTACCTCCTACTTTCGCGCTCGATCTCCTTTTGTTGTTCTATCTCAATATGTACTTGGTGATCGATCGCGGCAACAACAAACATTTTCTCTCTGAGTGGGAGATTAACGAACTTGGATGGCTCCCAATGGAACTTGTGCAAACAATAGTATGCGTAAACGGCCTCCCAGTCCTCTCCCTCTATCAGTTTTTTGCTTTCTGTTCTACGTCAACAATGTCATCAAAGCCACTGTACTCCTGAATGAAGCCAGCGAACTCATTGAACTCATCAGGATCATCGATCATCTCAACGATGAGATCCTCTGCTGACTTAACGCCGTATGAGTCCTGAAGTTTCTTATCATCCAAATCAGGGAAGATAATGCACGCGGTCATCATACGAATGATATATTTCTGTGAATCAAATCTGAGCTGCCGTTCTCCACTCTTTCCGATGAACTTCTGAACCGTACACTCATCACGCAGCTCCTGATCGTCTCTTGTAGATAATGGCTTGACCTCCCACATAAGCGGTTTTCCGTCTGCATCACACAATGACTTGGTAGCCGGGAAGAAACCATTCTCCTTTTTCTTTTTGTTTTCCTTCAAAAATAATGATAAATCGCTCATCTTAAATCTCTCCTTTTTCCGTTAATAAAAATGTGGCGGGAGTATTCCATCCCGCCACTAATGAACTTACTCAGCGAATCCCGGAAGCTCATCAAACTCCTCCGGCATCAGGAAGTCCTCGAATGTACCATTTACATCCTCATCCAAGTATTCACCATCTGCATCGAACTTCGCGATGATGGACTCGTCAAGGTTACAGTCGAGAAGTGTGATGGACTGATTACCGGCAGCGGATGACTTATCCTTGTTGGTAACCTCCATATCGAAGTACACATCATCACCTGAGTCCTTGAACTCCTTCATCATCTTTCTGAAGATGCTGGTATTGTAGTGAGCGCGTCCTGTGAACGTGCCCGCCCATCCTGTCGCTTTGTTTCCTTTTCCTGTCTTACCAAGAATCGGAACCTGTGTCTTTGTCTTGGTCGCTTTAGCTTCCAAGTTGATCATCTGCATGAAGTTGTAGCGCTTGCCATTGACAGTCGCATAGCACTCAGCAGATGATCCCTGAAGCGTGTCTTTAGCACGCATGATAGTTGCATCAGACATTGGATCACCTCCCTTATGCTATTGTTGTACTTACGTACAGTTTACTCATTGCAGATACAGGCTGGATTGTCTCCAGCACGAGAACTGACTTCTTATCATCCCCGCGTGAGCACTTCAGATCATCATCTGAGAAGTTCTCGATCGCACGGATGCGCTGGAGCTCTCTACGGAGCTTAACCAGATCAGTCCAGAGTGAGATGCGCCCTGCGTCATCGTTCGGTACCTTACCAAGATACTTATTCGCAAAGATAACAGCGTCATCATTTGCGAGCTGATCGATAACACGGATGCACTGGTTATCCTTGAACAGATCACCCTGCTCGTCTGAGATTGATACAAACGAGTTGATATCGTCAAGGACTCTGACCACACCATTAACAGCATGATATACAAACTCACCAGCATCAAGCGCAGCAGCAAGCTGTGTCTGAGTATAGCCGGTATCGATTGTATACTCTCCCGAATAGATGCGGTTCTGGCAAGAAGCATTGACCGCACATCCACCCTCAAGGCCTGTGGTGAAGTACACCGCTTTTGCCTCGTTCGGATATACATCTGTTGTTGATGTACCCGGTTCAGTTGTAGTAGCAACGGCAACAGTTCCCGCTGTGGAAGCGATCGTTGCTGTAGGAGCTCCTGTTCCGTAGTAGTCCTCTTTCTCTGTGAACGTGATCACACCGGCGCTTGACAATACTGTGTACTCAGCCATCGTGCCAAGGTTTGCAACAACAGCCTCAGCCGCTGCCGTAACAGACGCTGAGCTTGTAGCATCGAGCGTAGTAGCAACACCATTGACAGTAATAACATCATCAGCTGCAAGTGTTCCATCAATAGTGACAGTATAGACACCTGCTGACGTGTATGCTGTACCTTCGGTCTTTCCATCTGTGACCATATTCTTGACGTTGATAACGCCAAAATCATCAGCCGCATAGCGATAAATAACGAGCTGGAACTTCTTCCCGACATCGTTACGCATACGCTTCTGATATGACGCATACAGACGTTTTGTGGTGCTATCTGTGGTCTCCACGCCCATCGTGTTGAATGCGAAGCCCTCAGCTGCATCAAGATACGCCTGATGGTCTGCACCTGTTACAGTGCTATTTGTACCGCCTGAGAGTGCAAGCGGAGCCTGCGCCTCGAGTGTGATGTCATCTTTCCAAGTAACGAAGTCATTGGCTTTCAGAGATGAAGCAGCTGCAACGGTCTGAACGTCAACCGCAACAGTTCCGACATAAGTTGTAACATCCCACTTCGTAGCATCATCCACATTGGCAGCAATACCAACCTTGATGTTGTTTCCGCGTGTACCGCCGAATTTGGCAGTCGCGAATGAGTTTGTGGCCTTGGTTCCTTTGCCGTTGAGACGATAGATAAATGCCTTCTTTGCACCACCCTCAAACAAGTCGCGCAACGGCTTCATCTCGTCAGCATCGTAACCATAGCCAAGGATATTGAGAGAATGCTTCTGGAAATCCTCAATCTCCAGCTCGATTATCCCATCAGCTCCCCAGTTGAGTTCCATAGGCATCGTAACGATACCACGATCGGATAATGTTGCTGAAGCGTTAGGAATGGAAACAAAATTCTCATACGTACCGGGCAACTTCTTATTCTGAGTCACCCATGTTCCACCGCCTAATGCCATGGTTTATACCTCCTTGTTAAAATACTCGTTGATCATGCGATCAACTTCATCTATCGTGTAGACTTTCCCGATGTCAAGAATGGCATCAAGAAGATCCCGACGATCAGCCCATTTTTCAGCCCTCATGAGGACATCTTTGGGATATGTTGGTGCCGGAGTCTGTGGTGCTTCCACTTTTTCCACCGGCTTAGTCTTTTTTGCAACTGTTTTACCAGCCATTTGTTTATCCTCCTATCTACTCGCGCAGTATGTGAGTCTCTGTGAGCGTTTCCATCGGTTCCTTGCTTTCGGTCTTGATCAGGTCAACATCGTAGTTTACGAAAAAGTGCATAACGTCATCTTTGAACTCATGGTGCATCTGGGTTCCCCTGAGTGGTATCTCTGTATCGTTTACAACTAACAGATTTACATACTCGAGCGCCCACATCATACGTTCAGCAACGCCAGCGCACTCCTCACGTGTTTTGATGTCATTCTTGGGAAAATAATGGATAACAAACGGATTGAGCCTCCGATACCTGTTGTTTGGCATTTTCTCCATCGTGCTCTGAATTGAGAAGATAGTGAAGGCCGGCGCTTTCAATCCCTGCTTCACTTCTTCACCATAGATCTTACACTCAGGAAATTCTGTTTTAAGCGTTTTCGATATCGCTTTGACAATATCGAATGTCGTGAGTGATATTTCAACGCTCATTTCAGTGCCTCCTCCATCATTTTATCAAGTCTTTCAGCCAGAATCTTCGGCGCGATCTGGTTTATCTCATCCTCGGATATGGTCAAAAAGAATTGACCTTCAACCCACCCTGAATGATCTGCGGTTCGGTGTCCATACTCCACATAAGAAGCATATTCGACAGGATTGACGATCTCGATGGTATACGCTCCACCACGTTTTTTGACGCGGAGCTCAGATGCCTTATTGACATCCCATCCACGTCTCAACGTACCACCAACCTTACCCGAACCGGCAGGATAAACTCCTACAGGTGTACGTTTTATGACTTTTGCGAGTAACCTCGCAGCCAATTCTTTTGCACACTTTTCGAAGTACGCATCCTTCAGCTCTTTGGATAATTTATTCACATTATCACGCCATTTTTCAAGCTCACGTATATCGCATCCCATCAAGCCTTCTCCTCGAACGGTTCCAATTTGAACTCCTGATGAACAGGATCGATGTGAACCTCTCCACTGCGTTTATAGATGTATTCGTGCCCCATCCTCGTGACTATAATCTTGGAATCAGGATTGACAGTCACATCCGGGGATATGAACAGTTTCACTACCTGTAATGCCGCGACACTACCATCCTCTTGGGAGCCCGCAGCAGGCAGTGTCTCGAAGGATAGCTTGCACGGCTCATCCTCTACTTCTATGACTTCGACAAGCTCATCCATCCCGGTGTCAGGATCATCAATCTCCTGATAGGATATTATCGTGCACTTGTCATAGTAAACAGACTCCTGCGCTTTCCTTGCAGCTTCCATCGCCGCCAGTACGTCAGATCTTGGCATCTTATCACCACCTTAAACGACGATAACAAGAAAACTCGTCACGCCCATAGTTGATGAGATAATCGCAGAACGCATCAAACCTCTGCTCACTCGATGTCGAGCCGCTTCGCTCCCAAACGGTGTTTGTATCACCTGTCTGGATCTGTTTGATGACTGCACTACCAAAATCAATCAGGCTCTCTATGTCATCAGGTGATGTGACCTTTTTATTTTGCAGGAAATACCCACAAACCATATCGACCGCGATATGAGCGAGTCCCTCGGGGATCTCACTCACATTACAGTCGTTTTTTATAGTCCACGTCACCTTATCGATATCAAACCTGAGCGCAGAATAATCTGTTTCTAAAACTTCATAGCCAAATGAAGCAAGCCGCGCGATTACCGCCTCAAACATCAGCCCTTAGAGATGATGCGTGCGAGTGCGATCGACTTATGCGGGATAGCGATCGATCCGTTGTTAACGATCATCCAGTTACCACCATTAGCCAGATCGTTGTTCGATGCGCTTGCGGTAATGGTTCCCGGCTTCTCGAACGAGATACCAGACGCACCACAGATAAAGCGATCACGAACGAACAGGGATGTCTCACCACCATGAGTACGAGCGTCACGAGACATCTCATACGGCGTAACATCACCGATCGGATCCAAGTTGATGGAATTCTGACCGAGTGCGTATGTGGTGTATGCATTGTAGCCGGTCGGAGCGGTTCCGGTTGCAGCTGTGATCGTGGTAGCCTCGGATGTAGTAGAAACAACCGGCTGACCATAGCCATACTGTCCGCTCTTTTCAGTGAGTGTCAGAACAGCACCATCACGGCTTACGCTATAATGAGTGTTGCTTCCGAGCGCGGTAGCCAGCGATGTAGCCACGCCTGTCGGTGTCTTGGTGTCCGCAGATGCGACAGTGTACTCATCACCATCGATAACGAACTTGTCACCCTCGGATGCGTTCGATCCACCAATGGTCACAGTGTAAACACCGGCTGTGCTTGCTACGAACTTAACCGGCATATCATCGTCAACAAGAACGAGACGACCATTCCAGTTTCCGATCGTGAGCGTTCTGGTGATGCCATCCGGATCGGTATATGTCAGATACTGAAGAAGGCGAAGATTCTCAAGGTTTGTAGCAACCTCAGAATGCATAATCGTCATCTTGAAGATATCCTTGTTATCGCCACAAGCCTTCTGCATGGCGCTGTTGAGCGTTCCTGCTCCAACATACGCATCCATACCAGCCTTGCCGGTAATATCGTAGGTATGCTTTGCCTTAAACTCCTGTGCTGCTGCGTTGGCAACCGGGTTACTACCCCAGTCCTCTTTCATGTTGAAGATACCATAGAGCATCTTCAGGAGCATAACCTGCTTAACCTGCAGCTTGTAATCAGCGATCTGCTTTCCAACCTCATCCATGAAATTCTTTCCGGATGTAATGTTCGCAGAGAAATCGCGCTCTGTCCAGCTGTCCATTCTGGACGCTGTGATGAATCCCTGCTCGAATGTTCCGAGCTTGCTTGATACGATGTTTGTGTTACCATCGTTATTCTGGGACGTATCCGCAGAAATGCGACCGGTGTACAGGATTCTCGCATACAGAGAACCAGTCTGTGTTGCCAGAGCGTTACGTGCGTTCTGGTTAGCGCCAACAGCGCCTGCTTTTGCGAGCTCCGAGCGCTTTACGTTCGGAATGCTCTCGACGTACTTACCAAACGCCTCCGGATTGAAGGCTTTGGCATCAAAAAATGTGTTAGCCATCTTTGTGACCTCCTTGTAAAGATTTGATTTTGGTTACAGATTACGAAAAGTGAACATCAGGATGCGCCTGCTGATACGCAACCATCTCCGAATACGTCATCTTTGACGTGTCAGGCATTCCACCGTTTCCAGCTTCACCGCTGCCCGGCTGAAAACCAACAAAATGATTGGCGTTAGCCGCTGCCCCAGCTCCAACATCAGGAGTGGGCTGAACTCCGGCATCAGGATCCTTCTGGATAGGAGCGGGATCTCCTGCAAACATAAAAGCTGTGTTCTCTCCAGCCTGAAGCTCAGCGATCTTATCGGCCAGTCCTTCCACTGCACCGGTCTCATCGTCAATCTTCGCTTTCGAGAAATCACCAAGCAGTGCTCTCACTGCAATATTGTTGCGGCTCCCTGCTTCTGTGAGTGCCTTGTCGATTGCAGCATCAAGTTTGAACTCATGGAGTTTTGCATTGTACTCTGATGCAATCTGTTTGTTGGTTGCATTCAGCTCATCGATCTGTCTCTGGAGCTCCTCGCTTCCTGCGGCTGACTCCTTCAACGTCTCGAGCTGTTTGTCACGTTCTGACAACTGACTTGTGAGCATCTTGATCTGTTCATTGAGCGTCTCCTTGGTATGCTCGATGTCATTACCGTTCATACTCATGATCAAATCGATCTGTTCCTTTGTCAGTCCCAGTGCTTCAAGTTCTGCTCTTTTCATTTCTTTGTACCTCCATTTTGTACGAGTTTTTACGTGTCATCGCCACTAAAAAAGAGCCATCAGTTTTACGCCATGATGCTCATCGGGCATATAAAAAGCACATACATGATCAGTGTATGTGCTTAATATTTGAAATCTTTATCGAGCTCGTTCTGTATAATCTCAACGGCCATTGCTTTCAGGTCATCAGGAAGATCATCGAGCTTCGTGATATTCATTATGGTTTGTTCTGTTGTATCATCTATCTTGATTTTGTATTTTTTAACGAGTGAGCTCCCGAATCCGTTCTGATAATCAGCCACTTCTCCGATGAGCTGTTCTTTCAGCCAGCTGTTATATGGTGAGTCGGCGTTAAAATCTTCAATTTTCAAGTTCATGACCTCTCCCTCCTTACAAATACTCGGCATAGTTCTTTTTAGTCACAAGCGCCCCACGATTGAGAATGACATAAAAATCTTCCCCGAGATCATCACCGTTGTGCTTTAATATCACATCGTACCCGAGTGCGTTCATCGCCTTACCAACCTCGTGTATCGTTCTGCGCTGGGTGGAAAACAGGAGCTCACTGCCACCTTTTCGCTTCATTTCATCGAAAATGGCAACCGCATCCTCATAAGTAATGACCTTGGCATCTGATTTTAGCTTAAATTCTATTATAGCACCACCATGCTTGTTTCGTCCATAATTTGTTGCATAATTCCAAGCAATTTTTTTGTATGATGGTGAACAGTACGCCACGCCATCACCATAAACGCCACGGGACGGGAACACGGATTCGCTTGTGTAGAACTCCTCAGCCATCTCCTTGATCGTTGATGTACTCTTAATGTCCGTTCGAAGCCTTGACTGTGGTGCAATTCCCCGGAACAGTCTCGGGGAAGCAACCGCATCATATTCTTCATCAGATATGATTGACAGCTTATCATCTGCGTGGATTGTACGATGAAACTCTCGCATCGCTCGTTCCCATTCGTTACCTTCTCTGACTTTGATGTTCTTGAGATTAGTCTCCCCGATTGCTTCAATAATCCGCTTCTCTCGTTCGAGTGCCACTTCGTGAACAGCATCCAACGATGACTTATCAAGTGTCTTTTTCACATCGGCTTTACCGACGGAATAGAGCAGGTCATCACCAACTTTGTAAAAATCAATAAAATGATATTGTCCATTTGTCTGCTTGTATGTAAACCCAAGATACTCACCACCAAGCTCATCTGCTATCTCATCACGCTCGATGTTCTCTTGCGATCCTTCTACATATCTGGTGACATCATAATCACCCTTTTGGAGATTGTACGCTTTCCCTCCAAATATCCTCTGTTTTGTTTCTCCCGGAAGATCATCCCACTGTGTCGTGTTCCTCTTGTTTATCGTGACTGTCTTTTTTCCACCTTCGTCACGAACAGAAAAACCACCCTGAACAGTAGTCATTCCCTTGACATCAGTATCAAACTTTACATCCACAGCACTTCTGATGCCCTCAATCGGAGCAGATTTCACATACTTATCCATCCACTGCTTATATGTGATGTCAGCATCAATCATATAGGTTTTATCGTCATCACTATTCCTTGCAGCCCTCTCACCCTTCACACCATAGTCCTCCGGGAACCATGGAGCTGTCGTAGATCTGCAATAAACATGGAATGGTGGAGCTGTGACTCCACTCTCATACTCACTCATCGGGAAAACTTTCCCATCCATATCCTGACAGATCTCGGATGTGTGAGAGTCGAGTGTTGCAACTATCTCATACTTTTCAACATCCAGCTCCTTGAACATATCACCCTGAGACAGAGAGTTAAAATACGCTTCCTCTGTCATCACAAGCCGCCCGGCGTTATATTTTGATGTCATCATCTTTTTACTGATCGCATCGATTGCCTTCTGCGGATCAGCGCCGGTCATTATGTTCTGACTGAGCTCCTGATGTATGGTGTTCAGCAACTTGTTCTTGTTTTCCCAGACCCTGTCACTGAAGTTCTTTCCGTCGGGAGCCCATGGCTTATGTAAAATATTATTTATTGCACGCTCATCCAGTCTTCCGATGTCTGAGCCTATCTGTAAACCCTTGGCTATCTCATACGCTGTGTGATAATAGCCGGTCTCATAAACGTCTGATAGTACGGCAGCGGTCTTATTTTCCTGATCAGCTGTGACCTTTTCGACCGCCTGACGGATATTGAGCTCTAACGCTTGCAATCTGCTTATGTGCACCTTCGCTGATGCGTTCTCAAGCTCTTTCATCCACTGCTGATTGAGCTCGTTATCTTTTCCGTACTTGATATATTCTTTAACATCCCACTGAAGCTCTTTCAGCTCCTTGGAGTTTAGCCTTTTTCTTGCTTCGGCGTATGTGATTTGATTGTTCTTAGCAAATCGCTGGTACCACGCATCGATCTCTTTTTGCACCTGATGTATCGCTCTGTCATAACTTGCATTTATGCTCTTGACAGTCTTAGCGGCCATCTCATTTTGTGCTTTTTCGAGATCCTTAAACCTCTCAGCCCAGTATTCAGCGTTTTTCTTGCTCATAGATCTCATCCACCTTTACATCATAAGTGTCAGGCAGAATCGCCACCCATCCACCGTGCTTATTTATTGTCAGGCGTAGGAGTGTATCGCCTGTCTCCGTTTCCCTCAGCTGGATCAGTGTCACCTTCTCCTTCTTCGGGTTTTTCCTCAAACGGATCATATAATTCAGCCTCCCTCTGCTTTTGCGCTTCAAGTCTGGCCATCTCCTCATCAACATCATCAACCCACGGATGCTTACTGAGGATAGTCTCCTCTGAGATGATACCGACGGACTGAACACAGTTCTGGATGATCTCACCCTCGTTCATCATGATGTCACGATTGAACTCGATACTCACATCCGCGCTGTTAAATTGCCCCTTGCCGGTGTTAGCCAGATGAGCATTAACAAACCACAGAATATCCTCAAACGCAGCTTGGAGCTCTGTCTCCATATCGTTAGCATCAAGGTCGATATCCGAATACATCGACATGATATTCATCTGGTTCGGGTTTCCACCAAGTCTGTCATCCTTGGCATCATAACTCTTGGCGTTCTCAATCAAGGCCTTTTTGAACAGTGCGAGTATCTCTTTGTAATTATTCGCATCGACTTTGACCTCGAGAGTCTCAACGCCGCCCTTGGTCTCACCGTCATATCTTACTTTGACAGCTCCATAAGTGGCAAGATTGCGACGGAACTCACCCAAGTTCTCACCGTCATAGTTTTTAAGTACGAGAATTGTGTTTCTCGCATCTTCCTGCATATTATTTTCAAAATCGGACAGCATGATGTTGATACCGTCCTGCAAAGATTTCACTTTATTCAGGAGTGGGATCTCCTGCTCATTGTACTTGATCGGAATGAGCGGGATGCGCTCCCAATTATATGACTCATCACCGTAATTCACATACGCACAATCAGTGTCACGGTCAGGATCAGGAACGAGATGACCTGCATCGAGAATGTAGCAGTGAATACCTTCAAGATCAAAGAGCTCCACCTTCTCCACATCCTTGATGGATGAATTCTGAATCTGCTTAACGACATACAAGCGAACCGCTGCCTGTAGTCTTGTGTGATCGCTGTCCTCCCAGATCGGCAGTATCTCATAGCCGGGGAAGTAGCGGAAAACAAAATCACCATCAGCGTTATAGTACGGATATAGCCAACCGATACCTGTGTTCATTGAACCCTTGCCGGCATTCTTCAATACCTGCATGAAGCGTCTGTTAAACACCTCAGTGAGAGCAGCGTTATACGCGTCGTTGTCTCCATCAAGTGTGAACGGATTCCCAAGCAGATAGTTCGCCTTCATATCGACGGCTTTTCCGTACTGGTTATCGATGATGTGATTGTTCGGGAGATTGTCAACGTCCGTGAGCTTGCCATCTTCTCCAATGACCTGACGTTTACGGAACTTGATATCGTGCTCACCCTGATAGTAGAGCTGACCTTTTATCTGCTCACATCTCTTAGGTGACAGCTTCCAATCGTTGATGAGCTTCTCCAGCTCCTCCAGATTAGACATCTCAGGCTTGAATCCATACAGTATCGCATTGGATATCGCATCAATCGCCCTATCAAAAATACCTTCCATCGTTCACACTCCTGTGTAAAATTAGTCGAATGAGAACGCTGAACCTCTGCTGACATCTTCGACAGCATAACGCATAGCGTCCATCAAATGGTTAAAATCATCAATCGGTCTGTTTATGTGCTGACCTGATTTATTATCCACATCCCATGTATAGTTGCTTATCTCAGTCAGGAAATTAACACATCTCGGATGAATGATGATGTGATAGTCCTGAATAAAATCAATACCAGCTTTTATCGAGTCCTTGCCTTTTCGTGCTTTCCTGATATGCTGAATACCAAGATCACGCAACCTGTCAATTGACTTCGGTTCAGCTGAGTCGGCTGTGATGGTCTCTTTGGAATATCCGGCAGCGGTTATCTTTTCATAGATCCGCTCGTTGCTCATTCCCTTTTCGTAGATCTCATCAAACACCCATATTGTTTTCGCAGTCGTATCGATCAGGCCACAGAATAGAGCAGTCGGATCGTTCGTGTAACCAAAGTCAAGGCCGAAGCGGGAGCTCACACTTGACAAGCTCCTGATCTCATCAATATTGAACGCTCGTTCTTCCCAGTTCTCGAAAATGACACCTTCAACAATTCCCCAATCACCAAGGCCAGCAACTCTGTAACGTCTCGGGTTCTTGACTTTCATAGTCTCGAATACTTTGCGATCGGCATCATCAAGCCACTCGTTACAAGTATAATTTGTTGTGATCGCCATCGTGTCATCATCCGGCGTATCAAAAAACCTTGGCTTCAACCAATGGTGTTCATTCCATGGGTTAAAAGTCAAGGTTATCTGCTTGAACAGTCCTGTTGATTCTGGTATCGCCCCTCGGATGGACTCGTTTAGCATATCGAAATCTGATTCTTTCATGATCTCGTATGCTTCCTCTATCCACATCCAGCATAGATATCCATTCTCTACCGTTATCGATGTGACCTTCAGCGGATCGTCCAATCCTCTGAAGTAGATCTTTTGTCCTGTCGGTGTGTATGTCATCTCGAGTGGTGACTCTTTCACGTCCCATAGATCACTCACTCCTAAACGATTTATCGCCCATTTTAATTCCGTAAAACACGAATCTTTTAATGTACGAAATACTTTTCTCACAACCAGCGTATTGGATCCGGGATATTTCATCATCGAGTATATGAACCATAGCGCTGTCGTTTTTGATTTCTTCGATGCACGTGATCCTTTGCATACTCGATAGCGTCCTTTATAATGCCAATAGGATCCATATCCTCCACCAACTACCTCGGACAGCTTTACGACTTTCGGCTCAGGTTTGACCATATTACTCACCCAGATCATCAGTGAACATCACAGGAACGGATCCGGAGATGTTTACCTTATCGCTGAATAGTCCATAACGCTTGCCAAGGAGCTCAGCTGCTTTAAGTCTTTCCTTAGTGGCAGCGGAAACCTCGTCTTTGACTTGAACACCCTCTCCGTTCAGTCTCAGGATCTCGTCCGTAGCTTCACCCCGGAGCACCGATGTCAAATAACGCATCGTCTCCTCAGCGTCTGCTACAGCTTTGCTATGGATCTTCGCAGCCTGTTCTTCGATGTAGGTTTTTATACTAGCATTCGCTAACAAACGCGCACCTTGTTCATTCGCTGTTTTTTCCGAATATCCGGCACGGATAGCGGCCTGCGTCGCGTTCGTATCGATTAAGTATTCATCGCAGAATCTTTTCTGTTTTGCTGTCACGCAAACCACCTCCTCCCGGTAAATAAAAAAGAGACACCTCACGTGCGGATGTCTCTTTTCATACTTCTGCTGACTATATCATAACACACTTTTGTATGTGTAGTCAAGTGCAAAATTAACATTTTTCAAACTTTATCAAACCCATTATTTTCGGCAGCTCTCGGACTTAAAACAGTATCAAAAAAGTCATCGAGCGCCTGATTGTAAATGTTATACGTCTGCCTGCGCTTATATCTCCATTTTTTGTGCATCATTATTTCCTCAACCGGCTTATCATAGATAAATACGTGCGTGAGTATCTTGATATGGTTCCCATCTTTCAGCTCCCGGATCTCATCCCAGATCTTACGCTTCAGCTCCACGTACTCATCGATCTTGATGTTTATTTTTTGCTCCAGCTCAAAATACTTCTCCATCGTGATCGTGAATCTGGCTTCCAGCGGATTGGATGTCTGCACCCTCTCGGCTGAATAATCGAATGAGCCTGTTGATGTACTCATGAGACGATAATCATCCCGCTCCTGCATCAGAGTATTTATTTTCTCATTCAGACCTTTAACCTGAGACAGATATCTGATCGTATAATTACGCATAAAGATTTACACTCCCTCTCTGTAAAAAATATTTTGTGGAAAGATTGGAGACATTTTATATATATTTTTTATTTATATGTAAAAACATGAACTTAATTACAACTTTTTTCAAAAATTACTAAGAAGTTCAAAAAATGTGTCCAATCTTTCCACAAACTCCCGCAACGCCCGAAATATAGGCAAAAACTCAACGGCAAGATCTATTTTGAGATCTTGCAGACTTCTTATTAAATACATTTCACTAAGCATTGACCACACTCCGAACAGTAGTTAGACGGCTTATTTACGTTATTTCCACAGTTCGGACAAGCGCCATTTTTAATCGGAGCAGGTTGCAGCTTCTGGAAAGATGTCAAAATCTCCTCTCCCTCTGCTCTGTCAATTTTATAATGCGGATTAGCATCCCAGTTCCAATTTTTAAGATTTAATACTGTTCTCATAAAGGAATATCCTCCCACTTCATCAGATTTTTACCTTGTATCTTGTGCGGGCATCTGATGATCAGATTACCTATCGCACACTCCCTCCAGTTGTCTCCTTTATCAGTGACAGCCTTCCTGTTTGACAGATCCACGGTGTAATATTTCCCTCGCGGCTCATCCTTGAAGCGTATGATGTCGTAGGGTTCAAACAGTTCATAGATACGCGGCCAGTCAAGATTGGATCCATACGCTGGGAGTGCATCATCAAGACTGTATTTTCGATAGCGTTCATATCGGTTATTCATGAATTATCATCTCCCTTCATATCTTATTTAGCGGACAGCATTCACACGGATCCGCGAGCTGTCTCTGGTTCAGGTTATTGTCCCCGGTGTATTTACAATACTGGTCGCACATCTGCTCTTTAAGCTCAGTAATGATTCTGGCCTCCGTAATGTTCTCCATAAGAGTAGCGACGATCTTGGACTCAGGGCATCCGTTATGTTTTAACACCCGGATAAGTGCTTTTAATTCTTCAAGTCCAAGTTTTATCTGATCCGCTTTTAATCTGTTCTCATCCACGCTTTTTCCTCCCGGTTGATGTGTATCTGGTTGTGTCCTTACCCTTAATGATATCTCCATAAAAGTGATGGAGTGCTCTCGTTTTCCAACCTTTACGCTCAAGCTCATTCTTCATCATAGTACGTCTTATTTTTCTGTCTGCTGATGACATTGGTCATACCTCCTTTATATAATTAAGGGCGCACGCGGAGTGTATCGACATGGCTTTCCAAACGCATTGATTTTTATTATCATAAAACGTGCGCCCTTAATCTCTGTGATTATTATTCTTTGTCCTCCTTATATGGTTGTGGTAAAGGTTGCCATGCTATTACTTCTGGTTCGTCAAAGTAACTCCATCCCCATATAGTCCAATCACAAGGTTTTATTTCCACTCCCCAAAAATTTCCACTTCCATCATCGCCGTCAATATGTCTTAATTTTCCTAAGTATATATTTGGTTCTCTTTCGGGATGTGACTTGTTTTTAATCCATAACAAAACATTGTACTTGTTTATGCTGATTTCATTATCTGTTTTCGGCAACCTCTCGCTAACAGGAATCCATTGTCCTGCCTCTGGCTCTTGCGGATTGACGGATGGGATGGTTTCAATTGTATCAATGCTCTCTTGCATAGCGTCATTGGCATCTGAAAACATATTCCACTTGTCTTTTAATATATCAAGTACCGCCTGTCTGCTGATGCAATCTTCACAAGGCTCCTGCTCTAATGCTTTGATTGCCATTTTCGTTGCCTCTACACTCGGCTGAATATCATATGTTTGATATCCTACAAATTCTTTTATTGCTTCTTCTCTTGTCATTATCCAACCACTCCTCCCATCTAAGCACCCGATGTTTCTTTGCCAATTTCAATTTAAAACTCTCTCCACACTTATTGCAGATACATTGTAGCTTCATCTTTTTCGTAAGCCGGAGTGTAAAATCGTTTTCTCCGCACTTAATACAATCAACTATCATCTCTTCACCCCTTTATCTGTATGACTATTGTTGATTTTGTACTGTTGGCATAGAACTGCTGAAACAGATTTGATATTTGCTCATACTTCTTTGTTATCCTCTGCTCATCAAGTGGGTTAGCCTCATACAAAAGTGCATCAGCAACTTTACCTAACTCACAGGTTAAACTTCTGATTATCAACTCATAGTCATCTTTTGTTATCTCCATAGTTATTCTCCTTTCGTACTCTCTATAACTGTTGGTGCGTTACTTATAACCTCATAAAATGGCATATCTTCCCACTGTGTCCAACTCAAATCCCTAGGTCTTTCTTCTACAAGTAACTCGTCAGCATCTATAAGTCTACCGTGATTGTCGGGAAGTGGCGTACCGTTAGCAATAGCATCTATCAACACTCCTTCGCCATCTGTTATTGCGCCATGGTCATAAGCCTTTTTAATCTTTTTTGCGACGTTATAGTATCTTTCGTCTAACTCAATTACTATCTGCATTATCCCACAGCTCCTTCCTCTACTATCTCAAGCTTCACTTCCATGTCGAAATAGTCTGCTACTGGCATACCTACTAGTATCTTATTCCCAAGTCCTAGTTTTGTTTTTACAACGCTAAACCATTGCCCTCCGAAACATATATTACCACCTTTTATAAAGTTTGGGTCTGTTATTACTTGGTTAGGCAATAGGTCTTTATCATATACTAATTTAAACCAACCTTCTTGCCTACGCTTACGTGCCTGCTCACGTTCTCGCTCCTCACGTCTCAGACGCTTCTTGTATTCCTTCTTGGTTTCCAGACGGTATATCCAACACTTCTTTAACCACAGGCCGCCTTTTTCCCAGTTCTCCCGGAACACGTCAAACGCTCTGCGCCCAGCGTTGAAACTTCCAAACCCTCCGTAGTCCTCGACTCTGAGTTTTCCGAAGCCCTTAATGTGTACCCATGTTCCCATCTTGGCTTTCGGGTTTCTCAGGTCAACCGCTACCGTTCTGCCGGATTTAGCTCTACGCCCTGAGCTTGTTCTGTGTCCGTTCTGTGAGCTGTCGTGTGGTTTGTATGTACTCACATACCACTTGCCGATATACTCTTTGACTTTTTTACGCTTTGCCACGCTTGGTGTAACCGCTGCCATGACTAAACATAATACCAACCCCACCGCTATTATCCTGCGCTTAGTCACAAGAGACCACCACCTTCAACAGTTCCGCACCTCTGCCATACATCCCCTCGATGATCTCATCAAGTGAGTGGCCGGGGTTTTCTTCTATTAAATACTTGGTCTTTTTGGCCGCCATGATGTAATCATTTATCATGGCCATTTCTTCCATAGCATTTGCCTTTTTCTCTGCGTTACTCATCATGCACCTCCCTGATAAATATTCTCTGTTTTTTCTTTTCATTCGGGTTCCATACGCTCTGTATCGTGAACCCATACTCACGACATATACTTCTCGAAAACTCGATGTGACTTATTGCTTGGAAGTTATTGGCTAAACAATAACCTTGATATCTTCCATAAAGTCCTGACGTTGATTCGTTCTCGATCTTCAGTCCATCGTCCTGAAGCATTTTCACGAAGCCAATGATCGGGTTATTGCGCTCGTGGTATTCTTCCAGAGCTCTCGTGACGACTTCCGGCTGAGTGAACTTCTGCTCATCAAGTATTCTGAAAAGTCCGTCAAGTCCGATCTGGATCAGATACTCCATCGCTGACTGTTTCCCGACAAGATCCTGACGGATGTTCTGCTTAAAACCCTTCTTTCCGACATTGAACTTGGCGCGGAATGGGATGATCACAAGTCTGTCAAGCACCGCTCCTGTCTTGTCCTTGATACGCGGGATGTCGTTCGCACTGAATATGAGCTTGGAATAGTTGTTGAACTCGAACGGATCTTTTCCCTTCATTTCCACGCTCACACGCTCCCCGGATGTCAGCTTCTTAAATATCGCAGGGTTTGCGATGAACTCATCACCGATATCATCACCGATGTTCGCGAGCTTTCCAAACAACTCAGCGGTCTTAAATCTGTCTCCCAGCTCCTTCAGATCGAGCGCTGCGATGTTACTTTCCCCAAGTAAAGACTGGATGACTGCCAAGAATGTTGATTTTCCGTTGGATCCGTCTCCTGTCAGAACGAAGGCTTTTCTGAGCTCGTTACGACGATACAGACAATACCCGATCATTTCTTCCAACAGCTGACGGACTTCCGCATCCTTGCACGTGATACGATTTAACATCGCATCCATCTGCTTATCCTGAGCGTTTTCGTTATAGTCCCACTCGATTTTGTTGGTGACTATCTTCTCAGGTGTATGCTTTCCGAAGTCCCCGGTTCTGATATCAAACAGGCCATTTCTGAACGCTATCATGTCAGCGTCAGTCTCTGAGTTTTCCTGAATTAAGATGTTCAGATACTCTAAAACCTCGGATCGCTTCGTTCTGTTCAGCTGAGGCAGATGTTTTATCATCGCAGCTTCGATGTGGTTCTTACCCTTGATGTAAACACCGTCTTTGTAGATGTGAAGCTGGCCGCCGATCTTGATGATGTGCTCAGCGTTCTTCAGATAAACAGCGAACTTGTCAAATAAGAACGTGTTTTTCATAAAGAAGATGGGCTTCTTGAACGCATCATCACGAAGAATGACCTCGACTTCATTCTTGCTCATCGGTTCCTTCAGCACAAAGTCATTTATGATCCTGATGCAATCCCTGCACTCCTCGACGGTGTAATCATTGGATTGGAGCGTCAGGATGTAATTGAACAGTGCCTGATTTCTTCCGTCTCCGGCTTCCATCTGCAAGAACTCCATCTTTCCGCTCACTGGCCTGAGCCACTTCGGGAGAACTGGATCTGCATCCATCGACGTGTCATATAAAACTTTGCGCTCTTTGTCCTGATATTTCAGCACTTCATAAGAATTACGTGTTCCAAGTTTTATGTCTGCGATAATACCGATCGCTGTTCTTGTGCCGGTCTTATTTGTCTCTACTCCATTATTTCTGAACAGGAAATGCTTCCCTCTCGTAGTCTCGTATACGCGACAGCATACCTTGTTCTTTTTGACTATCTTGAACAGGATATCACTCTGTTCTGCGTCATCTATGTCTACGAGAATGGTGTCGTTCGCGAGTATTCCAGCGAACTCCGGGAGCTTCTCTACCTGCTCATAAGTTTTGAAATCTTTGCGGCCTTTGAACTTCTCGATGCACTTCTTGCCGCGAGTCTCAACATAGCCTTTGAAAAATTCCATACAGTTACCACTCCAATTCTCTGAGATATTCGATGTGATCATTGAGCTTCTGATTCTTCTTCAGGAGCTTCTCACCTTTTTCCATAGCTTCCCTCGAAACAGCCCGGTAATGTTTAACCTTTTCCATCATTTCCTTAAACTCCTTATCTGTCACCCTGCGGCCATTTACGTGGAACGGCTTTTTCGCAAACGCTTCTTCCTCAGCTGCGTGCGTTCTGTAATCGCTGTAGATCTTAGCCTGAGCGCGAGCTTCATCATCGTTATCCATTATCATTTCCGTAAATGTGTGGATGAGATAGTCCCTCAGCTCAGCACGATTGTCATCTTTTACGAGCAGCTTACTCACGAGCTTTTTGAAGCGTGCCTTAGTCATCGGAAAACAATAATATACCTCGAATTGAGCGGAACCGTTCGGCCATTTTATGTATAAAACTTCATTCATCAGATCAGTTCGCATCCGAAGTCCTCCAATCTCTTTTTAGTCAGTTTTATGTACCAGTCTTTATCAAGGAACTCAGGGCATTTCACGCCATGCACGTCATCATTGTAGATGAAGCAATGCTCAGGGCTGTTCTGGAGCTTCTCAGCTCGACCTGTTTCCTTTTTGACCTTTTTCACACCCGGATCACCGTCCTTTTTAGATGCGAAGATCCTGATACACTTCTCATTGAGTTTTTTATCGCCATATAAGATGTGTGAATACTTACTCGATATCTTAGATACGAGCTGGAACTCCCTGAGCTCATCACATCCTCTTATAGTCTCCTCAACCGGAATGCCATCGATCATGTACGCCTTCATAGCCTTATTGATGATAGGCAGGTCATAATCAAGATCAGACAGGTTTTTCAGATATGCACCTTTACATTTCATCTCCCCGGTCTCGCGGTCTATGATGAGATAGTTGTTGACATCCTTCTGATAGATCTCACCCATGAATGTGTCAAACTCCATCGCCATTCCTGTCCTCTGCTCCCAGTCGTAGACGATATCATCTACCGTATCAAAGTCACGCTCATAGTCGCGTAATTCAATTAAAATACCATCCGTATTATTCTGGATGAGTCGTTTGATGTGTGGCTCCAGATGTTCTATCAGATCAAGGAGCATCATCTGTCCGTTCACACATATCGTGTTGTTGCTCATCGGATCATACAGTGCGCTCGATTGTTGTTTCATCTGTCCTGAGATAGCGTTATCCATGATCTTAAACGGAAGTCGTGCCTTTTTGTCACCCTTCTTCTTAAACTCGAGATTTGAGTGATGGATATACAGGAAATTATCCCAATTATCCATAACGCGCTTACCGATGCCATATTGCTCCTGAAGCGATGGATAGTACGCTGTCACGTCAATCATGATGAACGTACCAACCGCGTGGAACTTCGGAATCGCACCATGACCGCCGCCCCAAGAGTAGATGTGCGGAACACCCATAACCATAACTTCCTGCTTCTTCTGATAATCGTGGTTTTCGGGTTTTTTGTACCATTCAGCGATGTGCCTGTACTTCCGCAGCCTGATACAGTCAAATATTGGAAAATCAAACTCATCATTAAACGATTGACCTTTTTTGTTGCCGCCAAGTATCTTTGCAGCAAGCTGGGCTTTAGTCTTATTGATGTCATCCATCGGAAGATTAAAGTGAAGGATGAAATAGATCATGGTGTCAAATTCTTCCTTACGCTTCATGAACACCTCAGCTGTCTGAAGAACATCATGAGTGCAATACTTAAATGTTTGATGTATCTCCTCATCCGTGAGAGCTCTGTCAATATCGAACGGAACATCTGTCTCTTTGATGTTATTTCCCATGAAGCCCTCAAACGATTTCAGGCCTCGGTCAGTCCCAAGCATCACGTCATAATTCCACAGTTGATAATCTCTGAACACTCCTGAATACTTCCAACCCGGTTCTCCCTTAATGATGATAAAATCATTGATGTCTTTGGGATCCATGCCGGCAAGGATGCCTTTAAGGATGTACTGGTCATAGTGGCGTGAGTTAAACCCAACCCAGATATCATTGACGTGCGCTTCGTAAAAATCACGAAGCGCGTCAACGTCATTATGTATCTTGGTGATCCGATGCTCATCCATGTTAGCCACCACGACCATCCAATCCTTTTTGAAAACCTCAAAATCGTATATGAGCAGACTCATGGGAATTACTCCTTATCAAAAATGTCCTTGACCTCATAACTGTCGTAACCCTTGTTGGTCTTGTAATACTTCACAGCATACTCAAATCTGTCTGAAATATACTCGAACACATCCATCACAAGATCGGCGTACTGTGAATATCCACCATCTTCGGTGAACTCAATATCCATGTCATCGTCAGGAAGTAACGACCTCATGAACTCGTTCGCGATGTGGATCTGGAATCCCTCTGTGATGACCTGATTCATAAACATAAGCTGACCTTTATACTCACCATTCAGGATCTTCATCCAGCAAGAGAACATCGGGCGCTCGGGTTTTGTCTTGGTCATTGTGAGCTCCATCTTGTTGATCTCAACCTCATATTCACCAACAGGAACATCCTTATAGTCACGGTTTCCTCCGTTATCTTTAGCGGCTTCGACATCCTTGGAAAGTCCTCCAAGGTCAACCGTTTTGTCGAATTTTGCGAAAATGTTTTCTGCACTCATAATTATTCCTCCTCGTCTGTAGTGCGTGTACGTCTTGTACGTCTGCGCGGTCTCTCAGTTTCCTGCTCACGCTCAGCCATGGCTTCTGCGCGGTCTCTTGATTCATCCTCGATGAGCTCCGCTTCAACCTCAGCGGCCATCTCCTTGGCTTCCTCACTGTCAAAATCAACCTTGTTCGGGAGCTCCTCTTTTTTCGTTGCTCTCGTTCTCGTCTTTTTGGCAGCGGCTTCTGTTGCTGTCTTGTAAACATCAAACAGCTCATCGACTTCCAGTGGGATCTCAGTACGGTCAACCTTCAAACGGCCACCACCGAATACAACCTCATCACTCTTGAACGTGAATGACCTCTTTCCATCCTCTGAGACGATACGAGCGACCATATCGACCATACCAGCGACTTTGAGGGCCACCTTGTCAGGGATGTTCGGCTTGATGGATGTTACCTTGTCACCAGAGCGCTTTGTGATGTCCTTGGTGCTGTCCTCATGACTGATCAGGATGATGTTCTCATAATCAAGGTTCATGAGCCTTTTCAATGTGGTCAAGAACTCTGTTCTTACTTTGTCCCATGCCTTGAAGCTGTCATCCGATTCGTGCGTGATACCCATCTCGTTATACATATACAAACGACAGTGGGTATACAGATCTTCGAGCAGGTCAACGACGATAGTCTTGAATGTGTTGTCCTTCTTTTCCAGCTCTGAGATCACTTCCTTGAACATCTTCCATGCGTATGTTCTTGTTGTGATGCGGCCTTCTGATTTGACCTCATCCTTGATGAATACCACCGGAGCATCCACGAACTTCGTATTTCCGTCCGTGTTCAGCATCAGCGGATCCGGGAAAGAGTTAGCCAATGTGGTCTTGCCAGAGAATGGCTGTCCATACCACCACATTGTTCTCTTGGGAGCGTCAGAGATCTTCCGGCGCTCGTTTTTGGGTAAAACAAACATATCGATTCCTCCTTTTTCCGTGTGTGTTTTATATTGATCGCAGAGTGCTCTGTACTCGCAAAAATAACAATATTCATTGTCTTTCGGCTCGAACTTTGTGCACTCCTGCGCTCTTTTTATGTTTAGCAGTGACTTGATGATCTTGTTAGGATCATATTCCACTTTCATGAGATTTACAGGCGCGAGCATCAGCTCTTTTCTTATCCTGTCCCGGTAAACTTCCAAAGTCTCCGTGGCTTTTCTCTTAACTCCGGTCTTTGGTATTATCAAGAAATACAGATTTCTGATGTGCTTACGTGGGAAGCATTTTTCAAAAAAGTATTTATACAGATGCAGCTGAGCTGAATATCTGTATGACTCGCATTTTGTCGTATACTTGAAGTCGTATATGTCATACGTGTCTTTGCCGACCGGCACCAAATAATCAATATAACCGATGAAGTCGGGTGTCTGGATGCAAACCTCAAACGCTCCACCGATCGGGAGCTGCTCCTTGACTTTACGAGTGACTATCTCGATCTTCATCGCTTCGGTCTCATGGTCATCATCTATGATGTTGTAACTCATAAAGTATTTTTTGATGGCACGCTCGCATCCAAGTCTTATCGCATCATGTGCCATCGTTCCGACTCTCAGAGCGTTATCAGCTGTCACTACATCATCAGCTTCTACTTTTTCAAGATAGCGCAGTCTGTACTTAAATGGACATCTCTCAAACGTGTCAATTCTTGAATATGACCATCGCATCCGATCACCTCTCTCATCATCTTTTTGAACTCATCGAACCCGCTCGGATATAAGATTATGGCTATACCGTTCGCTTCATTTATCCGATGAACGTTCAGCTTCTGGAGATCTGATGCGTGGCCGGTCGCAGATTTGAGCTCTATGGCAACAAACACGCCATTCACACAAGCAACGATGTCCGGGATGCCAGCTTTTTGGTAGCCACCGCCCCATACCTTGTAATACCAACCTATTGGCTCATATTTCATCTTTTGAGCGGGAGTGCCAGCATTGTATATGCCTTGTCTGTATAACCATGCTCTGACCTGATTTTCGAAGCGTTTTTCAGGTGTCATTTGCACACCCCACGAGCTTTGACCTCATCCAAGAGCTGCCATGTTGGAACAGTTGACAAATCGAACTGAGTCTCGATCTCAGCTGTCTGGCGTGATGTTCTCAAATGTGACAGGATGCAGATGAAGCGATTCTCATCGATGTGGTTGCGCTTCACACAATCTCTGATATAGTCCTTGCCATATCCAAGCTCTTTTTCGATGCTCCTGAACGACTTTTTCTTTGACTTGATAAGATCTGAGAGCTTTTCACCATCAATCTCGATGCTCACAGTTTTAACCTTACGATTCCCCATTGTCCGTACCTCCTTTAACTCTGATCTGTATATACGCCTTCTTCTGGCCTGTAATCTTCGGATAATCTTCAAGCAGTGAAGCATACTCATCCGGCTCCTCCTTTTCCAACGCTTTCAAATCAATCGTTTTCTTCCCGGGAGTCGCATCGATACGAACGATTGAAACATAATCATTCTCAATCTTTGTGATCCCATACTCATCCATAGCACGCTCAATCTGATCTCTCACGCGCTTCGATTGCTCCTCAACACTTTTCTTGTGCTGCTCGAGATGAGCGAAGTCTTTGAACGCCTGAAGATACTTCTCCTCAAACGCGACAAGCTCATTCTCTTTCAAGTCTTTTGCTTCTACCATGTCAGACCTCCTATCAAAAAACCTAACAAAAATGATACTGCTGTTATGATCACCCAGCTGATCAGGACTCTGCGCCCAAGATCGCGCTTGGATGTATATCTACTTATGAACCTCATACCGCTCCAGCTCCTCCTTAAATAGATCATCCGTATAATCAACACCCTTTTCGAGCGCCTTGTAAATATGTGACTCGATGCTGTCCGGGCTGAATAGTTTGTAATAATAGCACGGTCTGTCCTGACCTATGCGATGGATCCTTTTCTGTCCCTGCATCCACAAATCCACTCTGTCCGTCGGACTGAAGAAGATGACCTTGTTGGATAGCTGGAGATTTAAGCCCATAGCGCCCGCCTGATACTGAACCAATGTGATAGAGTCAGGACATTCGTTATACGCTTCCAGATCCTTGTCCTCTCCGTTTATGATACTGACAGGTCGCTCCAAATCGATGCACGCTGATCTGAGCTGTAACAATTCATCATTGTAGTTGTAAAAAACTATCAGACGATCATTTGTGGACTCTACCAAGTCTTTGAATGCTGCCATCCTCTCCTGTGAGAGTGAACATATCATTCGCGCATATATGCGTTTTGAGAGTATTGTGTCTCCCACATATTCCTTATCATCTATGACGATATAACCATCGCGCATAAACTTCTTATATTGCGCCGGAAGTGGTGTTTTTACATCGATGTAGTTCTTAACCGGCAAGTTCATCACTTCCTCAGTCTTTAAGAACACCGCACCATATTCGCGAAGTTTCCGCTTCAGTCTGTCAGTATTTTTGTAACCTCTCACCACCGGGATCTTGAAGCCTGTGATCGGGTTATCAACAAACTCTGTGACCACATACTGTCTGTAATAAGTGGACTTTGATATGTCCCATCCAAGCAAACGGAGCTGGCTCCAAAGTCGTTCATATTTTCCCGCTGTCGGTGTCCCGGATAAAAGTATCACATTATCCGGCTGCAACGAGAGTATGAACTTCGTGCGCTTGGCTTTTTCATTTGAGATGAGTGAACTCTCATCCAGCATCAACGTGAAGTGGTCAAGTGATAATAGTTCCGGTCGCCTGAAGATAAGATCGTAATTGATAACTCCGTAACAGTTCTCGCCCTCGCTCGATGCGTGTTCGAAAAAGTCAGAATACTGCTTTTTGTCCGTCAGGTCATACACAAACTCAGGTACATAAGCGACAAATTTTTGAAGGTGCTCGATCCAGTCATCTTTTTTTGACTTCTGACACACAATGAGATTTATGTGCGTGTCAAGCGCCTTCATCTTCTCCCCACCTACGTATGTTTTTCCAAGGCCTTCAACCCATGTCTAAGTAATACGCTGCTCTGTTGAACCCAGCTGTCATATCAAGCGACTTCTGCTGGTGGTCATAGAGATTTACTATTGACATAGTGCATCACCACCTCTCTCGTTTTCACTTTTCACACCTCAATTCCAGTCAATTCCTCGAACTTAACCTTACTTATCCAGTAGCTCCAGCGCCCCATCTTAACCGCATAGCCCCAAGGGAAAACACCGTCCTGCAAGCCGGTCATCACGAACTCTCGTGATTTTCCCATCAGCTTTGCGACCTGATCCACGCTGAGTGTTGTCTCAGGATCGTGCACCGGCTCGGGTTCGAACTGAAAAAAATATTCTTCCCCAAGTCCAAGGCTCCTGCCGATAACCCGCTGCCTGTTCTGACTTGGCTCATTATGTCCATTCAGATACTGGCTGATTGAACTCGGACTGATATCACAGAGCTGACATACCTGCGTCTGTGTCATGTTCCGTTCGTTCATGACCTTTTTAAGTTTCTGACCAAATGTCATACTGGATCACCCCTCCTGTCGTGGCTGTTTGCCAACATTTTCTGGAAAAAATATAAGCTCCCGCTCTTCATCCGATAAGTGCAGTAAATCACATAAGGTCTGTATCTCGTCAAGTCTGAACTTTGTCACTCCGTTTATTCTGTTAAGAAGCGACTGATGCGTGATTTTAAGCTTATCAGCAATAAAACCCATCTTCAATCCAGATTCATCGATCTTCTTCCGCAAAAGCTCTCCATTAACCAACTATCTTCACCTCCCTTCCGTAAACATTATCTTCTGAATAGTCAGGACAGAATCCAGCGTGAATGCATCCCTGACAGTCTCCTGAACAATCCCCACACGCTTCATACGCTTCCTGCTTCGCTAAAATCATGTCCTCGTAATCTGGCATAGTATCGCCTCCGATCATATTGGTGTATACCCAAGAACAAAAAAGATAGCAACCCACATAAGAACGAATGCAAGTGTGTCTGTTATCACCTCTTTAATCGTAATCTTCATGGTTTGATACCTCCTTTATCTTGTTGGCTGGTTGCCACTTACAAGAGCTATAATATCAAATATGTGGCTATCTGTCAACCCTTTTTTGAAAAAAACTTAAAAATATTTTGAAAATATCTTGAAATCTATTATAAAATAGCGTAAAATAGGACTTAGGAAGGAGGTGACGATCATGGAGATCGGAGACAGAATCAGACAGAAACGCATTGAAATGGGTTTATCTCAAGATGAATTGGCTCAAAAAGTTGGCTATTCGTCCAGATCTACGGTGGCAAAAATAGAAAAAGGGACTCGAAGGCCACAAGTTGAAGATTTGAAAAAGATAGCTGAAGTCTTGGATGTCGATCTGGACTGGCTTTATAATGGGATAGTTATCGAGGCTGATAAGAAACGATTCATCGCAGATGAATCCCATCTGTTCGATTACATATCCAAGTTGTATGGAGAAGAAACCGCTCAGGCTGTCCATCTGTTCAATCAGCTGAATGACTTTCAGAAGGGAAAAATCATCGGAGCGATGGAATCACACATTACACATATATAATAAGGAAGCCTGCAAGATCTAAATTTACATCTTGCCGTTGAACAAACGCCTATATTTCAGGTGTTCCCACGATTTACGGAAAGATTGGACACAAATTTTCAACTTCTTATGTTTTTTCAAAAAAGTTGTAATAAACTTTGCATTTTGACATATAAATAAAATTTATATAGAAAAAGCGTCCAATCTTACCACAAACGGAAGGAGTGATATTATGCGAAAAATGGCCATATTACTGTGCTTTGCGCTAATTATTAGTTTATCTGGATGTATTCCATACGATCCACCTGTAACATCAGATTCGATGGAGATCAGCACTCCTGAGCCTGAAAAGGATCCACTTGATGATCTTACCGTCAAGATCAAGAAAGTTGATACGAAGAAAAAGATCGTATTAAACGATGTGTTTTTCTTCAAACCAGATGGAAAGTTCATCACTTTTGATGTTCAGATGAAGAATAATGGTAGTGATCCGGTGAAGTTTTACCTGACAGATTTCTCAGCTGAGGATTCCAATGGTAACACATACGCTCCTACGTGTTTGAACGGAACAGGCTATCTCACCGTATATGAAGTGATAAATCCAAATTCAAAATACAAAACATTGATAGCATTCGACGTTTCACGTGACACAGACAATATTAAACTCAAGTTTAATGGGAGTGATGTATAATGAGAAACCCCAATCATTATGGAACAGTCACAAAGCTGTCCGGGAAAAGACGCAAGCCATGGGTAGCCAGAGAAGGAACATCTGGCCGTCAGCATCCCATCGGTTATGCTGAAACCCGAGAAGAAGCTATGATCTTACTTGCTGAATATAATTCTGAACCTTGGAACTTGGATGCATCAACTGTGACGTTTGAACAGTTGTATGAGCTCTGGAAGAAAAAACGCGCCTATAAGCTCGGAGCTTCTTACCAGCATTGTCTTTATGTGGCTCATACACATTGTAAAAAGCTCTATAACCTAAAATACAAAGACATCAAATCCTATCAAATGCAAAACGTGATTGATGACTGCGAGCGTAGTTATTCTACAAAGTCAAATATTAAATCACTTTTTAAGCATTTGGATAAATATGCATTCGAGCTTGAGATAATAAGTAAGATGAATTCTACAATAGTAATTGGTGGAAAAATCCCTGATCTTGAGAAAAAGATATTTACCGAGGACGAAATCTGTAGAATATGGGAACACGAAGGAGAATGGATAGCAGACTGCACCCTGATCTTGCTTTATACTGGCTTTAGGATCATGGAACTTCTCTCTATCCCCAGAGAGAATGTAGACCTTGAAAATGAGATAATCAAGGGTGGGATAAAGACCAGCGCCGGTAAAAATAGGATCGTTCCCATCCATCCCCGGATAAAACCCATAATCGAAAGAATAATGGGAGATTGCCTTATTGGAAAGTTTATCTCTGATGCAGCTTTCAGATGGCATTGGAAGCCGTTTATGGAAAAAATGGGTATGCAACATACACCTCACGAATGCAGGCATACGTTCCGTTCACGCATGGACTCAGCCGATGCAAATAAGGTATGTATCGACTTGATCATGGGACATAAATCAAGAGATGTTGGGGAGCGTGTTTATACACACAAGACTATTGAAGAACTTAAAGAAGCCATCCGACTAATAAAATAAAGGCTCGCCCACACATTTCACTGTACGAACGAGCCCCGGAAAAAGGAAGAAGATGAACTTCTAACCTGCATTAAGGATGTAACGATAATAATCGGACTATAATGATATGAATCACCATAGTCCGAGAATACATTTTGTTACTAATTTGTTACTAATTTCTATCGTTTTCTATCGGTTGCGGTCAGATTTAATTTTTAAAAGTGCCGAAAAATAGCCGTTCTACCGCCGTCATTCTAGCGTCGTAAATTATAAAAGAACAACTTGAATATATCGATTTTTGGCTATTTATAGGCGTTTTTGTTACTTAATTGTTACTTTTTCAATTTTAATCTGACCGTATGATTATAACATCAATCGTCTTTGAGCGCAACCTTCATAGCTGAGTATGTTTTCTTCCCATAGACACCATCTACAGCCAGCGGCTCAGTTTTCTTCTTCACCACACCGCACGTATATGAATGAGTTTTCTGGAAGTTCTTCAATGCGTGCTCAGTATTGGATCCGAAGTCACCATCGATTGACAAACGCTTTGCATCTTTCCCGACATATCCGAAGTGATCCAGATCACGCTGAAGCATCTTAACTTCATCGCCGGTATCTGACTTCCTGAGTGTAGGCTTTGCCGCACGGAGTTTCTCGGGAGTCCTTGACTTGCCCTTTACTACCACTACAGTATGTCCTTTTGTCTTGGTCACAAGAATATCCCCGGTGCAGAGCTGTGTCTTGTACGTATAAGCGAAGTGTTTTTCGAACAGCCCTGTTTTTTCCAACACCTTAACCTCACTCTCTGTATTGAAGTCTCCCGGATCTGTTCCTGTCGCTTCCTTAACACACGCTCTCACTAACGATGAACAGTCAGCTTCGGTCTTAGTCTTGGATGACGTACCATACTTGATAACGCCATATCTGTTTGACTGGTCATAGCCGATATTGTCGTTAGCGCACGCTGTTTTCATCTTCTTAGCGATGGCTTTGGCGTGCGTGACCGATTTAGGGCGCAGAACGTACCATCCCTTGGGGCTTACATAAAACTCCTGAGTGGAAACCTCACGCCCTGTCTGATCCCCAGCCTGACCGCCTGTAGCGTGTCCATGCTCATCAATGCGAGCAGAGCCGATTATCACCATAACTGTTAACCTCTCTTTCTTATTTTATCTTATAGTGAATGTAAAGTTTGTGTTGTGGTTAGGTTGTTATGAAACTACTGTGCCTGTGAATTTATACTACCGGATAAGAAAAGCTTGCAGCATACCAAGATAGATTTACATTGCTACTGTTTATGCCATTTATTGTTACTTTAATATCACCATCATTGTTTCTCATAAGTCCTAAAAGTATTGGTGGGACTGTTTTATTCCATAATGTAGATGAAGCAGGTATATAACCTTTTGGTAACACCCCATCTGGCAATATAATAGCATCCACAACATCAATAGTATCACTTGTAAACTTGATATTGTCTATATACACAAAGCATATTCCATTTTTAACCTTATACCTAAAAGAGCCACAAGTGCTAACATAAGTACTATCAAGTAAACTTGAGACTTCTACCAAATCTGTATCTACTACCTTTTTAGTCAACTCCCTATTCGTCATAGCATAAGGTTGGTAAGTTGCATCGGCATCAGATGCAAGACGTATCATTGGCTTAAACTTCAAATTATCTACCCTAACACCACTTCTTATTCTGATTACTATCTGTCCATTTTGACTAGTTGGACAATTTATAACAGCACCGTTACCGTAATCATTTGCATAATGAGTGTACGGGTTTACAGTTTGACAAGCATATACATGATATGTGGCATCACCACCACCTTCTGGGCATCCACTAAGAATGCACTTATCAAAATCATTTAACTCTATATTATATGCAACAGAAATTAAAGCATCAGCTGTTGCAGTACCATTTGCATTAACTACACCATCGTCCGTATAAGTGTATGTTATACCGTTTGTTACTTTTGGTGTTGCACTATAATATGGATAAGGAAGAAGGTTCTTTGCACCAAGCACTCCCTGTGCATTAAGCTGATTCTGTATAGCCTGCTCATTGTAAGGACGGTAGGTACTGTCCTCTATGTCGGCTTT
>Ga0326513_10000239_pt1 | contig 44016 bp, 57 predicted proteins | sample 2_2465_0518_D_FD_203654 | JGI IMG/M metagenome (GOLD analysis project Ga0326513, IMG submission 203654) | Bovine rumen microbial communities from UC Davis, California, United States - 2_2465_0518 | ecosystem: Host-associated > Mammals > Digestive system > Stomach > Rumen | place: USA... | reverse complement strand
ATATGTAGACAAGTGGAGGGCGAGGTATGGTACTGATTGACATGGACTTTCCGACACGGTGTGATCGTTGCCCGTTTTTGATGCAAGTAAGCGGTCTTTGCGCTTACTGTATGGCAACGAGGATGCCTATCAAGTACAGTGAGATCGATCTCAAGGATATCTTTTGCCCACTCATGGAGGTGAAAGACGATGGTACTACTTGACATATCTTTCCCGGAAACCTGCCTTGAATGCCCGTTGCGGGTGGGCTTTACGTGCGCCCCGGTACAGGGCGACAGCCACTTAAACCGGGCAAGGTTGGGAGGCACAGAGCGCCCGGAGAAAAGGTGCGAGGATTGTGAGTTGTTGAAGGAGTATGTAGACAAGTGGAGGAGTGAACATGGTAGTGATTGATATACCGATGCCGGAAAGCTGCAAGGAGTGCAATGCTGTCGGGCAATTCTGCACACATACCGCATATGGTGATGTAACCCTTTTCTTCTGCCCATCGGGCAGTGATGTGACGGGCAGAGATAGAGAAAATCCGTTTGATTTTCGACCGGACTGGTGTCCGATGGTCGAGGTGGAAGAGAAGAAGATCCAGGATCGGACAAGCCATGTCACATGGCAGGAGAAAACAGTGTATGTGAGGAAAGACAATGCAGAAAAAAAGCGGTGAGTTTGACGTGGAGTGGAAGACCCTGCGGAGGGCAGTGGCAGCACCTCTGCAGGACACATACTCGGCAAGGCATCTCCCTAACGGAAAGTTGACCGCTTTTGGGAGACGAATGAAGCTGAAGGAGCTTGCTGATCAGGCTAAAAAGGAGGCCGGAAGAAGCTAAGATGGGATACCGGACATCGCTGGATATCAGCGCAAAATGCCCTCTTTATGAGGGCGTGGTGAGAACAGGGAACGGGGCCGTCTCAGGTGTGCAGTGTCAGTGTATCTGTGACAACTTCGGTTTTGACGTCTCCACCATCATCCGATGCCCAAACTTCCGGGAGACGATGGACCTAAAAGGGCTTTTTTGCGATGACCGGTATAAGTACTGCCCTTACTATCTAGCCTGGTGCGAAGCACATAAAAAAAGAGGCCAGCATTAGCTGGTCTCTTTTTTTATGCCATCTGCCAAGGGCGCAAATCGTTTAGAAAAATCTGTAGCATGAAGGCATGAGCGAAGTATGTGAGAAATCAAAAGAACTGCGGCAGCTTGGAAGGCAGGTTCTTCGGGACCGGCCTGATCTTGCTTGGATCAGAGAAGCAAAGATACGAATCGGATACGCCATGTCCAGCAAGGACAAGAAGAAGGATGACAGGATCATCTTTGCTGAGTGCCACATGGTGAAGCCGCTCTGGCAGGCGTTCATCCCCTACGACTTTGTGATCGTCTTCTACGAGCCTAACGTCATGATGATGGACCCCGACCAGCGGGAGATCCTGATGTATCACGAGCTTCTTCACATCGGCATGGAGGACAGCGGACACCTGAAGATCAGGCCGCACGACATCGAGGACTTCCGGGTGATCCTGGACGAGTATGGCATGGATTGGAATGCCGTGGAGGAGGGTGATATGAACAATGGCCCGTAATCCAAAGCAAGACGCAAACCTCCGGCCCATCAAAAAGGGCGAACTTAGCAGTGAGGAAGCAAAGAGAAGGGGCAGTAAGGGTGGCAATGCCAAGGCAGCAAACGCAAGGGTGCTGAAGACCTTCAGCGCCGTTGCCGGAGAGCGGCTGACGCCGGAGAAGCAGAAGAAGATGCTCGACCGGCTGGAACTTCTGGTCCTACGTGGAAACCTGCAAGCGTGGGACCTGTACCTCAAACTCCTCAATCAGCACCCGGACCAGGGTGGCGGTACAGACAAGAACATCACTATCAAAATTGAGGGCGGTGATGAGTATGCAGACTAAAGAGAGGAGGTGGTGGCATGGAAATTGCGCTTGGCAAGCCGAATGAGAAGCAGATCCTTTTTCTGAAGGACAGGCATAAGCACGTTGGCTTTGGCGGGGCGCGAGGTTAGGCGGGGGAAAGTCTTTCGCTGTCAGGTTCAAAGCAATACTTTTGGCGGCGAAGCATCCTGGGATAAGGATATTGATCATCCGCCGGACATACCCGGAGCTCCTGGCGAACCATGTCAAGCCACTGAAGGCCATCCTCAAATGCGGAACCGATAGTGCTGCCGCGAGGTACAACGACAGCAAAAAGGAAATGGTCTTCACAAACGGATCGGAAATCCTCTTTGGGTACTGCGCCAGCGAGAATGACGTGGACAGATACCAGGGTACTGAGGTGGACATCCTCTTCATAGATGAGGCAACACAACTGTCGGAGGATCAGATAAAGAAGCTGACAGCCTGCGTCCGAGGCGTCAACGGCTTCCCAAAGCGGATCTATTACACTTGCAACCCTGGCGGGAAGGGACACGCCTACATCAAGCGGATCTTCATTGACCGGGACTTCATCAGCGGTGAGAGGCCGGAGGACTACAGTTTCATTCAGAGCAAAGTCTACGACAACGACGCCCTGATGAGAGCTAATCCCGAATATGTCCACGAGCTGGAAGCGCTGCCGGAGGCCCTGCGGAAGGCATGGCTAGAAGGAGATTGGAACGCCTTCGTTGGGCAGGTCTTCCCGGAGTGGCGCAACAACCCGGACGGATACCAGAGCAGGCAGTGGACCCATGTGATAGATGACTTCGCCCTGGACGGCTCCGTCAAGATCTTCCGGGGCTTTGACTTTGGCTATAGCAAGCCCTTCGCGGTGGTCTGGATAGCCATAGATCACTACGGGCGCATGTTCCTGTTCAAGGAGTACTACGGCTGCACCAGGCAGGCCGACACCGGGGTGCAGATGGAGCCCAGGGAGATCGCAAGGCGCATCAAGGAGATAGAGAGCACGGATCCACAGCTGAAGGGGCGCAAGATCACCGGCATTGCTGACCCGGCGATCTGGCAGAACACCACCGGCGAAAGCATCAGCGACATGATGATGAAAGAGGGCGTCTACTTCTCCAAGGGCGACCACACCAGGCTTGCAGGCCTCATGCAGCTGCACTACCGGCTGGCCTTTGATTCCATGGGCTTGCCGATGCTCTACGTCTTCAAGTCATGCACCAATGTGATCAGGACGCTGCCGGTGCTGATCTACGATGAAAAGCACCCGGAGGACGTGGACACCACCATGGAAGACCACCTCTACGATGCAATCAGATATGTCTGCATGGAGAACCCGCTGAACCCGAAGCCAATCGTCCCAGAGAAGCCGCCGGAGACGGACCCGCTGAATCTCTGGGCAGACCGATACAGATACTGAGGAGGATTATGAGGGAGTTTAAATCCTTTTTTAAGCTTGCATCAGGAGGGGAGGGGAGCCGCTGCCGATATCCCACCAGGCTGGACCTATACGGCTGTGGGTGCTCCCATGATTGCAAATACTGCTACGCCAAAAGCCTGCTGTCCTTCCGCAAACTCTGGAAGCCAGAGGATCCTGCGGTTGCTGACATCGAGAAGGTCAAGCGGAAGATCCAGCGCATCGAACCGCCAGCCGCACTGAGACTCGGCGGGATGACCGACTGCTTCCAGGCGGCGGAGAAGGAGCACCGGGTGACCTACGGCGCCATCGAGGAACTGAACTGGAGAGGAATCCCATATCTCATCGTCACCAAGTCTGATATGGTCGCCGATGACGAGTACATGGACCTGATGGATAAGGACCTGGCACATATCCAGATCAGCGTGACCTCAACGGACGATGACCTTGCCAAGACCTATGAGCGCGCCCCGTCTCCCAGCAGGCGGATAAAGGCCATCGAGAAGCTTAACCGGGCGGGTTTTGATGTGCAGCTTCGGTTGAGCCCATATATACCGCAGTATGTGGACCTCGGACGCCTTGCCGATGTCGATTGCGGGAAGATCCTGGTGGAGTTTCTCCGGGTCAATCACTGGATTCGGCAGTGGTTCGACAACATCGACTACACGCCATACACCTTGAAGGAAGGCGGGTATGAGCACCTGCCGCTTGAGGCAAAGGTGGAACTGATCGACAAGATACACGGCTACGATGAACTGACTGTCTGTGAGGACGTGAACGAGCACTATGAGTACTGGAGACAGCACGTCAACCCGAACCCAGATGACTGCTGCAACCTGAGAGGGGTTACAAACCAAAAGGGGGAGACATGAGACCTAAACCGAGGATCACAAAATTCATCGGCCTATCGACCGATACGAAACCAAACGCGGACTATGGGGATACCTTCCTCGAAATGGACACAGGAACCGTCTACATGTTCGACGGCGAGACATGGCATGCCAAATCTAGGGAGCGCGAATACAGCGGTGACATCGTTTCCTTTAAGGCTCGGAAGGTTGTGCCCATGCAATCGGTGGTGGTGAGCATGGAGCCGATACAGGACTTGCACGGCTACGACCACCCGTGGCCTGCGGGGGGCGGAAAGAACAAACTTGACATTGCCAAACTGACCAACTACACAAATCCCGGCAATGGCTCTACCCTTGTAAATAACGGCGATGGCACGATTACTGTAACCGCAACATCCTCGACCAACATCGAGTGCGGAAAAACCCTTGGAGAAATTGCCGACCTTGTTGTTGGGCAGAGTTATATAATCACGGCTGATTCCACGGGATCGACTAAATATGTCTATCTGCATGGCGGCGGATCGACATGGGCATTTGGCTATGAAAGAGAGATAACACAGGACATGCTTGACGGAAAAGTGTCGTTCTATGCATCTGGCACGCAGTCATCTGCAACTATCTCTAACCTGATGATTCGTTCAGCTTCCGTTTCCGATGCTACATACGCCCCTTACGAAAACCTCTGCCCCATCAGCGGACGGACGGGGGCGGATATTGAGCATACGGGAGTTAATGTTTGGGATGAGGAGTGGGAAAACGGCTATTATGACACAAGCGGAAATTTTGTTTCATCTGGGAATTATGTTTGCAGTAAAAACATGGTTCACTTCGAGGATGGAGATACGCTTTATCTTGTTGCTCCTGTCGCTATGACAATTCGCTTGTACGATGAGAACAAAAACTTTTTAGGTTCTGCCCCATCAACATGGCGAAACGAAACGATTAAACCAACCACATACCAACCAAACGCACGGTATTTACATTTCTTCAATGCCGCAAGAGATTCAATGACAACCTACAACCACGATATCAGCATCAACTACCCATCGACCGACACAGCCTACCACGCCTACACAGGCGACACCATCTCCGTCACATTCCCGACCGAAGCCGGGACCGTCTACGGCGGCACGCTCGATGTGGTGAGCGGGGAGCTGGTGGTGGATAGGGCGATGGTGGATATGGGGACGCTGAATTATATTCAATACAATCACACCGTTTTGGGACAATATTTCTGGGCTGATGTGTCTAGACTCGGGGTAAAGCGCTCTGGAGGTTATGAGATTACAGTCTATCCGTCTATTTGTTCGGCGTTTAAATGTGTTTCACGCAACGCCAGTGTGTTTGTTAATGGCACATATTGCTTTGATGGCGATTTTGCAAACGTGACGCAAGCCCAATTTAAAGATAGTGCGTATTCCGATGCCGCATCGTTTAAGTCGGCAATGACCGGGCAAACACTTGTCTACGAACTCGCCACCCCCATCACCTACCACCTCACCCCGCAGGAGGTGCGGACGCTCTTAGGCACGAACAACGTGTGGTCGAACGCCGGGGATGTTACAGTCAAGGTCAAGCTATAACGAAAGGAGAAAAATCATGGTCAGTATCGTTAACCTGGAAATGACCGAGTATATCGGATTATCCACGGACACCAAACCGTCCGACCACATGTCCAACGGGTCCAGTTTCTATGAGATGGACACCGGCAAGACCTATTACTATGATGCCGACGGCGAGGAATGGATCACCGCAGACTAAGGGGGTGGCAGATGGCAATCTATTTCAACGGCGTACCGAGAGACCCGCAGGCACCGCAGGTCAACCCGGCAGGCCCCGCTCCGGTGTCCTTTGCGGACGCAAGGCCGACCGAGACCACACCGGGTCCTGCTATCGGGGATGCAGAGCTAAAGGCCGCCCAGGACCGCCTGGAACGGTACAAAGAGGGCAAGTCAATCTATGACGAGCGGATCATCGAAAATGAAGACTGGTGGAAGCTGCAGCACTGGAGGAACTTCCGAAACCCCATGAGGGACGGCAGGCAGAACAAGCGCCAGAACTACAATAACAAGCCGGTGAGTGCATGGCTTTTCAACAGCTTGATGAATAAGCATGCGGACGCCATGGACAACTACCCGGAGCCTGCGGTCCTTCCGAGATCCCGGGACGATGAGGGCGCCGCAAAGACCCTGTCCTCGGTGCTCCCGGTCATCATGGATAACTGCGACTTTGAGCAGACCTACTCCTCCACATGGTGGGACAAGCTGAAGAACGGCAGCGGGTGCTATGGCGTCTTCTACAACACCAAGCTTAACAACGGGATCGGTGACGTGGATATCCGCAGCATCGACATGCTCAACCTATACTGGGAGCCGGGGGTGCAGGATATCCAGGATTCAAAGGACATCTTCCTCCTGACTCTCCGGGATAACGATTTGCTGGAGGCAGAGCACCCGGAACTCCGTGGGAAGCTGCGGGAGAGCGGCCTCACACAGAAGCAGTACCGCTATGATGACCATGTGGACACCAGCCACAAGTCCATCGTGGTGGACTGGTACTACAAGGTCAACCGAGGGGCCGGTGACATCCTGCACTATGCACAGTGGGTCGATGACGTCCTGCTCTTTGCCTCGGAGAACGAACCGCAGTACCAGGAGCGGGGATACTACGACCATGGGAAGTATCCCTTCGTGATCGACGTCCTCTTCGAGGAGAAGGGGACGCCGGCGGGTTTCGGCTATGTTGATGTCATGCGGTCGCCGCAGGAGTACATCGACCGCCTCGGTGGATCCGTCCTGGATAACGCGCAGTGGGCCGCAAAACCTCGGTACTTCATGAAGGACAGCGCCTCCATCAATGCCGAGCAGTTTCTGGACACCAACCAGCAGCTTGTCAACGTGGCAGGCATGAATTTGTCTGACGATAACATCCGCCCGATTGAGACCAAGGAGCTGTCCGGTAATGTCCTGGCGGTCCTACAGTACAAGGTGGACGAGCTGAAGGAAACCTCCGGGAACCGGGACTTCTCACAGGGGACCACGACCGCCGGAGTCACTGCAGCATCTGCCATCGCCGCCCTTCAGGAAGCGGGTTCCAAGGGATCCCGGGACATGATCAAGGGAGCCTACCGGGCATACTCGGAGATCTGCAACCTGGTGATAGAGCTGGTGCGGCAGTTCTACGATGAGCCGAGAGCCTTCAGAATCACGGGGGATAATGGTTCGCCGGAGTATATCGAGTTCAACAACGCTGGCATGCAGTCCCAGGTGACACAGGAATTCGGGCTGGAGTTCGCCACCAAGGAGCCGGTGTTTGACATCAAGGTCAAGGCGCAGCGGTCGAACCCCTATAGCAGGACGGCGCAGAACGAGCTGGCCTTGCAGTTCTACCAGCTTGGATTCTTCAATCCGCAGTTGACGGACCAGGCCCTCGCCACTATCGAAATGATGGACTTTGAGGGCAAGGAGAAGGTCAGGGAGACCATCCGCAACAACGGGACCATGTTCCAGCAGTTACAGCAGGCGCAGCAGACCAACCTACAGTTGGCGCAGATGCTTGCGGAAATCACCGGGGAGACGAGGCCGCTTGCAGCGCTCCAGGCTCAGATGGGTATGGCGCCTGAAGCACAGCCGGTCCCGCAGGGCGGGGGATCGGCGCAGTCACGGGCCAGCGGCAGCACCTACGAGAAAGCCGCTGAGAGGGCAAAGGAGGCAACGACGGTACGATGATCAGAATCGCGATAAGACAGGACGAGAGATGCGTACAGTTCATCATTTCCGGGCATGCCAACTATGACGAGAAGGGAAAGGACATCGTCTGTGCCGGGATCTCTACACTGACGAATACCCTGGCAAATATCGTCAGGGCATGGGCAGAAAAGAAGCTGATCCCTCTGTGGATGATATGGCCCGATGATGATCCACATCACATCTATGTTGAGACCGGCGGTGATCCTGCCATCAACTCCGCACTGGACAGCATCATCACGGAGTTCTGCCAGTTCGGAGATCTGTACCCGGACAATGTGCAGGTGCAGTTCCTGGACGCGGAGGCGACCGAAAGGAGTGAGGACGATGACACTCGCTGAGTTGATAGCATACGTTGACCAGATACGGCCCAACGCCTTTGACAAGGAGATGGAGACCGGCTGGGTCAGCGAGATCGAGCGGAAGGTATACGAGCAGGTGATCAACAAGGCGGCTCCAACGGACGCGGAGACATGGGAGGAGTATATCGCTCCTTCTGACGCTTTCCACGGCCCCTACAACTATGAGGAGGACGCGGAGCGCACCCTGCTGGTAGAGGACGCACACAAGGCCGTCTATGTGACCTACCTGCTTGCACAGATGGATTACGCGAACATGGAACTTGAGAGATACAACGCAGACGCAGCCATGCATCAGGCGGCATGGGATGAGTATGCGTCTGAGTACCGCAGAAACCATATGCCGAGGGCACATGAGCTTACCGTACCTCCGCGCCATCTCTGGTATTCATGAGCGCACTGTAGGGCAGTGGGGCGGCCTCGATGAACGCCTGATCACCGAGGAAAACACATTCTCCGCCATGCAGAACATGTCCTCGCGGTTCTTCCCTGCCATCGCAACGAGGGAGGCAAGAGGGACCGCAGAGAGGACGATAACAAAACCTCACGGACTGTACCACAAGAACGGCCTATTCTGGGTGGACGGCACCAAGTGCTACTACAAGGGGAACGAGGTCTCCGGTCTGACAGTGACGGACGGAGACAAGCAGATTGTGGGCATGGGTGCATATATCTGCATCTTCCCGGACAAGAAGATCTACAACACCTCGACCGGCGAGGTCACTGCGGTGGACGCGACCTACAACCAGAGCGGGACGATCACCTTCGCGGAACTGTCGAAAGACAGCGCATTCGTGAAGATCACTGCTGCAGGTATTGACGACGTCCTCCGGCAGTACGACGGCGTCACGTTTGAGGGCGTGGGGGACGCGGCCTTCCTGGTCGACGGCAAACCTGCCACGAAGGTGATCTCCGAGATCGGGGACGACTACATCGTGGTTGCAGGCGTGATCCAGAACGGTTTCACCGGTAAGGTCAGCATGCTTGCGGACAACGGCAGCACGAAGATCATTGCCACCGGTATCCAGGAGAACTTCTCCCCGCTGGACGTCCTCAAGGTGGTCGGGTGCAAGGACGACGCACTGAACTTCGAGAGCAAGGCAGTGACGGCAAAGGGAGCGGACTACGTCGTCATCAATGCACCGTTCCCGGCGAAGAGCTACACGCAGAGCCAAATGGCGACCTTCAGTGCATACTACGAAGGCTCCAGTCTGACGCGGATCTACGCGGAGGACATGGGGACGATGTTCTCAGAGGGGGACAAGGTCACCATCGCGGGATGCACCAACGCCTCGTACAATGGCAGTTTCGTAGTCCGGGCGGCGGGGACGAACTACATACTGGTTGACGGCGCTCTGGCGAATCCGTTCACGCAGTCCAGCGGCCTTACCATCAACCGCACATCATTTGAGCAGACCGGCGTGACCGTGAAGCGCACGTCGTTCAGCAGGGCGTCCGGCGTCACCATCAAGAGGACGTCGCAGGACTTCGACTTTGTCTGCGAACATGAGAACCGGCTGTGGGCCTGCAACAGTGCAAATCATGAAGTATATGCCTGCAAACTGGGCGACCCGACGAACTGGAACTGTTACGAGGGAATTGCGACAGACAGCTACACAGTGACTATCGGCAGCGATGGCGACTTCACCGGATGCTGTTCCTACATGGGGCAGGTGCTCTTCTTCAAGGAGCAGGCCATCCACATCCTCTACGGCAACAAGCCGAGCAACTATCAGCTCAGTGAGATGCACATGCCGGGAGTCAGGGAAGGCAGTGCCGCGTCCCTCTGTGTGGCGGACCAGGTGCTGTTCTACATCGGCAGGAGAGGCGTCTACCGCTTCACAGGTGCCTCCCCTGAGAAGATATCTGACCAGATACTCTCAGACCTGTCAGAGGGCGTCTCAGGCTCTCAGGACGGCAGGCTGTACCTTTCCTGTCTGAAGGATGGAAAGAGGGCGCTCCTCGTCTACGACCAGAGATACCAAGCGTGGTACCAGGAAGACCCGGTGCAGTTCCGCTTCGCCGCATTTGGGGACGGCAAGCTGTACTACATCGACGGAGACAATGCACTGCGGACCATCACCGGCGACAGCACCGACCTCATCGAGTGGAGCATTGAGTCCGGCGACCTGCGGGAGTCCATGCTCGATACGAAGTGGATCTCCAAAGCGCGGTTCAGTCTGTGGATGGACGCGGGGGCAGAGGCGAACGTCTTCTTCCGCTTCGACGAGGATCCCCTGTGGCGCCGGGCAGGGACGGTGCATTCCGTCACCGCAAAGACATACAACATCCCCATCGTGCCGCAGAGGTGCAGCCGCTTCCGGTGGAAGATGGAAGGCAAGGGGCAGGTGAAACTTCTGGCAATGGGCATCACGGTGGAAGGGGGCAGTGAGATCAATGGCAGTTTACACTCCTGGTTCCGTAAGTGACCTTGAATCCATCGACAGCATAAAGAAGGTGCAGGAGTATCTGATCAAGCAGGAGAGGAAGCTGGACTACATGTTCAACAACCTCGACCCGAATGAGAACTACTCCGAACTGGCACGGCTCACCATGGTGACGGACGGACAGCGGCAGGCGACTATCGAGGCGACCCTTCAGGGCATACAGCTCAACTACGTCAGCAAGGACGGCATTGTCTCCGCCATCAATCTGTCTGAAGAGATGGTCCAGATCGAGGCGTCAAAGATAAAACTGGAAGGCGTTGTCACCGTGAACGGCAACTTCAAGGTGGGTCTGGACGGTTCTATCGAGGCGAACAACGGACGTTTTACCGGGAACATCACCGGCTCCACCATCGAGGGAAGTCACATCTACGCTTCCTACTACGGATCACGGACAGCAAACGACTTCTTCATTATCGCGGAAGACGGAGTCACCGTGGTCGGCGTTCCGGGGTTTGAATTCAAGAACAGGAAGATGTCGACCAACTGGATCGGCAACGTGGAGAACCCGGCAGTTGGCACGGATCAGGCAGGCATCAACGGCGGCACCGGGGACGCGGGTTTCCGAAAGCTGTATCTTCTGGATTCCTGGTACGAAGGGCAGGATGGGACCATGTGGGACGTCACCAGGACGCTTAAGTGGCTGGATAACAGGATATCCTCACTTGAGGCCAGATGCTGGACAGACTGTGATGACAGCGATGACTGCGGAAGTGATGGATGCAATTGCATGTGTGATGGAAGCACTGATGAGATCGGAGATAACTGCTCATGAAGGTGCTGAGTGATCCTAATAAATTTGTCATGAGGGTGCTTGGAACCCAGACACCGGAAGAGGGAGTGAAGTTCCGCGAGAGCAGATTCGTGATCACAGAAGGAGACGCGAAGTACAACACGCTGACCGGCGAGTCCCTGCTGTGCGCGGACGAGGAGACACTGATCAAGCGGTGGTTCCTCTTCCCGGAGGATATGGACGAGACCATCCTCGCCTATATGGTCCGGCAGAAATGGCTGCAGAATGCGGACGGCCCCGGAAGCCAGATTAAGCGGAAGTTCATCATATTCACCACAACGATGTGCAATGCCAACTGTATCTACTGCTACGAAAACGGCGTGAAGGAAATGTCGATGCAGAAGGAAACAGCAAAGGACGTAGCGGAGTACATCATGTCCCACAGCAACCGGGACAATGAAATCAGGATCCGGTGGTTCGGCGGGGAACCGCTTGCCAACCAGACTGCCATAGGGATTATCGCTGACAGGCTGAACGAGGAGGGTGTCAGATTCACATCTGAGATCTTTACGAACGGAGATCTCCTGCCGAAGGTGAGAAATGAATTTCTGAGGGCGCTGCACATCGACCATATCCAGCTTACTGCGGATGACATTGGCAGTGAGTACGACCGAATCAAGGGACTGCCGGACGGGGCGTGGGAACGGCTGACCGGCACAATGCACCGGCTGTCGGGCCTTGGCATCAAGGTGCATCTGCGGACACACTACCATCCTGGAGAAGGACCGGAGGCACCGATCCGGGTGATCGATGCGGTGAAGGACATTGAGAGAGTGCGGCCCTACTGCACGATGCTGTATGAGGGCGGGAGCGAAGAGGACTACCGTGGATTGCTGAAAGTCGAGGAACATCTTGTGGAGCTTGGGAAGCGCACAGAAAAGTTCCCAGTCCTCCGCTTCGGGACGTCCTGCATGGCTGACAACAGGAAGGTGGCATGCATCACCACGGACGGACATCTGTCTCCCTGTGAGCATCATCCTTACGGGGAAAACTACGGAAGTATCTACGAGAAAAAGTATGATCAGTCCGTCCTGAAGCGATGGAAGGCAAAGACCAGGAATCACTGCGGGAAGTGTGCGCTTTATCCTTCCTGCGGTAAACAGGCTCTTTGTCCGGCAGCGGGAAGCTGTTCGGAAGCAGAGGTCGATTACCAGACGGAGATTATCAGGAAAGCGATGAGGGCAAAGATCGATGACTTACACGGTAACACAGATTCAGAGCGTACTTTCGCTCTTGAACCAGATAAGCGTCAAGGGAATCGAAAACTGTAAGCGGATCTGCATGATCGAGCAGATCCTTCAAAATCCCGCAGAGGGAGAGGGGGAAGAAAATGGCAACTGTAGTCAGACGGAACAATAGGTCACGGGATGAGATCCGGCGCGGCCTTGGAATCTCCTCCGGGAACAGTGGCGGCACGACGGGGATCGCCAGCACGGGTACGGTGAGACCCACATCCGGGAGTGGCGCGGCCCCTGCCGGATGGTACGGGAGCAACCCGACTCCGAGCGCGGCACAGATCCAGGGGAGACCGAGTGAAGCTATCGGCTTCAGCGGCCCGTCGCAGGCTGTGACGCAGGGCATCAACAGTAATGTGACCGTGGGACAGGCTCCGGGAACGACAACGGTCCCAGCGAAGACCGCTGCCGGTGATGCCGCAAGCGTAAGCGCAAGGTACAACCCTTTTAATGAGACCTTCCAGCGGCGGCAGTTCAACACGAGCGGAGATACGGACGAATATTATGATCTGATGAAGGAGACTGAGGAGAACCGCCCGGATCCCTTCAAGAGCAGATATGAGGGCGCAATCCAGTCCATCCTGGACGGCATCCTGAATCCTCAGAACAACAAGTTCGACCTCAACAAGGACGCAAACTACCAGACCTTGTACAACCAGTACGCACAGCAGTATCAGGCTCAGGCAAACCGTGGCATGAGAGACACCATGGGAGCGATGCAGGCGGCAACCGGCGGTTACGGTTCCACTGCCGCAACTGCCGCTGCCGGTCAGGCGTATGACCGCACCATGGAGGCGATGAACGACAGGAACCTGCAGCTCATGAACATGGCCTACCAGATGTACGGTGATGAGCAGGCGAACCGCTACAACCAGCTTGGAGCAGTTACCGGTCTTGATAATACCGACTATGCGAGGTACCGCGATACCGTAGGAGACTGGCAGAACGACAGAGCATACTACGCAAACCAGCACCAGAACATGTACGGCAATGACTGGAACCAGTACGCCTTTGACACCAACATGGACTGGAACGAGTATCAGGATCGGGCGAACCGGGCATGGCAGGAGTTTGAATACGGAGATCAGAGAGAGTACCAGAAGCAGAGGGACGCAAAGGCAGATTATGACGCTGCGTTTAACAGAGCGCTTTCCCTGGCTCAGTCTGGCATGGGGATCCCTGCAACATACGGAAACCAGCTCGAACCGGAAACCCTTCAGCAGCTCAATGCGCTGGCAGCACAGGTGCAGGCGGAAAAAGCGCTTGCTGCAGGTGGTTCCGGAGGATCCGGAGGAGGCGGTGGACGCCGCAGAAAGAGCGGCGGAAACTCTTCCGGAAGCGGAAGCGCGATCACGAAAGACCAGTTCAACCAGGATGTCATCGAGACAAAGCTGGCCTATCCCGGGATGTCCACCGCTCAGATCGAGCAGGACCTCAAGAAGATCTACTCCGAAGGCGGCGTGGACATCGTGGATGGTAAGTATACCGAAGGTGGCCAGGCGTCCATTGGCGCTCTGAAGCAGGCGCAGTATTCGGTTGACACGAACAAGGCTGCGAAACAGCGGCAGGATGCGGCGATCAAAGCCTCCAAGGACAAGAAAAAGAAGAAATGATGAGGTGCTTGTATGACTAAAGGCAACGAGCTCTACTACGAGTATCGCAAGAAGCTGAACAAGGAGAACAACACCAGGAAGGTCTATAAGCGGGAAGATGATCAGGGAAGCGGCACCCGGAACGAGCGCTATATAAATGACGTATTGGGCGGAGAAGGGCAGGCTGTCAGCGCACAGCCTGCTCCGCCTGTCGCTCCGGCAAAGACGAGAGAATCTCTTCTCAGCGAGTACAGAAGCGCTCTGGGCCAGAGAATGGCGGCACAGTCTCCGCAGCAGACGCTGATGAACATTGCGGAATCCCGGGTGCAGTTCGATCAGCAGCAGGCCGCAAGAAGAAGGCAGACCAACAGCGGCACCATGAGGGGAGCACAGCCCACGATCCCCGAGCAGATGCTCCCGGGGTCTCCCTATATCGGCACGGAAAATTCCCTGGGCCGCTATGGGAAGGGGAATATTGACCTTTATAATCGTCCGCAGTACCGGAATCCCGATGGCAGCGTTTCAACGGTTCGGAGCATCTCTATCGGCACGGATGATGGTGAGGTGCTGATTCCTACAGTTGGGCGGGATGCCAACGGCAGGCCGCGCCTTCTGTCTGATGACGAGGCTATCGACGAGTACTTCCGCACCGGAAACAACCTGGGGACGTTCAAGACCATTGAAGAGGCAGATGATTACGCCGACCGTCTGCACAAGCAGCAGGAGGCTTACTACACTGGGAAGGGGAGGGAGCTTCCTTCCCTTGAGCAGATGGCGAACCCCATGCGCTATGCCGAGACCCGTAGACAGACTGCTGGCGGCAACAGCACCGTGGAGAGCTCCACGGTGGACCGCATGCTCCAGGCGGCGAAGCAATCTGAAGCCAGAGCGGCAGAGCAGAAGGAGCAGACCTACCAGAGGAATGCCGTCAACGCCTTTGGAAATCCGAATGCCAGGGCAGGCGGAAACTGGCACACCACGCCGACCGGGGCATGGGGGGCACAGGACCAGACCGGGCGCCTTGTCAGTCCGCAGTCTCAGAGATACGAGCAGGATTATCGAGACACCGATCCCATGCGGAGGCTTGCGGCGGAGAGGGTGTCTGCCCAGGATGCGGAGAACCCGCTGAATACCAGGGGGAACACGAAGCCCTATAGTGTGATGACGGATGACGAGAAGTCCGTCTATAACTATCTGTACTCCACCTATGGCCCGGCCCGGGCAGAAGAGTACCACAACGGCCTGATGGACGAGATCAACCGCAGGATCGGGCAGGAGAATTACGAGGCAAACACCAATGATCTCAACACCGCCCAGAAGGCCCTGCGCTCGTACCAGCAGGGATTCTCTTCCGGCATCGAGGGAATCTTGAATGCTCCTGCCGCTCTTATGGGATCGGAGAACCGCCGCGCCAGATCTGCTGCGGAATACGAGAACTCTGCTCTTCGTTCTGATCAGGAGAATAACACCGCTCAGAAGATTCTTTACGACATCGCCAGTTCAACAGGAAATATGACGCCTGGCATGATGGCATCTGCATTGGGGGCTCCTGCCGCTGTCGGCAGCGCTCTGTTCGCCACGTCTGCCGGGGGCAATGCCTATGCAGAAGCAATGAATGCCGGTGAGGATGTAAGCACATCCCGCGCCTATGCGGTTCAGCAGTTCGCGGACGAAGAGGCGACGAACTGGCTCCTCGGCGGTATCAACGCCTTCGGAGGCGGTGCCGTCCGAAAGGTCATGCAGAACTCTGCTGCAGGAAGAACTCTCGATGCGGCTGTGAATCGCCTGGTAAAGACCGAGAGCGGACGGCGGATGCTCCACATGATGATGGATTATGTGGGCGATATGGCAGGCGAAGCTCAGCAGGAGTATGTCCAGTTCTATACCGAGAACTTCACAAAGGCCATCCTTGGCATGAAGGATGAGAGCGGGAACCCAATTGACTTCAACTTCAATCCGGCAGATCCTGATGCTCTCTACGCAGCACTTCTCGGAGCTCTGAACGCCGGGGCTTTGAACGCGGCACCGGCTGCGGCCCGTGTGATTCACGGGTCTGGCACGGACGTCCAGAACGCTGGCGGCCTTGCAGAGGATCTCAGGAACACCACAAGAGAAGATTACACCAGCGACGCGGCTTATGAGAGTGCTATGCGCCTTGAGGCTGTCGCAAGGGAGATCGGGGATAGACAGGCGGCGGGGAGGTCTCCTTCCGCTATGGACCGGATCGCTTTTAATGAAGCCATGTCGGAGTTTATTGAGGCGTCCACTGAGGCTGAAGCAGAGAGTGAAGAAGAGAATCCAAGAACTGGCTTTGTTGACGAGTCCGGACTGACACTTCAGGAGATCACAGAGGGGGCCAGACAGCTTCGGGAAGCCGAAAACAGAACAGATGCACCAGGTGCTGAGTCCTCAGAGGCAGAGCCGAGCCGGATGACGATCCCTGCAGAAATGAAGGAACAGGCCGCCTACGACCTCCTGGAAACCCGGAGACCCGAACGTATTGAGTGGACGGATGGGGCCGGGACCTTTGTCATGCATAGAGAGGCGGACGAAGGCTATAGTGTCACAAACCAGAGAGGGGAGACCTCCGGACTCACCGAAGAGCAGGCGGCACAGATGCTTCCGGCAGACACCGAGCTCACCATCACCTGGGGAGAACGGGACGAGGCACAGCAGGCCGCTCCAACAACTGAGCAGGCCGCTCCCACAACTGCTCCCACAGAGGAGGCCGTGTCTCGTGTTGAGGCGGAGCAGGCCGTTGACGAAGACACCAACAGCCGCCTGATGGAGATCGCCTTGGATCGTGAAGCCGAAAAAGAGAGACAGCTTAATGCGATCTTTGAAGCCGCATTAAATGCCGATCCGGGAGTGCGTGAAATCATGGATCGTGCTACTATGTGGTCAGAAGAAGACCGGCAGGCGGCGTTCAACCTTGGAATGGAGGAGCGCCGTTGGAATCAGCAGCAGGCAATTCTTAACGAAAACAGAGTGCAGGAGGGGAACAATGGCGGACAAGGAGCGGTATTATCAGGTAGAGGGAGCGGACGGGATGTATCACTCGGTTCCGGAGAGCAGGCTCAAGGAATTCGAGGAGACGCAGGAGTATCTGCGCCAGCACCCGGAGGAGTTAGCAGCCAGGGAGCAGGAGTCGCACGACAGAGCCAGGAGATTGGTAGAATCCAATCCGAAGTTAAAGGCGATGTACGAAGAGCGAATGCGGAGAAAACAGCAGAGCAAGTAAGAAACAGCCTGCTCAAGGCCGCAGACGCTGACGCAAAGGGCCTGCGGATGGGCGCCGCAACTGATGCAAGGGACATCCTTCCTGTGGCGAGAGAAGGACAGCAGGTCTTCCCCGTGGACAGGAAGACGGCTACTCCTTCCATGAGGCGAGGCGTCGCCATCGCAAAGAAAGCTGGCGCCAAGGGGGTCAAGGTTTTCCTCAGTGACGGCCCCATTATCACCAGATCTGGCGCAAGGGCCAGAGCATGGTGCGACACAAAAACAGGAGAGATTGCGCTCCAAGCGAACAGCGAAAGGGCGACCACGGACCAGCTTGCCATGCACGAATCTGTCGAGCTGGGTATTTCTGATGGTCGTATCAATGTAGCCGACGCCCTGGAGACACTCAGAATCTCTTTAGACAACAGTATCGGCGAGGGTACCGAAGCAATCGATACCCTTGCTTTTAAGTACGCAAAATCGGAAAAGAAGTCCGGTGACATCACAGAGAAAGAGCTTGCCCACGCCAAGAAGGAAATGCTCTGTGATGCGGCTGGAGGCATCAACCAGTTTGACGGAAGACCTGGATTTGAGTACGAGGCAACCCTTATGGATGTGGTCTCGGAGATCGTCCAGCCATACATGAATGAAAAGCTTGATTGGGCCTTTGATGTGGACGAAAGTGTGGATAACTCCACGGCACCGACGGACCATACGGATTACGGAGAAAGCCTGCGGCAGTACTCCGAGGACAACAACAGCCACCTCTTCGAGTTTTCCGTCGAGCAGTTCGCTGCGGCGAACGACTACAAACTCGTGTATACTGGGCCGAAGACCTATAAGATCATCGACAACAAGACCGGGAAAGAGGTCCAGGTTGCCGACATTGCGAAGGAGCACGTTGAGAATACGCCGCTTGGAATGCTTCTTCGCATCGCCCAGAATGAGACCATGCTCAGTGAGGAAGCCGCAGATTCACAGCGGCAGTTTGTCGCCGACCTCATGAAGATGTGCATCCAGTACGGCCCTGACGCCGCCCGTGTCTGGGAAGTTGCAGGAACCCAGACCTTCAGCGCCTTCAAGTCCAATTCTGATCCGCAGTATGGCTCCACCGGCGACATGGGAACTATCTGCTCCAAAACCCAGGCCATTGTGAACGTGATGTCTGATGTGATGGTCCGCCTGGAGAGGGGCCTCGCACGAGATGAAGTGCTGAAGGTTTACAATGCTGTTGCCAATTCCGGCAGGAAGACGAAGCTGTCCGTCCCCTGCCCTGTTTGCTATGTCTTCTCCAGGTGGGTGGGTGTTCCTTCCCTCCTTGAAACCATGCGCCGTGGGCAGGAGCGCTTTGGCCCGAACATCACAGAAGAGCGGTTAAACAAGTATGTCAGAGGGATGGAGCGGCGGTTCACGCCTACCGACGAGGAGCAGCGGAAAGAAGATCCCTACGGAAAGAAAGCCATCAACAAGCGCAAGCAGAGCGTTCAGAACAAGATCGCAAACCTCCAGGACAAGATCGACAGCAGACGGCAGGAGATCTACCGGTCCGTGAAGGGCCTTGAGGCGGCGCTTGAAGCGACACGGAACGACAAGCAGATTGGTCAGATCGCCAGGGAGCAGAAAGCACTGGAGAAGGAATTCCTCGACCTGGAGCTCTACAACTGGGTGACGCAGGTCCGCTGCCTTACCGATTCCAAGAGGAACCCTGTCCGTGATTCCAACGGCAATGTGAAGCTTGACCCGAACTATGAGAAGACCGGGCATGTAGACCTCAAGGTCCTTTTCGATCTGAACAGGACCGGAGAGTTTGCGGAGAATTACCCGAAAGCATGGCTTTACCGCACCACCAGGGGCGCCGGCATGGGCAAGGCGATCCTGCCCTACTCTGGTTTTGAAATCGGAGATGCCCTCCGTGGAGCAGGCCTTACCGGACCGACCAGATACAAGCGCAGCAATAGTCCCCTGTTTAAGATGGACCAGAAAGCGGTCACAAAGCTTGTGCGGAATGCCATCAAGCGCATGAAGGCCCAGAATCTGATCGGAGGACAGCGTCTGCAATCCACCTCTGACTTCCGGGCGGAGTGGGGCCTTGACTATGTGATGACCCTGATGGAGCTTCAGACCATTGGAGCCAAGGTCCAGCTTTACACCAAAGTTATCGAGGCGGTTGACTTCCTCGCTTCGAGCGGTGCGGAAATCAATCTTTCCCTCATGGGCAAGGGCGATGGCTATCACTATGACGCCAACGGGAACCCGGTCCTGGGCCTTGAGGATTTCTCCTCTATTACGGGAATCGATGCCCGTGCTGCGTTTGAGAAGTCCGCACAGTATAACAATGTTCAGCCGATCCTTGTCGGCCTTAACGACACCCACATCAAGCTGGCGCTTGCTGACAGCAGGATCACCTTCATCATTCCGTGGCATTCTTCCGGAAGTAACGAGGCTACCCTTGGGAAGCTGATGAAGAGTGTGGGCGAGAACCTTAAGAATGGACGGGATTATGAGAATGTCCAGGAAGATAAGGTCATCAAGTATGATGACGAAGCGGTCAACGAAGAGAAGAAAGCCATGCGTGACCTGCGGAAGGCCATTGTCACCGGCAAGCTGAAGAAGGACCTCACGGAGGCACAGCAGGAACTGCTCAACAAAAACGAGTGGCTCTCCGACCTCTACAACCGCTTCTATGTAGACAAGAGCGCCGAGGAATATGGCGTGAAGCTGTCCGCAAGCCAGGCGCAGAAGATCTTCCCCTACGAGTATTGGGACAAGTCCCTCACGATCAAGGACGCAAAGCAGAACGGCATCCGGTTCCAGGAGTACTGCGAGAGCCTGGGCCTTAAGCCTCGTTTCTCTGGTGGGAAAGGAAAGAACGGGGAAACCTTCGGCGACTTTACGAAGGAAGACGGATACTGGAAACTTCTGATTGACCGGAAGATGTACAACAACGACGGAACATATCATGAAGTGCAGGCCATCGATGTCAGCAAGATGAAGGTCGGCGACATCCCGATGACCGTGAACTCCAATGTGTACCGCAACGACAGCCTGCTGAAGCAGGCGACGATGGACAGCCTCCGGGCGCTTGAGGAAACGCCGAACGACCTGACGATGGACGAGAGCATCTTCTCGGATGAGGGGTATGAAAACTCTTCCGAACTGGACCTTCTGGAAGAGAACCTCATCAAGCATAAATCTGAAAAGACGGGAATCGAGTACTCCAGTGAGCTTGACCTTGACGGCGGCTATGCGCCGACCTTGGCGGATAACGATGAGGCAAAAGCCAAGAGACCTGTGCGGCGCTATGTGGAGAGGGCGCAGGCTTTAAAATATGAAGGACTCGATGTCAACGAGGATACTGAACACGCCCTCGAAGTGATAGACGAGAACGGCGAAGTAGTCGATGTCTTCAAGGCACCGAAAGATCCTTATGCCGTCCTTGAAGTCACTAGGGCGCAGACCGACCAGGTGAAAGCATGGGAGAAAACCGATGATGCCGTCGAGACCATGACAAACGCCCTAAAGCAGGAGGCCGGGAAGAGTGTCACGGTTGACGCAGGCAGAGCGGCGAAAGAGATGGCTGCGTCGCTCCGCACCAACTACGGGAGCAGGACGAAAGCCAGTGACCTTGCCGCAAGCATCCAGAACCTTTACACCATGCTGGATGGGATGAACGCCAGAAATACGGAGAGGGTAGCTGCCGCCGCCACCAACATCGGAAAAGCGGTGCTTGATGGGACGATGGTCAAAGACAACACTCTCAGCAAGCAGTATCCCAATCTGAAGAGGGAACTGAGAGACCCTCATCTGTATCTAAACGAGACCCTCAAGGGAGACATGGCGTCTGCCTACGACAACATGACTAACTTCCGCAGGGCCGTGGGGAAGCGCCTCACTTTTGCGAAAGCAGGAGAGGGAAGCTTCCGAAGCGTTGACAGCTTCTATGGAGAACTCAGTGAGAAATATCCGGAGCTCTTCCCGGCAGACATCACGAATCCCTCCGATCAGCTTCTCATGATGATCGAGGTGTCGAATAACCTGGATGGTGAACGGGTGAGCAACCTGGAACTTAACGGGTACGGCGGCGACCTGGACAAGACAGCTTTCATGATTGGGCAGGAAATCATCGGCGGATACTATGCCTCCATCAGCAACAGCAACTTTAACCGGGAGCTGAAGAAAGCCAAGGCCGACCTCCAGAAGCAGTACGGAGAACAGCTTGCGGTAGCAACGGCCCGTGTCGATCAGTTGCAGAAGGAACTCCTCGCAGAGAAGATGAAGGGAGGGAGCCAGAGAGAACGGGAGCGCACGGAGTACTGGCGCCAAGGGTATGAGCTCGTAAGGGACAACCTGGCAAAGGTCCACGCAGAGTATGCGGAAAAAGCCAGAAAGCTGAAGGAAAAGAAGAGAGGAACCGAAGCACGGCAGGAACTTCTGAAGAGGGCGAGGAAGCTTGCCTCCATGAAGAGGACGGGGGACCCCAGATTCCGTGCAGAGGTGGATGCTCTGATTGGAGACCTCGACCTCGTGGCACCCGGTATCAGAAAGGATACCCTGGAGAAATTGCAGGACCTGCGGCGGCAGGTTGACGCACAATCCAAGCTTGACCCTGAGTACTACGCAAAGTTTGAAGCACCGAAATATGCGGAGCTGCTCGACCGTGTCCGAGATGGGAAAAAGCGCCTTAAAGACATGGATATCTCCGAGATCATCAGATTGACGGAGGCCGTTGTGGCGCTTGAGCACTCAAAGGCAACCTATGACAGGGAGATCAAGAAGGAGAGAGGGAAGCTCCTGCTCAACTATGCGAGGACGTCGATTGACCAGCAGAAGAAAGTGAAGGGCATCAACTACAAGAATGAGTTTGGCTCCATGCTTGGGAAATACCGGCTGAATATGCTGAACCCGACCAGGGCGTTCCAACTTATAGACGGCTATCAGAAGGGCGGTGTCTTTACCTATTTCGCCAACGAACTGAATGCCGGTCAGACAAAAGCTGCGGAATTCCGCATGGAAGTTGAGCGGATGTTCCAGAAAATCGACAACAACCCGAAACTGGTCAATGATTTTGCCAAGCCTACCATCGAGATCCAGACGATGGAGGGCAAGGTGAAAATTTCCAAGGGTATGCGGATTGCTCTGTATCTCCACGCACAGAACAGGGAAAACATAATGCATATCGCTTACGGCGGCATCACGATTCCTGATGCAGCACTTTATGCCAAAGGGAAGTATGCGGAAGCATACAACGCCGGCAAGACGGTGCATTTCGCTCCGTGGATGAACGGCTCCAATGCCAACAACGACAGCCGCACGGCTAAAGCCATTGCTGAAATCACGAAGCACATGACCCCGGAAGAGCGTGAATATGCAGAGATCGCCCAGACCTTTTTCAACGAAACCACGAAGAAAGCAATCAATGAGACATCCCTCCTGCTTGATGGGTATGAGAAAGCAACAGTTGAGCACTACTTCCCCATTAAGACGGACAAGAGATTCCTCCAGCCGTCGCTTGATGATCTGAAAAAGGACGGCACCATCGAGGGAGTTGGGATGCTCAAAGAGAGGACCGGAAGCCGTCTGCCCATCCTTCTGGAAGACGCCTCACAGGTGGTGCTCCGGCAGAAGAACAACACTGCCATGTACTACGGGTTGGCGATCCCGGTCAGAAACTTCACACGGTTTTATGGTCAGACGGTAGACACGAAAGCAGGAGAGAGCGTACAAAGCGCCATCTCAAATGTCTGGAACAAGCCTGGCATGACCTACATCGAGAACGTGATCTCCGACTTGCAGTTTGGACGGCAGACACAGCGGACGGTCCTCGATTCCATGAAAGGCTTGTATGCGGGCACCACGCTGAACCTTAACCTGGGCGTGTCTATCAAGCAGTCCGCCTCTTATCCCTTCGCGGCCTCCGTGATCGGGTGGGCTCCCCTGGCGAAAGCACTGGGGCAGCGCTTCACTGCAGCAGATCGGGCATACATGGACAGCATCACGCCCTGGGGATACATGCGGCGCACCGGATTCTCCGGCACCGAGATGGGCGAGGTGGCAAGGCAGCGGACCGGGATCGACAATAACCAGACGATTCAGAAGGCCAAGACCATGCTCGACTTTATTCGTCGAGTGGACGTGGCGACAACCGAGAAGCTCTTCAAGGCCTGCGAGAATTATGTGCAGGAGAAGTACCCGGACCTGGAAGTGAGGGGAGAGAAGTACGGGAAGAAGCTGGCAGAGGTCTACAACGAGACCCTGCAGAGGACGCAGCCGTCTTACGATGTGATGCAGCGGAATGAGTTCCTGCGGTCCCAGAACGACCTCACCAAGGTGCTTGGAGCCTTCAAGACCCAGACATTCAACATGGGCGGGGAGATCCTCGATGCTTACGGGAAGTGGAGAGCACATTCCGAGTACTCCAAGATAGACCCCTCCTACGAGACCATGGCAAAGGAATCCGGGAAAGCCTTCCGGACCACCGTGGCGGCGACCATCGTGGCGCAGGCCATGCTTGTGGCGCTGTCAGCAGCTGCCAACGCCGTGCTCCACAAGATGAAGCCCTACAGAGATGACAAGGGAGAAGTTACTGCGGAGAGTCTCGCAAAGAAGGTCATGCAGGATTTCGCGACATCCTTCGCTGGTCTCACCATGGGCGGAAGCGAGGCGCAGGCGGCGGTTATGGCTGTCTTTGGTGCCGAAAAATGGTATGACATCGAGTATCCGGGCCTGTCGATGATCAACGAGCTGGTGAGCAGCATCACAGACTTCAGCACTGCGGTCCGGAAGTCACTGGATAAGGACAATGCGAAAGCGGCAGAGGACAGGCAGAAGGCGTCCGTGAGACTTGGAAAGGTCCTGATGCAGGTTTTCAAACTGAAGGGCATTCCTTCCCAGAACCTCTACAACATCGCCAACATGGTCTATCTCCACGGACAGGACCTGGCAAACGATGAGCTCGGCAGCTTCACCGCCGGAAAGGGCCTCTTCGGGCTGACGGATACCTCACCGACAGGAAAGCAGTTCGCAAAGCAGGCTTTCTACTATTACGGCAAGGGAGATGTCAGCAAGGGAACCAAGGCGGCAAAACGAGCCTCGGAGAGCGGCATCAAGGACGAGCTCGGCGGCAAACAGGAAAACGCCATCGAGTATATGAAGAAGAGCAACCTGGATGACAAAACCAAGAGAATGCTCTGGGAACTGGCAGGTTGGAAAGCCAATACCTACGACAAGAAAATGGAACAGTGACACTCTCCTTTTTAGTGCGCCCCACCGGGGGCGCACTTTTTATTTTGGCTTTTCTATACTTTTATCGTAAACAACCGAGACACGCGGGAGAGACCGCAGAGGAGAGATCCGCATGAAATATTTTTATATGCTTCACCTCCAGCAGTTTGCTGATGGAGGAGATTCGGGCGATGCTTCCCAGGACGCCGCTGGGACTACGGGCGAAGGAACTGAGCAGGCCGCCGCTGCCGGAAACGAGACAAGGGCAACTTTTGAGGACCTGATCAAAGGGGAGTACAAGGAGGACTACGACAAAGCGGTCCAGAAGATCGTGCGTCAGCGGTTCTCCCGAGCGAAGGCAGATGAGGAGAAGCTAAACAAGATGGCTCCGATCCTCCAGGCTTTGGCGTCCAAGTATGGGACTGATGCGGAAGACATCGACTCTATCGCAAAGTACATCGAGGAGGATGACGAGCTCTACGAGGAGGCCGCCATGAAGGCCGGGCTGACGGTTGATCAGTACAAGCGCTTCTCCCGGATGGAAGCCGAGAACCAGCGGCTCCAGGCAGAACGGCAGCGAAACGAGCAGCGGATAGCTGCTCAACAGCAGTACGACATCTGGCTTGAGGAATCTGAGAAGGTGAAGGCAGAGTTTCCCGACTTTGATCTGAACACCTACCTCCCAGATGAGCGCTTCCAGCGCCTGCTGAAGAACGGTGTTGGCCTGAGAGAGGCGTACATCGCTCTGGATGCCGACAGGATCCTTCCCGGCGCCATGGCCTATACGGCACAGCAGGTTGCGAAGAAGACGGCAGCATCGATTGCCCAGCGTGGGTTACGGCCCATGGAGGGCGGAATGTCCGGTCAGGCATCCGCAAAAGCGGGAACCGACGTCTCCAAACTCAGTAACGCGGAGATCGCAGATTATGTCCGCCGCGCACAGCGCGGAGAGATTATTACTCTGTGAATCCGTACCGGCCCCCACATGAGGGAGGCCGCTGACCTTAAATAACTAAAGGAGACAGAGCAATGAATAAGAACAGAAAACTTATGTATGCGCTGGACCTTCAGCGCTTTGGGGATGTGATGAACGCCACCACGTCCGCAACGACCGGGAACGATCTTCGCCCGGAAATGAAAACCTTTTATGACAAGAACCTTATCCGGCTGGCTGAGCCGCTTCTGGTGCATGACCGTTTCGGTCAGGAGAAGCCGATTCCCCGCGGCAACGGCAAGACCATTGAATTCCGTAAGTTTAGCAAGCTGCCGAAGGCGCTTACCCCGCTGACGGAAGGTGTCGCTCCGGACGGACAGGCTATGAATGTGACCGCGATCACGGCTACTGTGCAGCAGTACGGCGGATACGTTAAGGTCACCGACATGCTGCAGCTTACCGCCATCGACCCGATCATCACCGAGGCTACAGAGCTGATCGGTCAGCAGGCGGGACGCACTCTGGACACCATCACCCGCGAGGTACTGGTGGGCGGCACCAATGTGGCATATGCGAACGGTAAGACCGCTAGAAACGCTATCGGCGCTTCGGATGTGCTGACCGTTAAGGACATCCAGAAGGCGGTTGCCGCCCTGAAGAACCAGGACGCACCGATGCTGGACGGCGGCTACTATGCTGCCATCATCCATCCGAACGTGGCATATGACCTCATGAGAGACCCGGAGTGGATCGACTGGCAGAAGCACACCTCCCCGGAGCACATGTACAACGGCGAGATCGGCAGGATTTCCAACGTGGTCTTCTTCGAGTCCACCGAGGCGAAGATCTTCGAGGGTGGCGGCGCTTCCAGCGCAAACGTCTATGCGACGCTGATCATCGGCAAGAACGCATACGGCAAGACCTCCATTCAGGGGGGTGGTCTGGAGACCATCATCAAGAGCAAGGAGCAGGCCGGTGGCCCGCTGAATCAGTATTCTACGATCGGCTGGAAGGCCACCAAGACCGCCGAAAGACTGGTCGAGGAGTACATGATCCGCATCGAGAGCGGCTGCTCCCTGGGCTGACCTGTAAATTAAGCCGGGGGCCGGTTCAGGCCCCTGGCACAAAGGAGAATACAAATGGCAAAAGCACCTATGGTAAAGAAAGGGCTTTCTGGTAAGACCACGACCGTCAATCTCTTTTATGACGGCGACAAGTACAAGGACCCGCTCTTTGTCGGGATCAACGGGATGACCTGGATGATTAAAAGAGGCGAACCGGTAGAGGTTCCTGTCGAGGTAGCAGATGTGATCAACCAGTCGCTTGCACAGGACGGTAAGACCGCGCAGCTCATCAGAAGTCTCGCCGGAAAGGAAGAAGAAGTTGCCGCCTATTGAGGTAAATGTCATGGAGAAAGTATTCACGGTGGTGAGTGATGCCCTCCAGAACGACATCATCCAGATAGTGATTCTTGCGGTCTGTATGGACACAGTGTTCGGCCTTCTCCGCGCTGTGAAGCAGAGGAAACTGAACAGTTCATTTGGTATCGACGGGGCGGTCAGGAAGGTATCTATGATCATGTCCATCGCCTTTCTTCTCATTCTGGACGCAATTGCTCATATCAATTTTCTCAGAGCGCTGCCGGAGGAGGTCCGCGCTTTCTTCGGCACTAAGATCGGGGCGGCGGAGTTCTTCGGAATCCTCTACATAGCTTACGAGGCGGTGAGCATCCTGAAGAACATGTCGCTTTGCGGACTGCCGGTGAAGGGCGTCTGGACGAAGACGAAGGGATTCTTACAGAAGTACACGAACGAGCTTCCGAAAGGATGATCAATGTGGGTTAAGTGGAATCCAAATCCGGCGGGCAGGAACGTGGGAGACTGCTCTGTTCGGGCGATCTCTAAGGCACTCTCCGTTGATTGGGAGGCGGCATACGCCATGCTGGTAGCATCTGCTTTTTTTATGGCGGATATGCCTTCGTCGGATGCCGTCTCCGGTGCGGTACTAAGACGCCACGGCTTTAAACGAAAAAATATCCCCGACACCTGCCCTGACTGCTATACCATAGCGGATTTCTGCAAAGACAATCCGCATGGTGTGTTCGTGGTCGGTACCGGGGGACATGTTGCCACTGTAATAGATGGTGATGTGTATGACTCTTGGAATTCTTTGAATGAGATAGCGGTGTATGCCTGGTATAAACCGGACACAGTTTGAGTTAATTCTTTCGGCATTTGAACGTGATTTTTGAGGTGTTGATAGGAGCGAAAAGTTTTGACGTATCAATCGCTTCGCCCCGTCTCTTTAGCCTCATGTACCGTTGATGCGCGGTTTTGTACGGGAATCCTATTTTCTCGCAGAGAGTTCTGAGGCAATACTGTTGACCTTCGTACTCCACAAGGACAGTGTTTGACCTGTTGGATTGTTGGAGAGCAATTGGGACCCATCTGCAATTATCCGGTGAATAACCTTTGTTGTTGTCGATGCGGTCAAGTGAAAGGCTATCATCGTATCCGTTGGCAATGGCCCACGACTTAAACGCTACGAAGTCCAAAAGCCATTCGTCACAAATCGTAATTCCTCTCATGTAATAAGTTCTTGCGTCTTGAGAGTCTGGGCGGCAACGGCGCTTCATGCTTAACCACTCTTGATAAAGCCTTGTCTTCGACATCTTATGAGTCGAGTTGGCTCCCTTGCGGTGTATGTTGGCGTTACATGATTTTGTGTGTCCGCTCACCAGTGTGCATCTTGCCACTTTGGTTAAGTTGCCACAGTCACATTGGCAAAGCCACTTAGAATTGCGTTCACCAGGGACTGGGTCGCATCTTCTAAGAACAACAAGATGACCGAACCGTTTTCCGACAATATCGTACTTGTACATTAAAACAGCACCTCCTTGACAATAGTATACAACAAAAAACCAATATGCGCGATATGCTTCTGCTAACTGCGTATGGGGAACGTATCACACTTGGAAAGGAAAAGTAAATGGCATTTGGATACAATGCATACAATCCTCAGTACTATCAGCCGACAGCACCACAGCAGATGCAGGGCGAGATCCAGCGTCTGATCAAGAAACTCGATAACATGTGATCAGCAGGAAGGGGCGGTCCTCCGGGGCCGCCCTTTTTTCAAAAGGAGAATAAATGATTATTGTAAAAAACAGAGAGCTGCTGATCCCGGAGCACGAGCGGTATCTTGGCACGAATTACGACACCGGCATGGAGAACCGGGTGTTCCGGATCCAGAGACTGTCGCAGAGCGGGACAGATCTGTCTGACCTTAAGTTCAATGTGAATCTGATTTTCAACAGTGAACCGCTGGACATTGCGGAACTTCAAAAGACCGTAGACGATGACTATATTTATCTGACGTGGACCATAACCGCGGTGCAGGTCTCTGTGACTGGCACTGTGTTCGTGTGCGTGACCGGAAACGACACGAACGATACGGTAAAGTGGTCGTCCTTCACGGCTCCGTTCTACACAGAAAAGAGTCTTGGGGAAGATGTAGAAACAGAGTATAAGCAGGTAATTGCAAAAGTTAACAAGGAAATTGAAGACAGAAAAAGTGCTGACGCGGCAGAGAAGAGCGAGAGGGAAGCCGCTATAATTGCGGAGGAAACTGCCAGACAGACCGCAGACGCTGAACTTCAGACTGCAATAGATGCAGAGGCGTCTGCAAGAGCCGAACAGGATACGCTACTGTCTGCACGGATGGATACTTTTGCATCTCTTCCTGACGGAAGCACTGCCGGGGATGCGGAACTTCTGGACATCCGTGTCGGTGCTGACGGTGTTACATATCCGTCCGCCGGGGATGCTGTCCGGGCGAATGACTCTCAGTTAAAGAGCGCTTTAAGTAATTCTTTTTTTAATGGTTTCAGTGTCGAAATCGGTGGAATAAATGTCTCAACCGGAAAAAACGATGATGTTATAAATAGAGCGCGCACTTCAAGCTTTTATGTTTATGATATAGCGAGAATAACTGTGGACTCGTATAATTACATTATAGTAAAGTATGATCGCTACGGAAATTATATAACGTATAAGCCGTGGTCAACTGGCCAAATATATATCGAGGAACCGGGAATATATAGATTGCTGTATAAAAAAGATGGCGTTGACGATTTGACGGGATACATTAGCAATATAACCGAAAAAACTTCGATCATTTTTCCAAGCAACATACAGGATTCCATTTTCCCTATAACGAACGACAGTTATTCAACGCTCTTGCCCGATGCTGATCAAGCTCCGTTTCATAGTGTATATCGCTTGGTATTTAATCCGAACAGCGCAAACATTACGGAACATCTTCCTATAAAAAGATGGTTTGCCAATTTAACTCCGTCATTGCTGATTACGTATTCAAATTCCAATTCTGACGATTATTCAGCTGCTGTTCAACTGTTTGTTTCGCAGCCTGGGAGTTTTATTAGGGTGCATAAATCCGGCGCATGGCAACCGTGGAAAGTGGAAGGGCGTTTCAAAATAATTGTAGCAAAAGATGGAACCGGTGATTACACCAATTTCTCACAAGCTGTGATAGATGCATTCTCAATTGGCAACTGTGATATACATGTTAAAGCCGGGGACTATTATGTTGTCGATGAGATGAAAGCAATCTTTGGTGACGATTATTTTGATAACGCAACTACATCGACTCCCTATATCGGTGGACTTCCATTCGGGAACAGTATGCACATTATCGGAACACCAGAAACATTCATCCAGTTTAATGGAAACGTGATAGAAAATGCCACCGTATGGGATCAATTTTCATTGTTCTATAGTAATCCGTTCTCTGATAGCACTCCGGAAACAAATATTATAGAAAATCTCTGGATGCAGTGCCATAAAATGCGGTATTGTGTGCATCTTGAAAAAGAAGGTAGTAATAAACTACATCATGAATTCGTTGTCCGAAACTGCAAAATGATTATAGACAACAGAGAAAATCCACAGACAAGAGGTTCTATTGCTGTAGGTATGGGTGGTGCTTATGACAGTAATTATATTATTGAAAATAACGTAATCACAGCCTTGTATAGCTCTGTTGCACGGGATAAAGCAAATATTTATTTTCATAATGCAACGACAGGAAATCCGTTTAATCGATGCGAAATCAGAGGAAATTACCTTGCAGACGGGTTGATCAGGATTGATGCCACTACGGCAGGAAGTAACGGTTGCATTGTAATTGTATCAGGCAATAGTGCAACTGGTATACTATTTAACGAAAGGGAGGCAGCAAATAATATTAGAATGTACGCATGGAATAACGAAATCAGGAATTAAAATAGGACATGTGGGATTGGAATGGAATAAAGCTTTTGCTTGAAAAAAGAACTTGCAAGACGAGGCAAAGGCGCAGACGACAAGGTGCCATTTGTTGTACTTCGTAGTCAGGCTTTGAAATGGGACGAGTGACTTAAATAACAATATAACTGAGTAACTATCAACGTGGAGCGGGGAAACTCGCTCCTCTTCTCGAAGGAGATTATATGATCAGTAACTGCGGACATGACGAGCACAACAAGTACAAGGGCGGCAGAGCAGGAGACCAGACCGCTGATGAGTGGCGGGTGATCAACTGGTACAACCGGCCCTGGTCCTGTGTTCTCCGCTGGCCCGGGAAGAGGGTCGCCCAGGACATCGCCTACTGCGCCAGGGCCGCTGCGGAGAACGACAAGATCGGCTATGATCAGGACCAGAGGGACACATTCTGGAAGGCGCTCTGCAACGTGGCAAACTACGATCCGGCGCGGATAACCGCAGCCTGCGAGTCGGATTGCTCTTGTGGCGTGGCGTCTATTGTCAAAGCGGTGGGGTATCGGCAGGGAATCGCAGACCTTTCCGATATCGATCCAGACTACTACTGGACCGGGAACCTTCGCGCCGGCTTAAAGGATATTGGCTTTCAGGTGCTGACGGGCAGCAAGTACGTTACCTCTGATCGGTATCTCTTACCGGGGGACATCCTGCTCTATGACAATCACCACACCGCCATCAATCTTGATGTAGGGTCGATGGTCCGTGACGAGTGGGATCCCGTACCGACCTATATCCCCGGCTGGCACCGGGATGACAAGGGCTGGTGGTATGCAAAGGACGAGCACCACTTCGCCAAGAAGGAGTGGATGAAGATCAACCGGTGCTGGTACTTCTTCGACTATGACGGCTACGCAGTGACCGGACACCAGGTGATCGATGGTAAGCAGTGGTACTTCAATGCGGAGGCGGGGCATCCGAAAGAGTGCGCCCTGATGGTGACAGACCCGGAGGGAGCGCTGCAGGTTTGGGTGGTCTGATTTCGTGTTGCATCTCGTGTTGCATCATGCACCTTTTTTAGGCTTTTTGGGTAGTCTGTGGGACTATCGCAATAGCTTCAAAAACATCTAAAGACCACGGATTTAAGCCATTCTTGGCTTGCTTCCGTGGTCTCTTTCCGAGAGCAGGCGACGGGAATCGAACCCGCCAAAAACCTAGCAGGAATGCGGCTCCGCAGGTTCCGTGTTGCATTTCGTGTTGCATCATGCACCAGTTAGGGCGGAAAAGTGCTCGTTGATCTTCTGGGTCTGCTTCGCCTCTTCGTCCTGGATCGTGTTTCGGTAGACCCTCTTCATGACATAGTCGGAGGACCAGCCGCCCCTCTGCATGATGTACTGATCAGGGACGCCGATGGCATGCATGATGGAGGCGCCGTAGTGCCGCAAGTCATGGAAGCGGAAATGCGGGACACCGGCCCTCTTCACCGCTTTAATGAATCGCTCCGTGATCTTGTCGGGGGAGCACTTGAGGATACGGCCCTCGCCTTTTCCGATGCGGTCGATAACGAACTGTGGCAGGTCGATTGTTCGGTTGGAGCCGTCTGTCTTCGGTGGCTTCATGGTAAAGCCGCCATCAGGATTGCGGACCAGCGCCTTGCTGACGGTGACCCTGGTTCCCTTGATGTCACTGTATTCCAGGGCGCAGGCTTCTGACCTTCGGAGACAACCAAAGGCCGCAAGGAGCACAGCGATCTCAAGCTGTGTCCCTTTGATGCAGGCCAGGAGCTTCTTTACATCCTCATCGGAGGGACAGTAGAGGTCCGGTCTTTTTCTTTGTGGGAGGGTCACCTGGGCCTGGAACTCCGGGCGGAACATTTTTATCGAGGAGAGAAGCAGGCCGTAGGCGTTGCGGACCGTCTTCGGGGATACATCCTCCGAGAGGTTGCTGACCCATAGCTGCACATCCTGCTGGGTGAGCTCGTCCAGGGGGCGCTTCGAGAGTGAGTCCGTGGTGATGTAGGTCCGCTCGATTCCTTCGTAGCTCCGTACTGTAGACGGAGACAGGACAGACCGCTTGAGGGCGATGTAGCGCCCCACGGCGTCACCTACAGTGAGAGACGGCTTACTCTCTGCCTCTTCCTTTTCGGCTCCTCTGGAGGCCTTGTAGAGGGCCACAGCGGCATCCAGATCTGCCCTGGTAGTGGCGGTGAAGGACTTGTATATCCTCTTTCCGTTTTCATCTTTCCCGATATATAGCAAGCGCCTGACGCTGCCGGATGGGAGCTCCCCTTTTTTCTTTCGTCCCATAGACACCTCCTTACTGGGGGAGGCAAAAGGCATAAGGTCGTGATATACTGACCATGAGGGAATCAGAAAACCTCATGCTTTTCCTCCCTGTTTAGCCGTCCGTGATGCCGACACGGGCGGCATTGTTTTTCTCCCAATTTTCTCCCAAGCGAAAGGCTTGTCAAACGCCAACAAGCCACTACAAAACGCTACATGTTTATGCGTGATGAAAAGTCATTTTAAGCCTCCTTTGATGACTGTGATTTGATTTCTTTTTCCTTGGCCTCTTCAGATGCAAGGAAGTCAATCATGGTGGTAACTGCAATCTGATGCTCTGGTGTAAGTTTGGAGAGCTTTTCGTAATATGCCATAAGACGGTTGCGCTGCGTAACATCCTCCGCCAGTTTCATGAGGAGAGGATTCTCTTCATGTTGTTCCAAGTCCATCAACCAGACTGGATCACATTCCAGGGCCTGTGCCAATTTGGATATCATCGCTCTCTTGATATTCTGAACCCTTCCGCTTTCGTACTTAGCTACCGCCGACTTCTGGACGCCGAGCTTCGTTGCGAGTTCCTCCTGCGTCAATCCAAGTTCAATTCTTCTTTTTCTAATCTTCTCCGCCATTCCCATGTTACTTACCTCCTTGAATCCATAATAAACCACGGATTCTGAAAAATCAACAAAGGTGTCTTATTAAGAAAAATACGTGTTGACATAATAGAAAACATGGTATATGATGATGGTGTCTCAAAAAGACACTACAGAAAGGAGGAAAGATGGACAAATATAAACTTGAGTACATCATGCGGACGCATGGAGACACCGCAGGAGACTTGGCTATGTACCTGGGAATTAACAGAAGTACGTTCTCTGGAAAGATTAATGAGAAGCGAACCGGCTTTACGCAGTCTGAGATTCTGGCGATCAAAAAGCGCTACGATCTTTCTGCGGAAGAAGTGGGACAGATTTTTTTTGCCGATGGGGTGTCTAAAAAAGATACCAAGGAGACAGCATGAGAGTTTTAGTTGCTTGTGAGGAAAGCCAGGCGGTCTGCAAGGCTTTCCTCAGCAAAGGGCACGACGCATATTCGTGCGATGTTATCCGATGCTCGGGGGGGGGTATCCGACCATCACATACTGATGGATGCAAGGGCCGTAATTAATGGTGGAATTGTCAGGCTACAAACTGGGCAGAAGATCGAGGTCCCGAAATGGGACCTGATCATTGCTCACCCGCCATGCACATACCTCACGAATGTGGCAACGAAGCACCACAGCATCAAGAGCACTCCGATCAACTGGATCAATGCGAGGACACTGAACCGGATCGAGGCTATGAGGTTCTTTATGGACATCGTGAACGCGAACTGTGACAAGGTGGCAATAGAAAACCCAGTAGGCATTATGAATACGGCATACCGGAAGCCTGATCAGATCATCCAACCGTATTATTGGGCCGAGTCCGAGTTGGACGAAGAAAACTACGCGACCAAGGCTACATGTTTGTGGTTGAAGGGGCTGCCGGTATTACTCCACGGGCCAGAGCTTCCGCCACCGAAGATCGACTACTTCTATCCTTCCGGGAAACGGAAGTGCTGGGAGGAAAGCATCACCGTGAATCGGTCGTGTGTGAGGAGCAAGACCTTCCCGGGCATCGCCAAGGCGATGGCGGAACAGTGGGGATGAAAGGAGGCCAGGATGGCAGAGGAACAGAATGACGTACTGAAGGCGCTGAGTGATGCACTGCCGCTCATGACCGAGAAGCAGAAGGGATACTTACTAGGTTACGCCGAAGCGGTCTCCGCCATGAGCGGAAAGCCTGCGGAGGCCAGGAAGCCGAGAAATGCAGACAGATACGGACTGAAAACGGAGGAGTGACATGCCGAGGGTTGAGAGCATCTACTCTGACATGGAGCAGGAGATCGTGGAGCTCATCGCCGGGGCCGGATACAACCAGGGAGTCCCCGCGAAGAAAATCTCCGAGCGCATGGGCCGCAGTGAGTACTGGCTCCGGGACCTCAAGAGGGACAAGGAACTCACCACGATGTCGGTGCGGGATCTGATGCGGCTGGCGACCATGGCGGGGAAGAAGGTAGTAATCAGTGGGAGAAGGACATGAGAAAGAGAATTTCAGAAGAGAGATTCGATAACAAGCGGATGCTCTCTGTGGTAGAGGCACAGGAGTATTGCGGACTTGGTCGGATTCAGACCCGCCGCCTTGCTGAAGATTGTGGTGCGGTCAGAAGGTATGGTCGGCGGGTGCTGATCGAAAGGGCGATCCTCGACAAGGCACTGGATTCACTGCCCGGTACGGCAGAGGCGGCAGAGAACTGAAAGGAGAGAACATGATCGAATATCCGAAGATTGAGACCCCGTTCAACCGGGAAGCTGATGGGGGCAAGAAACTGGTCGAGGGGAGCTTCCGCAGCGAAGCAGTGAAGTATCTGAAGGACGCCGAGTGGGTGTTTACGGAGAAAGTGGACGGAACCAACATCAGCATCGTCTGGGACGGACACCGGGTTCAGTTCCACGGGAGGACCGAAAGGGCAAGCATTCCGTCACCCCTTGTGAACTTCCTCACCATGAAGTTCGGCGGCGATGTGAACGAGGAGCTCTTTGAACAGAAGTTTGGAGAGATGGGGGTCATCCTTTACGGAGAGGGTTACGGCCCGAAGATCCAGAACGGCGGCGGCTACCGGAGCGATGTAAGCTTCATCCTCTTCGATGTGTATATACCTGCCGATGATCTCTGGCTCAGAAGGGATGCCGTAGAGGACATTGCAAGGACCTTTGGAATCGATGTGGTTCCGATCATCATGACCGGAACAATCCAGGAGGCCGTTGACTTTGTAAAGACTGCACCGAAGTCAACCATGGGGACGGCAAAAATGGAGGGCCTTGTAGGGAGACCTGCGGTCGAACTCAGAGACCGGATGGGGCGGCGTGTGATAACCAAGATCAAGGTGAAGGATTTTGTGTGAGGGGGCATGTGACATGCGCAGAAACATTTTGCCGGTGATGGCAAGAAGGCCAGAGGACCGGCGACTGATCAAGGAGATCAACGAAGAGGGGACGCGGGGTGAGAAGATTTACAAGGCGCTGCAGACGGCAGCTATGGCGGGCCTCGGGATCCTGGCGGCGGTAGCGTTTGCGGCAGCGGCACCCATGGACACCAGAGCAGAGACGCGGGAACCCGCCGGGCAGTTCAAGCTCACCTGGTATTGTCCCTGTCGCCGGTGCTCCGGCAAGTGGGGACACCAGACCAGTTCCGGCGCCACCTGTGAGGAGGGCGTCACCGTGGCCGCCAGCTACTTCAAGCCCGGCACCCGGATTTACATTGAAGGGATCGGCGAGAGGATCGTCCAGGACACTGGCGTGACCGGCAGGCACATTGACATCTTCATGGAGGACCACGGCGAGTGCCTGGACAACGGCGTCAAGTATCGCCAGGTCTATGTGATCAAGGACTAACGGGGGCAGCTATGACGGCGGATGATATTCGTAATGTTAACTGCAGAATCCAGACACTTTTAAACAAAGCACTCTTTGTTCTGGAATTGGTTAACAAAACGGGAGACGGGAATTGGGCGAATTTTTATGACACGATGCACCCCTGGATAAAAGAGGCATATGACCTTTCTGAGAATACCCTCTCAGAAGTGGAAGAAATGATTAAGGAGGGCTGAGATGGATCTTTTCTTTTTCTTGGTAGCGGTTGTGGTGAGCTTCGGGCTTTCCATCATCAACGACCCCTTAACCAGAAAATGCATCAAGGACATGGACGAGTGCTTCAGACGGTAATCAACAAAACAGGGAGGGAAACTACTCATGAATAAAACGGCAAAGGCTTTCGCGCTGGCAAGCAGTGTACTTGATGAAAGGACAAGTTTTGATGCTGAAATCAGCATCGCCGTAGGTGGCGGAAAAACACGATCAGAGATGCGAATCGGTGGAACCTTAACGGGTTACATTCTTGCCGCATATTCGATTCTTGAAGCCGCAACGACACATGATGCTGACATGTCAATGGATGAGCTGATCGCTGCTCTTGACATCTTCAAGGAAATCATCGCAGATGCAAAGACCCAGATGATCAAAGAGGACCTAGGACATGATACAGAAAAAATCATTCCGTAATCGGAGCGGCTGGCTGAAGGCCAGATCGGGCAGGATCGGTGGATCAGATGCGGCGGCTCTCCTGGGCCTTAACCCCTACAAGACCAACCAGGAGCTGTGGGAGGAGAAGACCGGCAGGAGGATACCACCGGACATCAGCAAGGAACCCTACGTCAAGTACGGGCATCAGGCAGAGGCCCCGCTGCGGAGGCTGTTCGCCCTCGATTTCCCGCAGTACAAGGTGAAGTACTATCCCAACAACATCATCACGAACGACAAATACCCCTTCGCGCATGCCTCCTTGGACGGGGAGCTGGAAGAGGTCGGGACCGGGAGAAAAGGAATCCTTGAAATCAAGACCACGAGCATCCTGCAATCGATGATGTACGAGCGCTGGAAAGACAGGATCCCGGACAATTATTACTGCCAGGTGCTCTGGTACCTGCTGGTCACAGAGTATGACTTTGCGGTGCTGAAGGCACAGCTGAAAAGCGAGTGGTCAGACGGAGAAATCCGGGTCACCACGAAGCACTACTTTATCGAGCGGTCGGAGGTCCTGGATGACATCGAGGAGCTGCGGATCGCAGGGGAGAAGATGTGGTCCTGCATCAAGGAAGACCGCAGGCCGGACATCTTGCTCCCAGCAATCTAGGCTATCTGCGTTCTGCCGGGGCAGCAACGCTTTAGTGGTCTCTACGGTACGGACCTATGAGCTCCGGCAGCGGCGGTGGTTGTAGGAAGCGGCCCCGCCGCTCACGGGTAGAGAGGCAGTCCTCCCGGGGGACCCAATAGCCCTCGGTCGGCAGGCGCAACTCCTGCCTCCCCGATTTCGGCAAAATCACATCACCAACAAGGAGGAAAAAACCATGGCATACGAAATGAAGATTTTTAACCCCTCAGACTCAGGCTTCGTGACCAAGATCGAGTGGAACTACGAGGACCTGAAGACCCAGATCACCGCTGCGGCGGAAGGCTACGCCACGGCGGTCTACACGGACGAGTACATCAAGGCGGCGAAGGCCGACCGGGCAAAGCTGAACAAGTTCGTCACCGCCCTCAAAGGGCAGCGCACCGAGATCAGGAAGAAGCTTCTGGCGCCGGACGAGCAGTTCGGGCAGGAAGTCATGGAGATCGTCTCCATCGTCCAGAAGGCCATCGACAACATCGACTCCCAGATCAAGGCCTACGAGCAGCGGAAGAGGGACGAGAAGTGCGAGTGGGTGAAGGACACCTGGGACGAGATCTCTGCTCCATTCTGCCTGGAGGGAGTGGTCAGCTTCGATCAGGTGCTTAAGCCCGAGTGGCTTAACGCCTCGACCCCACAGAAGATCATCAGCGATGATATCTACAACATCTGCCAGAAGATCCGCTCCGGTCTCGACATCATCGACCAGACCGACTCTGAGTATGCAGCCGATATGAAGAGAGTCTTTCTCACCACCTGGGACATCGGTGCGGCGATGCAGAAGAGGAATCAGCTGGAGGACGAAGCAAAGCGCCGTGCGGCCTACGAGGAGGAGCGGAGAAAGGCCCAGGAAGAGAAGGACCGGGCCGCTGCCGAAGAGGCAAAGCAGCAGGCTGCGGCAGGCCATGAGTCGGTGCAGCAGGGTGTGGCTGCAAAGGTAGACCAGCCGCAGGAAGAGAAGCGGTGGCTGGCTTTTGAGGCCCTGCTGACCATCCACCAGGCGCAGATCCTCGCCAGCTTCATGCGGTCCCAGGGCATTGAGTTCAGGCCGGTCCAGTAATCCACATATCCACACAAAATCCACAAGAGGAGGAAAAACAAATGGCAGTCAAGAACCAGATCGCGAACCGCAGCAACCAGCGCCTCGGCATGGCGGCATATCTCACTCAGGACGCGGTGAAGAACCAGATCAACCAGATCGTTGGCGGAAAGTCCGGCCCCCGCTTTATCAGCTCCATTGTCTCGGCGGTCCAGAACAACAAGGATCTGCAGGAGTGCAGCAATGCCTCCATCCTCTCGGCGGCGCTCCTGGGTGAGAGCCTCAACCTCTCCCCGTCTCCGCAGCTCGGGCAGTTCTACATGGTCCCCTTCCGGGACAAGGAGCGCGGGATGGTGGCGCAGTTTCAACTTGGCTACCGGGGCATGTTGCAGCTGGCGATCCGCTCCGGGCAGTACAAGCGCCTCAATGTCCTCCCGATCAAGGAGGGAGAGCTCATCTCCTACAATCCTTTGGACGAGGAGATCGAGGTGGAGCTGATCGAGGATGACGAGCAGAGAGAAGCGGCTGAGACCATCGGCTACTATGCCAGCTTTGAGTACGTCAACGGCTTCAAAAAGACCCTCTACTGGTCCAAGAAGAAGATGCAGGCCCACGCCAAGAAGTACAGCCAGGGATACGCTGCCGACCTTCGGAAGGGAACCAGTTGGACCTTCTGGTCCAAGGATTTTGACGGGATGGCGATGAAGACCATGCTCCGGCAGCTGATCTCCAAGTGGGGCGTCATGAGCATCGACATGGTCTCCGCGATGGATGCCGATATGGCGGTGATCAAGCCTGATCTGACCCCGGAATACGTGGAGACGGAAGAGGTTCCCGCGCAGGACGCGCAGGAAGGCCCCGCAAAGGCCGAGAATCCGCCCGAAGCACCGAAGGTGGAAACTCCTACGCCTAAAGTTGAAAAGCCGCAGGAAACGGCTCCCAGAGGCACTGAGGGCGATGCCTTTGCAGCCGCCTTCTTCGGGGGCAAGTGATGTGTGAGTTCTTCGGACGCAACCTCCGAAAGTACCGGAGGAAAATCAACAAGTCCCAGCGCACCCTGGCCCTTGAGCTGGGGTGCGATGTGCGGACAATATCAGCCTGGGAGTGCGGCGAAAGGGACCCGAAACTCAGCAGCCTGGACCAGATAGCAGAGGCTGTCAGATGCACCCGGGTGGACTTGATACGGTAACCTGCGGGATCCAGACCCCGCTTGTGCTGCTCAAAGCTGGAGTAATGTGTCACGGCATCACTCAGCGTAACGGCATGGTAACGGCCCCCGGAGAAAATCCGGGGGCAGAAAGGAGAAAACGTGAACGAGAGCTTTGTCTTTTACAGATCGTTCGCGAAGGCACTGGAGAAGCTGCCTGCTGATCAATACAAGGAGATCATGATGGCAATCTGCCAGTATGGCCTAGACGGCGAGGCTACGGAGCTCTCAGACCCTGTGCTGGAGGCTATCTTCCTCCTGGTTCAGCCCCAGATAGATGCGAATGCCAAGCGGAGAGAGAACGGCAGAAAGGGCGCTTCCTCCCGCTGGGATGCCAGCAAGGCAGAAGCAGACGATAGCAAACAGATGGCAAACGATGGCAAGGTTATGGCAAACGATAGCAAACCTATGGCAACCCATAGCACCCATATGCCTAATGCGAATGCGAATGCGAATGTAAATGTTAATGCGAATAATAACCCCCCCTACCCCCCCTTACCGGGGGGAGGTGTACGGAAGGACCACATGGAGGAGCGCTTTGAGCGCTTCTGGTCCGCATACCCGAAAAAGACCGGAAAGGGTGACGCCAGGAAGTCGTTCCTGAAGATCAAGCCATCCTCCGCACTCCTGGAGCGCATGCTCTCGGCACTGGCTGCCGCTTCCGCGTCCTACCAGTGGCAGCGGGACAAGGGCCGCTTTATCCCGAACCCGTCCACATGGCTTAACCAACAGCGGTGGGAGGACGAGGTGCGCCCGGACATGGGCAAACCGGACCCGAAGCAGGCCACGCAAAGCCGCTTCCACAACCTGGAACAGCGGCCTGCGGATGACATCGACCAGGAGGCCATTGCGCAGATGAAGGCCAGAATCCTGGGGAAGGGGGCGCCATGATCGATGTGGTGATCGCTGGTATCTGCGGTTTCATGGCAGGGTCGTTTACGACGGTCCTGCTTATATCGCTGCTGTTGGCAGGAGGAGAGGACGATGACTGATTTTCAGGCGGTGGCGGGGATGATCATCTTCCTTGTGATCTGGGTCGCCCTGCTGCACATGTGAAGAGGCGTGAGAAGGTGAACGGCAATATGATTGTGCTCGTTGGTTTGATTATTCTGCTCTTGTTAGGGATGGAGCTTGTTGTGGCGGTTGGTCTTGCCCTGTGGGAGTGGATCATGGAGACGAAGGAAGTGTTGGACAGAAAGAAAAAGGAGCGTAAAGATGAGACTGATTGATGCTGATGCGCTGACTAACAAATCTGGTGACTGGTACGTTGATGAAGGAACGGAGGAAGGATTTATTGGTGACCTTAAAAACCTGATTGATGAACAACCCACAATTGAGCCAGAACAGAAGAAAGGAAAGTGGATAGATAACACGTATTGTTCCGAATGCGGGTGGGTACACGAAACAGATCCTGGATTTATTGGTTCTGTAGATGGTTTTAATTTCTGCCCCCAATGTGGCGCTGATATGAGAGGTGATAAAGATGCGGTTGATTGATGCAGATGCGCTTTTGGACGACGTGCGAAAACACTCGGTGTCCTACTTTGCGGATGACTTTGCCAAAGAGTGGGTAGACAAACAACCAACGTTGGATGCCGCCCCGGTAAGGCGAGGGAAGTGGATTTTACAGGGAGATAGCCGCAAGGCGCTTTACGGTTGGTATTTCTGCTCGGAATGCGGTGCGTTCATAGGCGGAAAAACTAACTTTTGTTCGGAATGCGGCGCAATTATGGGGGACGGCGATGGATAAGTGCGAGAAATGTAAGAAGTGCAGGTATCAAGATACCATCTATCCATTTGATTATCCTTGCACTGTGTGCTATCCACCAGAACATGAAATGTACGAACCGACACTGAGAAGGAGGAGGAGGCAGAAAGATGGTTGAAGCCATAGTGCTTTGCACCGCTTGGATTACGACTTGCGTGGCGGTGATCGTGGCCCACTTCAAGGTAAGCAACCTCGCAAGGGAAGAGGTCAAGAAGGCGATTGAGGAGCAAATAGAACCAAAATGGTCTATCCCAGAACAGCCTTTTGGTGCCGACACAAATGTCGGCGGCAATCTGATCGAAATGCCGCAGGTGGTGCGGTGCAAGGATTGCAAGTGGTGGCATTACTGGAACGGAGAATGCTACGGAAACGGCAACATGGGGTATGGAGTCGGACGAAAAGCAGATGATTTTTGCAGTTGGGGGGAAAGGCGAAAAAATGCGGCCGATTGATATGGACAGGCTTTTAACTGAGCGCATGAAAAGCAAGTATTACCATCTGCCGAACGGGGATATTGCCGTACCGCTGATTGACATTGATAACGCTCCCGTTGTGGATGCTGTCCCGGTGGTGCGGTGTAAGGATTGCAACGAGTATCAAGATGTTCACGAGTGGTGCAAATTACACAAGGTAGAGATGCAACCGATGGATTTTTGCAGTTATGGGGAGTGTAAAGATGCGGTTGATTAAAGGACAGTGGGTGTTTGCTTTCCCGGCACTGCTGACTTACACCTACTTAACAAGGGGGTGAAGGGATAATGAGTCGATGCGTTGATTTGGATGAAAGAGTAACCGCACAGTTTTATGACGAAGAGTGCGAAGAGTGGACAATGCAAACTTGCACCATAGCGGATGTGCTAGACAGCGTTTGCGATGAGTATACGGTTTTGCACTCCGCACAGCCAGAACCGCAGTGGATCCCGTTCGCAGAGCACAGGCCATGGGAAGGACAGCAGATATTGGTGTGTTCCGAAGATGGCGTTATGTGGATAACAGTCTTTAGATCGCTCATTGGGTTTTCCGGGGCGTGGTTGCCTCTGCCGGAGCCGTATAAGGGGGAGCCATGATCTACCTTGGGCCGTGCTATAGAAAAAATTTATGCGTGGACTGCGACTCCGAAATCTGCGGTCACGCCGGGGATCCAGAAGCAGACTGCCCGGCCTGGAAGTGCCTGCACCCGGAGAAAGAGTGCAAGGATTGCGAGTTTCTGAGGGAGTATGTAGACAAGTGGAGGGCGAGGTATGGTACTGATTGACATGGACTTTCCGACACGGTGTGATCGTTGCCCGTTTTTGATGCAAGTAAGCGGTCTTTGCGCTTACTGTATGGCAACGAGGATGCCGATCAAGTACAGCGAGACCGATCTTAAGGACATCTTTTGTCCGCTCATGGAGGTGAATGACGATGGTACTACTTGACATCGATATGCCGGAAAGCTGCGAGAAGTGTTACTGTGTCGGGCAATTCTGCACACATACCGCATATGGCGATGTAAATCTTTTCTTTTGCCCAGACGGCAGTGATGTGACCAGGGAAGACCGAAAAGACGCTTTTTCTTACCGCCCGGATTGGTGTCCGATGATCGAAGTTGAAGAGAAGAGGATCCAGGAGCGGACAAGCCACACCACATGGGAGGAGAAAACTGTGTATGTGAGGAAAAGTGATGCAGAAAAAAAGCGGGGAGTTTGACGTGGAATGGAAGACCCTGCGGAGGGCAGTGGCAGCGCCGCTGCAGGACACATACTCAGCAAGGCATCTCCCGAACGGCAAGTTGACTGCGTTTGGGAAGAAAATGAAACTGAAGGAGCTGGCAGCGAAGAGCAGCAGGGACAAAAAGGAGTGAGGAGGTCGTGGGATATCGGACATCGCTGGATATCAGCGCAAAATGCCCTCTTTATGAGGGCGTGGTGAGAACAGGGAACGGGGCCGTCTCAGGTGTGCAGTGTCAGTGTAT
>Ga0326513_10000238_pt1 | contig 44268 bp, 58 predicted proteins | sample 2_2465_0518_D_FD_203654 | JGI IMG/M metagenome (GOLD analysis project Ga0326513, IMG submission 203654) | Bovine rumen microbial communities from UC Davis, California, United States - 2_2465_0518 | ecosystem: Host-associated > Mammals > Digestive system > Stomach > Rumen | place: USA... | reverse complement strand
CCTAATATTACGGAGGATGGGATTGCGAGTGGGTTTAGTGGTAGTAACCAAGTCTATAAACAATTAAATATTTCTACTGACAAACCGATTACTTTTAAAGGTAAAGGTATTGTAGGTGAAACAACAGGGGTTCGAAGAATATTTGATACAAATGCAACAAGAACAACATCTAATACTGTATTACAAAGTTTAGTATTTGACATCGGTACTAAAAAAGTTTATTTTGATTGTTACAAAAATAATGTTTTCACAAGAATTTTAAACCAAAGCTTAGATTTTAACACAGGAAGTATAGTTGAATATGAAGTTACGATAGGACTTACAACACAAAGTTATAAGATAACCGTTGACGGCGTAACAAGTAATTTTACTACTAATGTAACTTTAACAACTCAAGAAATAACTAATTATTATGCTTCTTCACCTACTCAATATTATTGGCAAGGTTCTATCGACCTCAAACAATTCTCAATCACAGTTGACGGAGTAGAGGTATTTAATGGTAACAAAACAGGTATAGATACGGTTAAGCCGGATAATTATACTGTTGTCGGCAATCCTACGATTAGTGAGGAGGGGATTGCGAGTGGGTTTAGTAGTAGTAATTATATAACAACTACTGTTGATATCTCAAATAAACCTTTTATTTTAGAAACTCCCGTTTTTGAATACTCTGCAACATCAAGCGAGGCGCAGTATGTATTTTTATTGGGAACTTATAATAATGGGTTGTTTTTAACGAGTACAATAAATGGAAGTGGTTACATTACAGTTAATATAAGAAATTCTTCAGATAGTATTTTATATAATGCTTCGCAACAGGCTATATTGAATAATAAATATCAGTTAAAAATAGTTTTAAATAATACTGCTGTAGAAGCTTATATAAAAATTAATAATGGTTCTTATGCCTTGTTGGGCTCAGCGACAAACACATCACTTTATAGTTTAAATAGCACAACGCTATATATCGGAACAGAGAATAATAACTCGACAAAAGTATTTAAAGGTTCTATCGACCTAAACTCATTTAAAGTATACATCAACGGCGACCTAGTTTATCAACCTTGCCTTAAAATACCATATACAGAAGGTCAAAATTATGTAAAAATAGTTGATAAACTTTATAGAGATAGAGTAAAAGACCTCTTTGAACAAAAAGGATATAATGGCTATTACACTATCGGAGAAGATGATTTCACACTCCCGTCAAACAAATGGTCTGATGTTATTGAACATAAGGAAAATGGTTTGACAGTAGCAGAGCAACGAGTTGACCAAACACTTACTATCAGAGGAGCTTGCGAGCAAGGTGTAGATGTGAACTTACCAATGGAGTTCTTTGATGGTGATAGCTATGCAGTCTTTGGAGTTGGCACTACTGGTACAAATACAGCTTCTAAGTTTACTCCAGCAGCAGACGGAAACTATATAGCAATAGGAAAGGGGAAAGTGTAATGGAAAAACTATATACACAAGATGATTACTTTAATATGGCTTGTGAAGCCAATGCACAAGGAAAACTTCTGATTAAAGTTCAGGAAGAAATTGAATATGATGTAGAAGTTCTTGAATGGGAAAAGAAAACAATATCTGTTCCTGTTATTGACCCTGTAACTGGAGAACCTACTGGAGAAACAGAAACTATTGAAGTTGATGATTATACAAAGCCTATTATGGTTGATGAAATTGACCCGATAACAGGAGAAACTATCAAGGTACAAAAGCATCATACCGAAACAAAAACAAAGTGGGTTGAAAGATTAGAAATAGTTGATAACCCTGACAACTTTGCAAGAAAGTTCTTTAATACTTCGTTAGGCTATGTATCAAGAGTTGTTCATAATCTGACTGGTATGGAAGAAGATTTCCTGAATGATACTTTGAATCATTTGACAGTTGGCTATCCTATCATCACATACAATGCTGACGGCACACAGAACAGACAAGTTGCTGTTACTGCTGAGTTCATTGAAGAATGTAAAAGACAAAAAGAAAAAGATTTTTATGGAGATGTGATAAATGGAGCTGCTGAATAATATTTGGCAGTTCTGTTTAAATCACTTTCATACAACGTTAGATAGTATAGAGTTTTATTGGACTTGGAGGTTTTGAAATGGATATAAAACCTGTAAATAATGTCTCATTTGGGATTCTCAAAGAAGTTAAACAAAGAGCTTATGGAGAATATATGTGGGGTATGTATAAAGGTAAAAAAATAGAAGTATTTGATGCTTACAAAGAAAATCAGTTTTTAATTTATGTATCAGAGAATATGAACTTCCTGAAATCTAAACTTAAATACCTCCAAGATGGTGTAAGGAAAGTGCTTAGGTCAGAAGGGAGACACTTAAATGAACTGGTATAAAGATAAAGATTTGGAGATTGATTTTGATAAAGCTCCAATCGTTAGAATGAGTACAATACTTCCTTCAATGACAACACTTGAGAAACAAACAATAAATAGATTCCCTTTTGTTTGTTTAAATCAGATTGAAGTAACAATTAAATATAAAGAAAATATATACAAGTTCCCTATCCCTAAAGGGTACAGATGGGATGGAGCAACAATACCTAGAATGTTTTGGAGATTGGTAGGAGCTAAGACTGACCCTAGATTCTTAATTCCTTCAATGGTTCATGATGTTCTTTGTGAAAATAAATTTTATGTTAATAATGATAGGTATTTAGCAGATAAAGTCTTTGAAAGATTATTGTTTGTTGCTAATGTACCAGCTTTCACAAGATGGTTGATGTTTCATTCAGTTGATAATTTTCAAAAGTTTAATGGCTGGAAAAAAGGAACTCATAAAAATGGATAGAAAAGCTGTATTAGTTATGGTTACGGCATTTGCAGTTATTCAATTTTTGATTAGCTGTCGTATTTTCGTAACTTTTGAAGGAATGGCTGCTTATGCTGCTCCTAAAGATGCAATAGAACAAATGCAAGCACAACTGAATAGAATAGAACACAAATTAGATAAAGTAATGGGTTATTAATATGTATAAAAATATAGTTATGCACTGGACAGCTGGTAATTACAAACCCTGTTCTGTTGATTTACAGCACTATCATTATCTTATTGATGGTGAAGGAGGAGTACACAGGGGTAAATATGAACCCAGTGATAACCTAAACTGCACAGATGGTAAATATGCAGCTCATTGTGGTGGTGGTAACACCGGCAGAATTGGTGTTGCTATTTGCTGTAGAAAAGATATAAACACTCCTCCAACAAAGAAACAGGTAGAAGCTATGTGTAACCTGTCAGCACAATTATGCACAGTATATGGCTTAAAGCCATCAGATTGCATAACACATGCTGAATTTGGTAGAAAGAACCCTAAAACTTCCTCTGCCGGTAAGATAGATATTAATTATCTTCCTTACATCAATTTGAAAGGGGTTGAGGAGGTTGGTAAATACCTCAGAAACAAGATTGGCTGGTACTACCTGAAGATTAAGGAGATTTAGATGGATAAAGAACAAGAATTATATGATAAGTTCGTGGATGTTATGATTGATAAACTTAAACAAGATGAACCTTCTGCTAAAGATTTGGAGGTTATCTTTAAGTTTGTTCAATATCAGAATCTTAAAGCAGCTCCTAATAAACATAAAGGACTTCAGGATTTAACTGAAAGATTACCTTTTGAAGATGATAACATACTTCCTCTAAGACCTGCTAAATGACAGGAATCCTTATAGATGCAGCTACTCATGCTAAATGCAAAGAGAATTTCAAAAACTTTTTATATGTTGTATTCAAATATATAAACCTTCCTTCTCCAACAGAGATTCAATATGCTATAGCTGATGAGCTGCAATATAGGGAATCTGACCTCATCATTAATGGATTCAGAGGTGTAGCTAAATCAACAATTACAGGCTGTTATAATGCTTGGTTGTTGGATAGAGACCCTGAAAACACTCAAATTATTTATGTTGGTTCTAACCAAGAAGAAGCTAAGAAGTTTATGAAGTTTACTAGAGGTCTTTTAGACATAGTTCCCTTCTTAAACTACTTAATTCCTACTGATAAACAGAGAGATAATGCACTATCTTTTGATGTTAGACCGGCTGGATTCAAGATACAACCTTCTTGTAAGGCTGTTGGTATCTTTGGTAACTTAACAGGAAACAGAGCTACTCATATTATAGCTGATGATATTGAGACTTCTGAGAACTGTGATACACAGGTTAAAAGAGAGCATACAGAATCAGCTGTTACTGAGTTCAGACAGATTGTTCAAGCTCAGAGAGGTAGTTTGTTGTTTCTTGGAACACCACACACAGAAATATCAATCTATAACAAACTGTATGACAAAGGAATACCAACAAGAATATTTCCTATTAAGTTTCCTACACCACAACAACAAGAAAAATATGGTGATAAACTAGCTCCATACATAGCACAAAAGCTTGAACTAGACCCTACACTGGTTGATAAGCCTACTGACCCTATCAGATTCAATGAAACAGATATTATGAAACTTGAAGCTGAAGGTAGAAGTAAGTTTGCTATGCAGCAGATGTTAGACACAACTCTCTCTGATATAGAGAGATACCCTCTAAAATGTGCTGACTTGATTGTTATGGATTGTGATAAAGACATAGCTCCTGAGAAAGTTGCTTATGGTTCAGCTCCTAATCAGATAATCAAAGACATACCTTGTAATGGTATAGGAACAGATAAGTTCTATGCTCCTATTCCTTTACCTGACACTAAATGGCTTCCCTACAGCTATAAAGTAATGGCAATAGACCCTTCAGGTAGAGGTAAGGATGAGTTGGCTTATGCTATTGTTGGTGTGTTGAATGGTTATATTCACCTTCTTAAACAAGGTGGTTTACAGGGTGGTTATTGTAATGATAACCTGAAAAAGCTGGCTAAACTTGCTAAGGAATATAATATTAACAAAGCTAAGATAGAATCAAACTTTGGTAGAGATATTGCCAAAGTAAAAGCGATTGAAGTCGGTGAAACTCCTATATGGACAATACCGAGCTAAGCCCTATAAAGGGAAAGTGTAACGACTATTCCTATATGGAAGTACAACCAAGTGGTTGGAAGTGGTCGCAGTAGTATTCCAAAACCTCGCTACTGAAAAGATTTAATTGAAGAAATATCATATTGTATATAAAACAACCAACATAATAAATGGTAAGTTTTATATAGGTTTACATTCAACCAACAACCTGAATGATAATTATTTAGGTAGTGGTTGGGTGTTGAAGGATGCCATTAAGAAATATGGCAAAGAAAATTTTATTAGAGAGATTTTATTTATTTATGATTCTCGTCAGCTTGCTATGAAGAAAGAAGCTGAATTAGTGAATGAAGATTTTATTAAAGACAATAATAATTATAACCTTACTCTTGGAGGTAATGGTGTTGTTGACCAATGGGGTGAAAGAAATCACATGTGGGGTAAAGTAGCACCTAATGCTAAGAGAGTCAAAGCAACTCATAAAGATGGTACTGTGGTGGTGTCTGATAGTATAGACAAATTAAGTGAACATATCCAAATTGCTCGTGGTAATATTAGAAACTTATTGAAGAAAGGTATAGTAGGTAAGTGAGGTTGGAAAGTGGAATACTACTAAGAGATAGTCTCATCTATACAGTAATGTATAGCAGTTCACAAGAGAACGGTCATAACTTAACGAACTATGATGAAGATTGATGGATGGTATGTTTACCACATTATTAAATCCTATTCTGAGGAAGATACATCCTTGTGCAGTAGAGGAGATTAGACACAATACTCAGAAGGAAAAGAGGATTATAGATACACTAGAACCTGTAATGAATCAGCATAAATTGATTGTTGATAAACAGGTTATTAAAGATGATTATGAGAGTATAAAACAATATCCACTGGAGAAACAACAACAATACTCATTATTCTATCAAATGACTAGGATAACAAAGGATAGAGGAAGTTTAGGTCATGATGATAGGGTTGATGTATTAGCTATTGCTGTAGCTGATTGTTTGGATATGTTGTTAGTGGATGTTGATGATGAGATTCAGAGAAGATTAGATGAAGAACTTGATGCAGAACTTGAGAGATTTGAGCTTGAGTTTGGGTTAAGTTCAGGTAAAGAAGAAGTTGGTTGGTTTGACTTGGAATAATCCAAGTGTTTGACTTGGAATAATCAATCAAAATGTTAAAGGATTCATTGAGTTATTGAGAGATTTCGTGGGTTAAATTCAAAATAGGTATAAATACCTTAAAACGATACTTAATTGATTTTAGAGGTATTTGTATTGCTATAAGAAAAATAATATTGTAGAGAAGTTGGCTGATAACTAACCATGTACTACCTCCGAACAGTTGGAGTAAAATCCTGTATTTTGGATAATATTTTGGCTATTAGTGAATAAAACATCCACTAATAGCTATTATATTGTCTGAATTTTTGGTAGAAATTTTCAAGACCCTTAACGCAACGAGCTTGGCTGCCGGCTTCCCCCTTGTCCGGTTTTATTTATTGCTTCCGGTTGTTTGTTTTTCAATAAAAACACTAGTTTCAATAAAGTAATACACTTTATAAAATAAATAATTAATATAAATATAAAATAATTGCTTCCGGATTCAGGACACACAAACAAATATTTTTATGTGCTTTTCACTCTCTATATTTTTTATTGATTGTAAATAAATGTAACAATGTTACAAATATGTGATATTTTAAAAATGTATCACTTGACACACATACAAATATGTGATACAATATAAGTACAAGGTGTTTAAAATATATTGAACTGGTGATACATTGGTCAGGTCTGAACCACACCACAATATAATATAAATACTAAATGATACTAATACAACAGCATACAACAAAAGTAAAAGCTCTTAGGGCTTGGCTTGGCTATGCTTACAAACAATGAAAGAGGTACAACATGAGACAAATCACACAAAGAGCAAAACAGGCTTTTGACAACAACACACCATTTTGTGAGAGTAACACACAAGTTATTGTAATGCGTGATGTTACTGAAATGTATTTGTTTGGTAACAAAATTGCTAGAAAGTTCGGAGACAAAACAACAATTTCACTTGCTGGGTGGAATACAAACACAACAAGGGAAAGACTAAATGCATTTGCTAATGTTTACACAAGACAAGGACAAGCATACATAAATGGAAAAGCAGTTTCAGACACTGAATGGGTGGAGGTGTAAAATGCAAGATTTTATCAATGAATTAAAAAATATATCATTAGAAAATCAATATGGATTTAGTTCTGATTATTTAATCAGTAATACATTTAGAATAGGGCAAGTATTTCATAAATGTAATATGTCAAAATACTTAAAAACTACAAAAACATTAAGTAATTTTATATTAAAACATATTAAAAAAGAAGAAAATACAAAACTATGGTTTTATGCTTATTATTATTTAAAACAATATAAATGGTTACCACATGTGTTAAAAACAGTGTACAAAAGACCAGATATAAACTTTTTATACAGACCTTTGTACTATCCTGAAATGATAACAGCTAAACAATTTCAAAAAACTATAGGTAATTTTAAACTGTTTGTTAAAAAACACAACGAAAGCCCAATAAAACCGGAAAGCAATATTTTATGTTTGTTTGATTGTCATATTAATTTTTATGATGAATTAATACAAGACATAAAACAAGAAAACTCACAGAAATATGTTAATTTCTATCTACAATTAAATGAAGATTTTAAACAAAAACTTTTAAATAATGATTTTGATGTAATTAACTCTTATTCACCAATGCACAACAGCATAGAACTAATTGACCATAAAAATGGGAAAATATTAGGAATATATCGTGCAGAAATTGGAGAAAAATATCTATTTTACATGCCTAAAGAAGAAATCATAAAACTATATCAAACAGCAGTAAACAACTATAAAAAGGAGAATAAAAACAATGATAACAGCAATAAAAAATAAAAAGATTACACAAATACCTACAGAACTAAACTACATTAATTATACTAATGCAAGACTTAAAAGTCATAATCAAAGAATAAACTATAATACAAGATTAATTATACTACTTTTATTATGGTGTATAGGTCTCACAACATTTACAGTAATACAACAGATTCAAACACATCAAACAAAATTAAACAATGAAGTATTAATACAAGAGCTAATACCTATTGATGATTCTGAAGTAATAAACGATTAATAAATGGAGGATTAAAACAATGAATAAATTAATAAACATCATAGACAAGACAGAACACACACTAACAGCAATCAAAAACAAAATTAATTCCGGACTACAGCAGCATAAAAAGAACTTAGCTGTAAAATACTTTGATAAAAATGAATATTTACAGAACTTTATCAGACATTTTTATGATAGTTTTAAAGATTCATTCTTTGAAAATGAGATGTTATGCAGATACAATGATTTTGATTTTACACAAATACCTGAAACACTAAAAAAAAATCTTATTGAATATATGCAAGATAATCATGGCTTATATTATTATTCAGATGATTATCATGAAGGATTCACAGCTTATTATTTTGATAATATCTATATCAGTGATGAAAATGAGATATTTGCAGATTTTACAAAGCACTCAGTAAAATATACAACAGACTTAGACTTATTCTTAAAAATAGAGCTTATGCAAGCTGAAAATGGCATATATCCTGATATAGTTTATCTTGATTATTATGGACAATATAAAAGAGATTATCACACACCAAATGAGTATAGATTCTTAAAAACAGCTATGCACGATAAAGAGGACAGATTAATCCACTTTATTAATAAACTCATAGAACTAAACAATGACAGCTGCACTGGAGGATATTATTACAATGATAATTTTATCATAGAACAGTTTACACCTGATTTTATGAAAAAAATTAGCAATAATATAACTATGGATATAAATGAAGTATCACTTGATGATGATTTTACTTTGCATATTGAGTATGAGATTCCTACAAAATTAAAAGAATCAGACTTAGAAAAACTTAATATAACAAATTATCACTATACAAAATATGATAATACAGTTATAAATATCAATACTAACATTAAAAGCTGGTTAGAATCTGAACTTCAAAGAGGATATAGCTTTGAGGATATGAGGACAGCAGCATGAACATAAAGAACATATCAGAAGCTTTACCGGACATATCCATAAGACTGGATAAAAAGCAGCTCATAAACCAGCTAAGAGCATTACAAGATAACTATATAGAACTATGGATAAACAGCAAAAACTTATCTTTTATCACATTAAAGGACAGATTCAACACAAACAAAATGCAAACTAAAAACTAAGGACATAAAAATGCAGCTTCAAGAGTTAGTAAATATAACAAATAAAGTATTTTACAATGATTCACCTTCATACAAGGTTATTACATCAATACAAAATGAGTTATTACAGGTAATAGGGTACTCAGCAGACATCAACAGAATAAACTACAAAGTTATCAATAAATATGTTGAGTACCTGAAAAACAAGGGTAATAGTAACAAGACAATAAATGATAAAATATCATACTTTAGTAAGATTCTGAACTATGCCTATAAAAATGGACTAATAGAACATAAACCAGTATTTACTTATCTTAAAGTAACATCTCAGAATGATAAGTTTTTAGATGATAATGAGAAAATACAAATGTTACAATGGTGCAGACATAATAAACAAAGGGAACTAGCTAAAATAATACTCATAGGACTTTATACCGGATTCAGAATAAATAATATCCTGAGCTTAGATGAAACAATGTATAGAGATGATAAACTTTATATCTATGATAAGAAGGTAAACAGGTATTTTGTAATGCCTGTATCAAGTAAGATTAAATATATTATAATAAACCATAAGAACTTTAATATATCTTATAATCAATGTTATTATATATTTAATCTTATGAAAAAAGATTTACAGCTTGATGATAGAATCACGATACACACACTCAGACATACATTTTGTAGTGATTTATTAAAAAAGAATGTATCCTTACCTATTATTCAAGCTCTTGCTAATCATAAAAGAATACAAACAACAATGAGATACACACACACTAACACAGAACAGCTAACTAATGCTATAAATGTGTTATAATAGATTTATAAATATATACCTCATAGAGGTGTATTAGTATCATTATATGCTAGGATAAGATATAACTATCCTAGCTTTTTTTATATCATGCTATATAAAGATACTATTACATTTAATATTAGTTATTTGTTATTTATTATAGTGGATGTTATAGTGTATCTTATATTTAATTAATAGTGGATGTTATTATTAAATGTAATTAAACTATACTATATATAATATATAAGGAAGTCTGTTAAATCAGGCTGTTATCCTTTTCCTTGTTGGCTTTGAACCTGTTTTTAAAATTAAACAACCTCAAATACTTATCCTATCTGATTTTGAGGTGTGTTAATCAGGCTGTTGATTATATTGCTGATTGAGTTTTAAATTAATTAGAATCTTTATTAATTAGATTTTTATATAGTTTAAGAATATTATCTAATATTGGAAAGAAGTAACAAAGAATAAGGAATATAAAAACAATACCTGTTACTATATATCCGATTTGTTCATTAATAAAACAAATAAGCATACAAGGTATTGTAAATGTAACACATATAAGTAACCATGTTTGAAAATCTTTAGGTAAAGCACAAAGAATTAAAATTAGAAGTATTAAAGTTTTCATACAAGTCCTTTACTAAAGTTCCAAACAACTTTACCAATAACTTTAATCTCAAAGTCAGAATTATCAGGAGTATATGTTTCTTCTTTGTATTTAGGATTATTAGAGGAGATATATAAAGTCTCTCCTTTTTTAAACAGTCTTTTAACCCTTAGTTCAGAGTTATTAACAAGGATAACAAACACTTGGTTATTACCTGTAGTTTGAGCTGTATCTATCATAAGGAAATCACCATCTTTAATATCATCAGGTTGATTCCATCCACTATCCATAGAATCACCTTGAGCATGTATGATATGTAAATGAGAATAATTATCAGTTTTAATAATTGTTTCAAGAATCTTTTTATCAAAGTACATCATATCACATTCAGGCTCATCTGTGAGAACAGTACCACTACCGGCAGCAGCTGCAATACGATAAAAAGGTATTGAGATTATATTCTCAGGAGCATGCTGACAATATTTTTCTTTGTTAATTTCTTCCAGTAGGTTTCTGTGATACTTTTCAAATATTTTCTGATTTAAGTTTTCTGATATATTCCTGTCTTTGCTTTCTATAGAGTTAATTAAGCTCTTACTAACCTCATCCAAACTCTTAGCAAATTCTTCCTGAGTTAGTTTTAAAGCAGTTCTTAGTTCTTTTAATTTTTGTGCTTGTAATTCTTTCATATCTTGCTTTCTACAAAATTGTGATATAAATGCTTGACTTACACACAAAAATGTGATAAGATTAAATTATGGTTAAGGAAAGCATTTGTATCAGGTTCAGTCGTGAAGAACTGGAATAAAACAACAGTCCTGACAACATTTGTTTTCATATTGATTATAACAAAAGAAAGCAAAAATTACAATAAGCTAAGTGTTTAAATAAGAGTAGGAGATTATTATGATTAGACTGTACAAAGATATTGACACAGGACTATGTGTTAAATGGGTTGATTTGGATTCATACTTAGAAGTTCAAAGCACAGAGACGTTTCTTTTTTGTGGACATCATCAACCAAGATTAATTGATAAAAACCCTAATTATTGTACAGTTGATACTTTATTAGACGGCTTAAATGCAAAAATAGTAAACCCTTACAGGGCTAAAGTTGCTGATTGGAAAATGGAAAGAATTAAAATATTAAGAGATTATCTAGTGAGATTTCAATATCCTAAAAAAGGATGTTTTTGTATAAATGATTGAAATGTAGATTTGTGATAGTTGGATTTTCTTAGCTGGAGCATTTTTTGTCAAGATACACACACCTTTCTCTCGGTTATACTCCTTGCTTCAGCTTGTTCTTGCTGGGTCTTGAAAGAGCAAATGAGCTATTCAGCTCCTGCTCACGCAATTCAAGGACATAATGTGTGCTGTGGAAATCGGCACTCCAGCTCAGTATGCACAAAATCCTTTCTAAATTTTGTATTACATAATGGGGAGTAATCCCCTTTCTTTACAAACAAAACTACAACTTAATATTAGAACTCAAAAGAAGGAGATTAAATTATGACAGCAATCTACAATGTTATCGGAGCAAAGAATAAGGAACAGCAACTACCAAAGTATTACTGTGATACTTGCACAAAATGTGTGAACTCAAGGTGCTTGTTCTACAACAGAAGGGTTGAACCAAAGTACAACAAATGTTTTAACCATTCAAACTATCATCCGGTAGCAACTCAGTATCAATCTCCTTGTAATATAGCAGAGATAGCAGAGGAGAATACACTATGTGCATAGATATTATAGGAAATCCTATAAACCCTCTCTCAAACTCAGAGAGAAAAGTGTATAACTTATTGATTTGTGGGCTATCAATAAACGACATAGCAAATATATTATCAGTAGCTCCTTCAACAATAAGCACACACAGAAACCATATATTCTCCAAGATGTATGTTTCTAACACAAAAGAGCTTATGTATAAGAGAATCTTAGAGCTTGAGAAGATGGTATTTGAGATGAAAACAGGTCAGTTGTAATGATTGAAAGACAACACGCAGAAGCTGGTTTGAGCTTTACAAGGAATAATACAAATGAATTTGATTCTTCCCTTGTTGCAGCTCAAATAGAACTAGAAAAAGAAATGACACAGTGTTCTATTGACAATTACAGGAGAGAGCTTGAAAAATCAAAACAAAACGGACAGTTTGGCTGCACTACAGTAGCAACAAAGTTAATCTCAAGAATCCTAGATGAGTTTTCAAGTTCAATAAGTAAGTATTTAGATGATTATCTAAAGGGTAAAGCTGTAAGAAGTACAATGGCAGCAGATATTATAAACAGACTGGAAGATGTTGATACAGTAGCTTTCTTAACAGCAAAGATTATCCTTAATTCAATGTGGTCTAACATACCTACAACAGCTATGTATAAAGCAATAGGACAAGGCATTGAGGATGAATTCAAGATGAGAGAGTTTAGGAAAGAAAACTCACATTACTATGATTCAATCCAAAATGACTTAAATAAAAAAGGTGCTAAAGCTAACAGAAAGAAGAATATCACCACAGGGGTATTCAACCACAGGTTAGATTTTCACTTGGACAGATGGACAGTAACAGAGAAGTTTCAAACCGGATTAGTCTTAACAAGGTTGTTTGTTGAATCTACAGGACTGGCTGAGTTTGAGGATGTGTTCAAGAAGAATAAACACTTCAAGTTCCTAGTTCCTACAAGAGAGCTGGTGGAGTGGACAGATAATATGAGTGAGAAGCTTGAGCTGATGCAGCCTTTATTCTTACCAATGGTATGTCCTCCTAAAGAATGGACTTCAGTACTGGATGGTGGTTACATATCACCTTACATCAAGAAGAATAAACTAATCAAAAACAATAACAGAGAATATCTGAAGAAGCTGGAGACAGCAACAATGCCTATAGTTTATGAAGCTATAAATCATCTGCAATCAACAGAGTGGGCAATAAATAGAAGGGTATTGGAAGTAGTTAAACAGTTGTGGGAAGAAGGGAGAGCAGTAGCAGAGCTTCCTGATAGGGAAGATACACCTTTGATACCATTCCCTTATCCTGAACTCAGTAAAGAAGATGCAAGAACTCCTGAGCAACAGGAAGTAATCAAGAAATGGAAAAGAGACAGTTATGAAATACATAAAAGTAACATACAAAAACGGTCTGTTAGGCTTCTTGTTAGTCAAATTATTAGACTGGCTGATAAGTTTAAAGATTTTGAGAAGATATGGTTTCCCTATCAAATGGATTTCAGGGGAAGATTGTACCCAATACCTGTTCTTCTACAACCACAAGGCTCGGATTTGGCAAAAGGACTTCTCCATTTCAGTGTACCGAAAGCCTTAACAGATGATACAGCAGTAGAATGGTTCAGAATACATGGAGCAAATGTTTATGGATACGATAAATCAAATTATAAAGAAAGAAGCAGATGGGTGGGCTTACATGAAGCAGAGATTTTATCTTACGCAACAGACCCTCTCACGAATAGAGGATGGACAGAAGCTGATAAGCCTTTTCAGTTCCTTGCTTGGTGTTTTGAGTATAGTGATTATATTAATGACCCTGTTAATTTTAAATCGCATATCCCAATTCAGCTTGACGGAACATGTAATGGACTACAACACTACTCAGCCCTCCTTAGAGATTATACAGGAGGAAGGGCAGTTAATTTAGTCAATGGTGATAAACCTAATGATATTTATTCAGTAGTAGCAGAAAAATTAGAGGAGAAGCTAAATGAAATATTACGAAGTGGAAGCTTGGATAGTGATAGTGCTAGGGCTTGGCTTACTTTGGGTATTAATCGCAAGCTAACAAAGAGACCTGTAATGGTTCTGCCATACGGAGGAACACTCCTCAGTTGCAGAGAGTATATCGGAGAATACCTTACAGACAATTACTCACCAAACTTTATATGGAAACACTTTGGAGTAGGTCAAACACCTACAGACTGTGTATTCAAGGTATCAACTTGGTTAAGTAAATATCTGTGGGAATCAATACAAGAGACACTCAAGGCTGCAACAGTAGGTATGGATTATCTGAGGAGATTAGCTAGAGTAGTTTCTAAAGAGAAGAAGGAACAGGGCTTAGAGTGGTTCACACCGGCTGGATTGTTGGTTAAACAAGCCTATGCAGCTAGGAAGAAGAAAATGATTAGAACAGAGCTATATGGCAGCATCATTAAATGTACTGTAAATATAGACCAAGATGAGCTGGATATACAGAGACAACTCAATGGTATCTGTCCTAACTTTATTCATTCCCTTGATGCAGCTTGCCTGATGTTATACCTAGTCAAGTGTAAGAAAGCCGGTATCAATAGTTTTATGACAGTACATGACTGCTATGGAACTTATGCAAGTGATACAGAAACTTCAGCAAGGTTATTAAGAGAAGCTTTTGTGGAGATATACAGACAACCAATCTTAGAAAACTTAACTGAGGACTTAACTCAAGACTTAGATGAATCAATAGAGCTTCCTGAGCTACCAAACAAAGGGGAGTTAGATATTGAGGAGGTTTTAAGAAGTGATTACTTTTTTAATTGAAGGAGAAGATTATGACAAGAAAAATGATTGATGTTCAGTACCCTGTATTAGACCATACAGAATCAATAGCAAATATCTCTATTGTTAGAACAACAGTAGATGCTGAGGGAATAACAATTAAAGATGCTTTTTCAAACAAAAACAATTCTTTGTTTATTCTCATTAATAACAAGGGAGATAAAACCGGATTATTAACAGTCAAGGCTGGTGATGCTTATCCTAACTCAATGCTCGGAGACATCATTATAGAGATTGCTAAAGGTGTTTCAGCAATCCAGTTACAAGATTTATCAAGATTTCAGAAATCAGATGAATCAATAGACTTAGACTTCTCTGAAGGTTTTGAAGGTGAAATATTTGCAATAGCTAAGTGGGCTGGTGTTTCTGCAAGGAGGTACTAATGAGCAAAAAGAACTATGAACCAATAAGAGACTATATCAGCTCTGAGGATTTCTTAGATAAGGCTGGATATAGACGATATAAACCAAAAGTAGGGATTCTTGGTAAGGCTTTAATAGAAGCCAGTAAGCATCAAGGTCGGTCTTCATTCCTTAACAGAATGTTGGATGTTTATTTCAAGAAGCTCAGACAACAGAAGAAAGCGAAATTGCGTAAGGCGAATGTGAACGATAGTGAACGGAGACCTGAAGGATGTGAGGTCAATATGAACGACAGCAATAGCGAAGTGAATAACTTGACCGAACACAGCAATTTCAAGACGGACAGAAGGGGTAAAGACAATAGTGTCATTCAGAAACAAAACAGCAGACATCATATACAATCAGATGCTACAAACAACAGCAAAGCAAGTGTCCAATGCAGCACTGAGAGTGATGGATGCACTGCAAACGGATAAAGTTTGCAATCAAGTATTAGGGTTAGCAGCAAGTTTAATTGTAATGCTAGACCAATATGGGTTGAATCATGTTGATGTACTCGGAATAGCTCACAATATGGTTTATTCAGGAGATAACGGAAATATGAAACCTGACTTTAAGGCAATTAAAAATTATATGAAAGAAGAATGGGAGATAGTTTAATGACAAATAATTTAAAAGACAATCCATTAGCTTTAATGATGGCTGTATCTGTAGAATCATCTATGAAGTTTGATAAAGCTATGAATGATTTAATTCAAAAATATAAAAATAGTGGGGTTGATGTGATACCAATTAGTGAGATTGAAGAAGCACAAGCAGCAACTTTAAAAGAAGCTCTCGGTGGAGATGGTTTATTACACTCAATTTTAACAGACAAAGGAGAACAAAATGGCAAGTAATAAAGAACATATTACTAAAAAGTATGTAACCGGTAAGGGAGAGCTTACAGGATTTATAGCTCTTACAAAACCTTCAGTTAAGTTTAACAAAAAAGGTACTTATTCATTAGGTATTTTGTTATCTAAAAAAGAAGGTGAAGAATTAACTGAACTTATGAAAGAAGTAAGAACAGAACAGTTCAAGACTTATGGTAAGAAAACAAAAGTTCAAGACCTTCCTTGCAAACCTTATGAAATAGTTAATGAGGAAGATGGAACAGCTACTCCTGACCCTGAAGGAAGATACCTTTTGAAAGCTTCAGCTTCAGCATATATTGAAGATGGCAAGATTGGTAAGAGAATACAGATTATCAATGCTAAGAAACAACCTGTTAAAAACATCTCAATAGGTGAAGGAACAATAGCAAGAGTAGGTATTGTTTTATCAGGTTATTCAGTAGCCGGAAAGACCGGTGTATCAGCAAAACTTGGTTTAGTTCAAATCATAGAGTTGGTTGAATATGTTGGTAACGGATTCTCAGCAGATGAATTTGATGAAGAAGAAGGTTTTGATGGTGTTGGTGAAGAATTTACTGATGATAAGATAGACACTTCAGCTTCAGAAGATGCAGATGATGAAGAAGATGATGAAACAGCTGACTTTTAAGGAGTGAGATGGCTAAAGCTAAACACCTTACTCAAGCTCAGGTAGGAAAACTATACGGCTTCAGAAGTGGCTTAGAAGAAAAGATAGCTGCACAGCTTCAAGAAAATGGGATAGACCCAAAGTTTGAAACAATAAAGCTACCTTTTGTAGAACACAAGAACAGAACCTACACACCTGATTTTCCTGTTTGTAAGTCCTTAATTATTGAAACTAAAGGCAGATTTTTAACGGCTGACAGGATGAAGATGCTGGAAGTTAAGAGACAATATCCTTCCTTAGAATTTAGATTTATCTTTAGTAACTCTAATGCCAAAATATCAAAAGTCTCTCAAACAACCTATGGCAAGTGGTGTGAAAAGAATGGTTTTAAGTATGCAGATAAAAAGATTCCACAAGAGTGGATAGAAGAAATAAAGGAATTGAATAAATGAAAGTTTTTGAATTTATAAAAGCAGCACAAACAGTAAAAGAAGTTAATAGTTTTATTAAACAACAAGATGAAGTAAAGAATAGAACTTTAAACTTTATTGAAAGAATTAAAGATGTTAAACAAGCATTTTTAGGTATGATTAGAGTTCTTGATGATTCTTTAAACAGATTAACAGCGATTGTCTCAGGTAACAAGGAATCTAATAATTAATGTCTCAGGCACATCAACCTTGTCCTAAATGTGGTTCAAGTGATGCCTTGTTGATAAATGATGATGGTTCTACCAAGTGCTTTTCCTGTGGAGAGTTCACTCCTAGTGAGGAGGGTTCTCCACAAAGGGAAGCTAAACCTACACCAAAGGATTTTCTTAAAGGTCATTCAGTAGAGATAACAGACAGGAGACTAAAAGCTGAGACCTGTAAGAGATATAAGTACAACACAGGAACTTACAAAGGCAAGGAAATTCAGATTGCTACTTATAGAGATTTAGATGGTAATCCGGTCTTTCAAAAGATTAGGTTTGTTGATGATAAAGAATTTATGACTATAGGTAAGTTCAAACCTTTATTATATGGTATGCACTTATTCAAAGGTTATGACAAGAAGCTCATTATAACAGAAGGTGAGATTGATTGTTTATCAGTATCACAGGTGGTTAATGGTTATCCTGTAGTATCAATTCCTAACGGAGCAAGTAATGCTAAAGAAGCCATCAAACATAACATAGAATGGATAGAAAAGTTTGATGAAGTTGTTATTTGTTTTGATATGGATGAAGCTGGCAGAACAGCAGCTAAAGAATGTGCAGCTTTATTATCAATAGGTAAAGCAAAGATAATGTCTTTACCACTCAAAGACCCTAATGAGATGCTGAAAGCTGGTAGGGTAGATGAACTCTATAAAGCAACTTGGAAAGCAGAGGAATATAGACCTGATGGAATTGTATCAGGGGAAGAACTTTGGAAAGAGATAGACAAACCTGTTGAATATGGTTTGAGTTATCCATTCCCTAAACTAACAGAGCTAACATACGGAATCAGAACAGCTGAGTTGATAGTGTTTGGTGCTGGTACAGGTATGGGAAAAACAGAGTTTTTCAAAGAGATAGAAGCTCATTTGCTTCTTGAACATAAGCAGAACATAGGTATTATTCATTTGGAAGAACAGACTAAAGATACAATCTTAGGATTAATGAGTAAACATTCATCAATCAAGTTTCATCTTCCTACAACTGAATATACACCTGAACAAAAAAGGAAAGCTTTTGATGAAACAATCGGAACAGGAAAAGTTTTTATATATGATTCCTTTGGAACAACAGACCTTGAAACAATCAAGAATACCATTAGGTATATGGTTAAAGGAAAAGATTGTAAATATGTATTCCTTGACCATATCACAGCTCTTGGAGATGGTCTTGAAGATGGTAACAATGTTAATCAATATATGCGAAAAGTTGTATCAGAACTCGCAAACATTACAAGGGAACTTGATTTTACATTATTTACTATATCTCACCTACGGAAGACAGATGGAAAGAAACCTCATGAAGAAGGTGGAAGGGTTCATTTGGATGATTTGTATGGGGCTGCTGCACTTAAACAATGGGCTAGTTATGTATTTGGCTTGGAACGCAACCAGCAAGCTACAGATGAAGAAGTCAGACATACAACGACACTTAGATGCCTTAAAGACAGATACACAGGGTTAGCTGCCGGTCAGACTGTAAAGATTAAATACAACAAAGACACAGGAAGATTATTTGAAGCTGATTCTGAACAAGATGAAGATGATGATGTAACAAGTGAGGATTTCTAAATGACAGCAATAGATATTAAAAATGCAGAAAATGATTTAAAACCTATTCAAAATCAGATAGAGAATTTATATAAAGCAGTAAAAGAGATTCTTTTAAACAGATTCCCTAATTTATACTTTTATATTTCTCCTGAAGGATATATAACTTGCTGGGTTAGGACTTTTAATGGCAGAGATGGTGCTGGTATTCATCTCAAATATAAGATTAATGTAAATCAAATATTATCTCATCATTGGAAGTATTTAGATGAACTTAATGATTTAGTTGAACCAGTACATCAACATCCAAGAGATTACTTTTATTGTACTCACTGTGGAAAAGTTAAATCTATAGAAGAATATGCAGATTTTGTAATGGCAGCTGACTTCTGTAAAGAGTGTGCAAAGATTCCTGAAGTAGCAAAGTTAATAGAAGAATCACACAAGAAAGGCTTTTATGATTAACAAAAGATTGGAAGCAGATATAAAAGAACAAGAAGATGATGAAGAAATCACAGGCAAGAATTGTCCTGTTTGTGGTTATCCCACAGTGAAAGAGTATGGCTTAGAAGTCTGCTATCACTGTGGATGGTCAGAAGGAGATGAACCTGAAGGATATTATGAAGAATAAACTGATATTTGATATAGAAACAAACGGATTATTAAATGAGACAACTGAGATACACTCTCTTGTAATCTACAATGATACAACAGGTGAGATAATCAGCTGCACAGACCATCCTTATGAATACAGACAGGTAATAGGTGCAGAGGAACAGATACTCAAAGGACAACCGATATGGTATGGCTTGAAGTTATTGGAGGAAGCTGATTTAATCTCAGGACATAATATTGTTAAGTTTGATATTCCTTGTTTACAAAAACTCTTTCCTTCATTCAAACCTAAAGGAGAAATCTTTGATACTTTGTTGATGAGTAAGTTGGTTTATCCTGATGTTGGTGAGTTGGATGATAGAAAGATAAGGAAGGGTCTGTTTCCTAAGAAGCTCAGAGGTAGATATTCTTTGAGAGCTTGGGGTGTCAGACTAAAAGAATATAAAGGAGATTATTGTGAACAAGAAGATTGTTGGGCTGAATGGTCGGCTGACATGCAGAGGTATTGTGAGCAAGATGTTATGGTTACTAAGAAACTATTTGACTTACTCCAATCCAAGAACATCTCAGAAGAAGCTGTAAAACTTGAACATCAATTTGCTCAGATAATATTCAAACAAGAACAGAGAGGAGTTTACTTTGATAAGAATAGAGCCGTTGAGCTGGCAGCTAAACTCATATCAGAAAAATCAAGACTGGAAGATGAGCTTAGAGTTGCTTTCCCTAATACCTATAAGGAAGAAACCTTTATCCCAAAGGTCAATAACAAAGCTAAAGGGTATGTTAAAGGTGAACCATTTGTTAAAAGAACTTTGGTGGAGTTTAACCCATCATCAAGACAAATGATAGCTCAGAGGTTAATTGAGAAGTATAACTGGAAACCTACAGAACTCTCTCCTACAGGACAACCGGTAATCAATGAAAATGTTTTAGAGGGTATGGACTTTGAAGAAGCTCCTTTATTGAAGGAATACTTCTTGGTAACAAAAACTCTAGGACAGCTCTCAGATGGTAACAATGCTTGGTTAAAGTTAGTTGCAGCTGACGGAGCTATTCATGGTTATGTGGACACTATAGGAGCAGTAACAGGAAGATGCACACACAACTCTCCTAACCTTGCTCAAGTACCGGCTGTTGGTGGATTTATGGGTAAAGAATGTAGAGAACTCTTTAGAGCTAGAGAAGGTTACAAGTTGGTTGGTTGTGATGCTTCAGGCTTAGAACTCAGATGTTTAGCACATTATATGAATGATGAGGAATATACACATGAAATTCTGAATGGAGATATTCACACAAAGAATCAACAAATGGCTGGATTAGCAACAAGAGCAGAAGCAAAGAGATTCATCTATGCCTTCAACTATGGTGGAGGTGATGCTTTAATTGGTTCTATTGTTGGTGGTGATGCTAAAAAAGGTAAGGCAATTAAAAAGAAATTCCTTGAAGGATTACCAAAACTGAAGAAACTCATTGATGGAGTACAGAACAAAATTAAAGTAAAAGGCTATCTTAAAGGAATAGATAAGAGAATTCTTAAAGTAAGAGAACAATATAAAGGACTTAATGTATTACTTCAATCAGCCGGTGCAATAGTAATGAAGAAAGCTCTGTGTATTCTGTATGAAGATTGCATAGCTAAAGGTTGGAAAATTGATGAAGATTTTGCTTTTGTGTTGAACATACATGATGAGATTCAGGCAGAAGTAAAACCTGAAATAGTGGAGGAATACAAGGTTATGGCTGTAGAAGCAATAAGGAAAGCCGGAGAATATTTCAACTTCAGATGTCCGCTAACAGGCGAAGCCAAATCAGGGGAGTCTTGGTTTGATACCCACTAAAACTTGCAATAGATGTGGTCAAGAAAAGCCAATAACAGATTTTCATAATTCTTCAAGAACAAAGGATGGAAAAAACTATTATTGTAAAGAATGTGAAAATGCTAGAAATAGGCAATATAAAGGAACAATTAATAAAAAGAATTGGAAACTTAAACATAGATTTAAAATAACTTATCAAGATTATTTAGATTTATTAAAAATACAAAATTATAAATGTTTGATTTGTGGTTGTGATTATACTGCCTACAAAGAAGAATTTAATAGAGAATTTTGTATAGACCACAACCATGAGACAGGGGAAATTAGAGGATTGCTCTGTATGGCTTGTAATAGAGGAATTGGATTGTTACAAGATAACCCAGCAATTATGAGGAAAGCAGCTGATTATTTAGAAGAAAGAGGTAATTATTAATGCCTACATACAGTTTAAGATGTCCTAAATGTAATTATGAATGGTCAGATATGATGAGCTTGTCTGAAAGAGATGAAGCTAAGTGTCCGAAGTGTAACACCAAAGCTGAGACTAACTGGAGTTCACAAGGAACAGTATTAATACAGGGTAAAGGTTTTTATCAGGAGAATAAATTAAGATGATACACTACAAAGATATGACATTCTGTGTAAACAAGGAATGTAAGAAGAAATGTAAAAGATATTTAACACCGGAAATAATACAGGCAGCAGAAGCTTATGGATTACCTGTTGCTATGAGTGAGTTCATTTGTTTGGACTGTGGTGATGATGGAGTTTATAAATTACAAGATGGTGAAGAAGTGTCCTAGATGTCAGAGGATATTGCCTGATTCATACTTTGCTCCTAATACTCCTCACTGCAAGATATGTAGGAGAGATTATGACTGGCAATATCGGTATGGTGTCTCACCTGAGCAATACTTAGAGTTGTTTGAAGCTCAGGGAGGTAAATGTAAGATATGTGGATATGAACCTCAAGGGGATGAATATTTGCATATAGACCACAACAAAAAGACAGGAGAAATTAGAGGTTTGTTATGTGGTAAATGTAATAAGGCTTTAGGGTTATTTGATGAAAAACCTGAGAATCTTATAAATGCAATTAAATATGTGGAAGGAAATCAGAAATGGTTATACCAGTAAAGGAGATTTATGGATATTAGAATAGATGTAAAAAATATAGGTAGAGGTAAAAGAGATTTTAGTGTACAACAGCTTAATATTCCAGTTGAACATTTTGATGAAGCCTTTAAAAGTCTAAAACACAGCCTTGAATATGGGTTAGGTTTAAGTTTTTCAGCAATTTTAAATAAAGTTAAACTTCTTGAATATAAAATGAAAGAAGCTAACTTTAAAAAGATAGATAAAATTGTTTTAGGTAGAGGTGCTTTTGAAAAAGTTAAAGATTCTTTTTATGAACCTTGTAATTGTTGCACACAATTAGAACCTATTTTTCAATTAATAGGTTATCCAGTTAGGGTTGATGATAGAGTTGATGATTATTATGTAGGAATACAGGTGGCTGATAATGACTAGAACAGTAATCATAGATGGAGATGTTTTAGTTTACAAAGTGGCTGAAGCTGTAGCAGAAAGCTTTGAACTAACAACAGAAGAAGATGATGAGTTTATCTATCGTAATATTGGTTGGGCTAACAAAGCTGAAGCTACAAGAACAGCAGAAAAGATGATAGATGATATTTGCACAGCTTGTAAAGCTCAGGATTTAGTTATTTGTTTATCTGATATGAATGGTAATTTCAGAAAACAGGTAAACCCTGAATACAAAGCTAACAGAAAGAATATCAAACCTATTCTTTATAATTGGCTTAGAGAATACCTGAAGCAAACAGGGTACAAGATTTATGAGAAACCTAATCTTGAAGCTGATGATGTTATAGGAATCTTAGCTACTTCAGATAAGATTATCAAGGGAGATAAAGTTGTATGGTCTTTAGACAAGGATTTCAAAACTATCCCCTGTAAGTTCCACAGAGCTGGAGTTAATGGTAAGGATAAATCTGAAGTAATAACAGAAGAAGCTGCTGATTGGTGGTTTATGTATCAGACCCTTATTGGAGATAAAGTTGATGGTTATGAGGGTTGTAAGGGTATTGGAGATGTAACAGCAAGAAAGATTCTAGGTGAGATTGGAGAAAAGTCCTTAGAAGAAATGTGGGAGTTGGTTAAAAACACCTTCAAAGAAAAAGGATTCACTGAAGAAGATGCACTAAGAAATGCAAGAATGGCAAGAATCTTGAGAGCTGAGGATTATGATTTTAAGAAGAAAGAGGTAAAACTATGGAATTTGTAGCTTTCAGCTGTTATCTTTGTCCACACCATCACACAGATAAAGAATATTATTGGGGAGATAGTTGTGATTGTGCGGGGAACTGCTGTGATGAGGGGAGTGTCCTCTTGGAATGGAATAATGAAGAAAAATGTTGGTTAGATAAAGATAATAAACTTCATTTAGATATGAATATAAAGGAAGAAAACAATGAATAATTACAAATACAAACTACAATACACAAATGGTGATGAAACACTCACTTATGAGTTTCCAGCAGATATAGGAGCTTGGGAGTTAGTACACAATTTAAGGAACTTCCTTTGTGGTTGTTCTTGGACAGATGAACAGGTAAAAGATATGTTAAAATTGGAGGAAGAATAAATGCACATTGATTTACAAGGTAACAAACACTGGGATGATAAGTTTGGAATGATAGAAAATCACCATGAGTTTGATGATTTAGAGGATAACTATTCTCAAAGAATGAAGGAACAAGAAGCAGCAAAGGTAGCTATTGAAGGTGTAGGACAGGATGCTGAGATAGTAACCAATGAAAGAGGAGGTAAACAATCAAAAGCTCCTATGGCTATGCACTTAATTGACCCACAGTTTTTATTAGATTGGGTAACTTTTCTAAAAGAAGTACATCATGATGATGGTGATGAAACTTGGGATTGTTACTTATCAATAGAATGTATAGCAAAATTTATGCAAACAGGGGATAAAGAAGAACTGTTCTATGGTATTAATGTTTTTGGTAATGGGAACATTGAACAACTTATCAGGATAGCTACAGTTCTCCAATATGGAGCTTCAAGATATGCTCCTAATAACTGGAGATTGATTCCACAAGAGGAACATATCAACCATGCACTTATTCATATAATAGCTCATTTAGCCGGAGACAGACAGGATGAACATATAGACCATGCTCTATGTCGGTTGATGATGGCTTATGCAACAGAGAAATCAGAAGATTTTGATTATGGTAGTTTTGTAGATACAAACAAGAGGGCAGTATAGTGGAAGTTAATTTAATCAGTATAAAGAAAGCAGCAGAGATATTAGATAAGCCTGAAAGCACTATCAGAACTTGGAAAAGGAGGGGTTCAATACCTGAAGATTGCTTTTTCAAGATTGGTGGTACAGTATTTTTAAAAGCAAATAAGTTTAGTTCTTGGATTGACAATAATACATAAGGTGTTAAACTGTTGGTATGACTATCACCAAGAAGAACAACAAATATTATTGTAGATTTCAAATAAACGGAGAACGGCATCACTACTTATGTAGTGGTGCTTCTTCTGTTCCTGAAGCCTTAAAGATTGAAAGAGCATATATGTATAAGGTTATGCAACAGCAATCAGGGGTTATTCCTAAAGAGGAAAAGAGGATTAAATTATCTGTTGTTTTAGATTTGTTTGAATCTTACTCAAAGCTTAATAAAAAGAGTTATAAATCAGATTCACACATGCTCACAATTATCAGGACTTATTTTAAAGATATTATGGTTCAGGATATAACAGCAAACACTCTTGAAGATTTTAAGGATTATTTGATTAATGAGAGAGAGCTGAAAAACTCTACTGTAAACAGATATAATTCTTTATTGAGTAAGGCTTTTAATCTTGGGATAGCCAACAAACTAATAACAGACAATCCAACAAGATATGTAGGTAAGTTAAAAGAAAAGAATTATAAGATTAGATTTTTAACCAAAGATGAAGAAAAGAGATTATTTGAAGCTTTACCTGAATATTTAAAGCCTATTGTTGTTTGTGCTTTACAGACAGGAATGAGGAGAGGGGAGATATTTAATCTCAAATGGGATAATATTGATTTTGATTATGGGTTCATTGAGCTTTTAGAAACTAAATCCGGTAAGAGCAGAAAGATTCCTATATCAGACAGTTTAATGAAAGTTTTAAATAATATTGAAAGAACTTCTGAGTATGTATTTGTAAACCCTGAAACAAATAAACCATATAATGATATTAAGAAAGCATGGGCTTCTGCATTAAAGAGAGCTAAGATTGAGAACTTTAGGTTTCACGATTTAAGACACACTGTAGCTACAAGGTTAGCTGAGAGTAATATTGATTTAGTGGTGGTAAAAGAGATATTAGGTCATGCTGATATACAGACAACAATGAGATATGCACATGCTGTACCAAGAAGAAAACTTGAAGCAATATCAGTTCTTGATTCATACAATTAGTATTTAATCACTGGACACACAGTGGACATGACTTTTTCTTAAAATGTCTAAAAATAAATGGGTGTGGTGGGACTCGAACCCACGACCAATTGATTAAGAGACGGCTACAGAGGGTACTATTTAACGAAAAATCAATGGTTTTGACCCTATTGAATCAAATAAAAACTATATGAATTAGTATATAAAGTGGACACAGAATGGACACAGATTTTCTCAATGTACTGTAAAGTGAGAAGGAGAAAATCAGGTTTATGAAAGAATCAAATACTATTAAAAAATATCCTCAAATTACTGATACATTAATAGAAGTATTAGAGAGAGATTTTCCTAATAAACTTCCAAAGAATTTTAAAGATATGTATGAACTTGGAATTTTAATAGGACAACAACAAGTAATAGACAAATTAAAAGTTGAAAAAGAATATCAAGAAAATAACTAAAGATGGCAGACAAGGCTAGATGGACTGGACTGATAAACCAGCAACCATACCCTAAAATGGTCTGCCTTTGTTGTTTAAAGAAGGAGAATTTATGAATAATCAAAGTGTCAAGAATCCTGTAGCTGAAATTAATTATTGGATTGATTTAGCCGATAAAGAGTTAAATTGTTTCACAGCTAAGGATAGGGTTTTTCAGTTGTTCCATACACTTTATCAGAATGGGATGCTTAAATGGTACTTCCTAGAAGATAAGAAGGGAATAATTGTTTATTGTATTACAGATGATTTCAGAGGAGGTCTTACTGTTAATGAGTTATTTATGTATATCAAACCTAAATGGAGAGGTAATATCAGACTGTTTAAAGAACTGATAAACCATTTAGAAACTGTTGCAAAAGAACAAAATATTAAAACAGTAAGAATAGCATCTAATATTGGTTATTCTGATTCTCAAGTATTGAAGATTTTACAGCATTGGGGATATGAACCTGATGTTGTAGTTAAAAGAATGGAGTAACAAATGGCAGTAATAACATCAATAATAGCTGGTATTACAGCTGCTGCAACAGCAATAGCATCTGCTGCTTCTGCTGCTGTAGGTGTAATGGCTAATGTTGGTTTCGGTATTATTGGTGCGATTGGTGGTTCATCAGCAATAGCAGCAGCTCCGACAGCATTAGGTGTCGGTTTAGGTGCAGCAACTATTGCTGGAGGTGTAGCAGCCGTAGGGATGGCAGCCTACGGAACACTACAAGGTATCAGCAGTGCTAGAGCTAATGCTAAAGCTATGGAAGCTCAAGCTAGAGCTATGCAAGATTTAACTACTGAAACCGGAACATTAGAAGTTAATAAAACAGCAAATAGTTTACAAGACAATTCAAGAGTTAAAAGAACCCTGAGTTCATTGAGAGTTCCTATGGGTATCATACCACAACAGAACACTGAAACAATCACACAGAATGTTTATGGAGTTGATACGAACCCAATAACAGCAGCTACTCAAAATATGACAGGTTTAAATATTGCAGCAGCATAGAAGGAGATAAATAAATGTGCAGTACACCTAGTGTTAATACTTCAGCAGTTGTAGAAGCTCAGAACAAAGTATTAAAAGAACAGCTCAATAAGAGTAATGCTCTTTTATCAAATTCTGAGATTGCTAGAACTACTGCTGAAAAGAAATCAAATAAAAGAACTGTAAGCTCACTCAGAGTTCCTATGAAACAAGCAACAAATGAAGGAACTGTTGGTGTTAATACAGCAGATACAATTACAGGACTTAATATCCCTGTATAGAGGTTAATATGAAAGAAAAGGAAGATATAAATAAGAAGGTTAGAACTCTTGCTGATGAATATCAGAATATGAAACAAGAGAGACAACCTTATTTAGATAAGGCTAAATATGCCTGTAAATATACCATTCCTTCTCTCATAGCAGATAATGATACTAAGAAAACAACAAAGAAAACAGCTAAGATAATTGAAACACCTAATCAATCGGTAGGTGCTGATGGTGTAAACAACTTAGCAGCAAAGATTGCGATTACAATGTTACCTCCTAATCAAACTTTCTTTAAGTTCTCTATGGACAAAGCAACAATCAAACAACAGGCTACTGTTGAAGGTTCTGAAGCTAGTAAGTTTGAACAGGATGTTAATAAAGGTTTATCAATTATTGAAAAGATGTTGTTAGACTTTCAGGAACAGCTTGGTGATAGGGTTGTTCTTGGTGAATCAATCAAACATCAGTTAGTAGCTGGTAATGTTTTGTTGGTTGCTGACCCTGTAGATGGGCTTAGATATTATCCTTTGGATAGGTTCTGTATTAAGAGAGATTATTGTGGTAATGTTCTAAAAATCATTACTGAAGAAACTGTAGGCTTCTATGCTTTACCGAAGAGTATTCAAGATGAAGTTATGATGAAGATTCTTGAAAAGAAATCTCAAGGAAAGCTCAAAGAAGAAAAGTTAGAAGATTTAGAACTTACATTATATACAGGTTTAAAAAGAAACAAGAAACACTGGAAGGTATGGCAAGAAGTTGAAGGGGTTAAAATCCCATCATCTGAAGGTACATACCCTTTAGAGATATGTCCATTTATTCCATTAAGATATACAGCTATTGATGGTGAATCTTATGGCAGAGGTCTTATTGAAGAATACATTGGAGATATTTCTTATTTAGATGTTTTATCAAAAGCAATTAAAGAAGCATCATTGGCTGGTTCAAAGCTGGTAATGCTGGTTAATCCTAATGGCTTAACAAAGATTAAACATTTATCAGAAGCTAAGAATGGTGGATTTGCTCTTGGAAGGATAGAGGATGTTCAGCCATTACAAGCTAACAAATATTATGATTTACAAGTTGCTCAGGCTGAAGCTGACAAGATTGAAAGAAGATTAAACAGAATCTTCATTATGAAAGCAGCTATACAGAGACAAGCAGAGAGAGTTACAGCAGAAGAAATAAGAACTATGGCACAAGACTTAGAAGAAGCTCTTGGTAACTATTATTCAATAATGTGCAGAGAGTTTCAGAAAGCTTATGTCAAGATTACTTTCCATCATCTCAAGAAAGCAAAAGGTAAATACCTTCCTGATTTAGTCAGGGATAAAGATGTAAAACTCACAGTTACAACAGGATTAGAAGCACTTGGTAGAAGTTCTGACCTTAATAAACTAATTACATTTTGGGATGTTATGGGTAAAGTAGCTCCAACAGCTGTTCAGTTAGGTGGAAAAGTTGAACCGATAGCTAATGAAATAGCAGCATCATTGAATATTGATATTGATGGTTGGTTCTATTCTGAAGAAGAAAAAGCTGAACAACAGAAACAAGCTCAACAGACTGAGTTAATGAAAGCAGCTGCTCCTCAAGCAATAGCTAAATATGGTGATGCTATGATGCAGCAGCAAGAAATGGAAAATAATCAATAAGGAGAAATTTGATGGCAAGCAAACCTAAAAAAGCAGAAGCTGAAGTAAACAAACTTGAACTTGCTAAAGAAGTTCTTGCAGCTAAGAAAGAAAAAGAAGCTGAGAAACAAAAAGGTATTTATTCATTAATGGGTAGTTTTGAAATCGTAAGGAAGTAGTATGGCTAACGAAGAAGAAAAGATTGAAGAACAAACTGAAGAAAAAATTGAAGATGATACCGAAGCAAAAGATAATCCTGAAGATGAGAAAGTAGAAGATAAAGAGGATTCAGAAGGAAAAGAAGATGAAGCCAATGGGAAGGAAGATGGTAAACCTTCTGAAGATATTGACTACTCACAAAAGGATGAATCTGAAGTAGCTGATGCACTCAAAGGAGTAGGTTTTGATTATGAATCTTTGTGTCAAGAATATGCTACAACAGGTGGAATCGGTGAAAAGACAAGAGCTGAATTAGCTAAGGTTGGTATCACAAATGCTATCATTGACAACTACATAGTTGGTATGAAAGCTAAAGCAGAACAAGATTACAATGAAGTTGCTGAGGTTGTTGGTGGTAGAGAAAAGTTTAATGAGATTATTGATTGGGCTGCTCATAATTGCAGTCCTGAAGAAATCAATTATATTAACTCAGTAACTAATAAATTTGGTGTTAAAAGTATTTTAAGAGATTTGAAGGATAGAATGGAAGAAAAAGAAGGAAAGAACCCTGAATATCAGAAGGGTAGTGGAGATAAACCATCTGTTGAAATGTTTAATTCTCAAGCAGAGATGTTTGATGCAATTAAAGACCCTAAATATAAGAAAGATGAATATTATAGAAGTTTAGTACAGAAGAAAATTGCAGCTAGTAGGGAAGCTGGAGTGGACTTAGGTATTTACTAAACACAAGTAAATTTTAAGGAGAGTATTTAAAAAATGACTGACACTTACAATTTCACAAGGCTAGGTCAAGCTAACTTAGACGGAAGTGCTATGGCTCTTTTCAAAGACCAGTTCATTCCTGAGTTATTGACGGCTTTTGATGCAAAAAGAGTTATGAAAAACTATGTAAGAAGCAAAACGATTACTAAAGGTAAATCTGCTTCATTCCCTGTACTTGGTACAACTTCTGCACAGTATGTTACTGTAGGAGATACCTTACTTGGAAACCAAACTATTGCACACAACGAAATCACAATCAACCTTGACCCATTCTTGGTATCTGACATCCTGATTCCTGAATTAGATGTTAAAATGCAAGAATATGATGATAGAGCTGAAATCGTTGAAGAAATGTCAAGAGCATTGGCTAACACTGAAGATAAACAACTTCTTCAAGTTGGTGTTCTTGCTGCTAGAGGTTCTGCTATCGTTACCGGTGGTAATGGTGGTTCTGTAATCAAAGCTGGTGCAAATGTTCTTACAAGTGGTGAAACTTTGGCAGCAGCTATCTACACAGCTGGTGTTGAAATGGATGAAAAGAACATTCCTGAAGCTGACAGATATGCTTTTGTAAGACCTTTACAATATGCACTTTTAGCTCAGTATGAAGATATTAAGAACCATGATATTGGTACTGGTTCTTACTCTGAAGGTACAACTGGTAAATTGAACAACATTCAAGTTATCAAAACAAATCACCTTCCAAGAACTAACATCACTCAATCTGTTGATGCAACTAATCCGAACAATGTTTACTACGGAGACTTCTCTAACACAGCTTGTCTTGTAATGAACAAAAATGCAGTTGGTACTGTATCAAGACAGGGATTGATTGTTGAACCGAAATGGATTCTTGAAAGATTAGCACACTTGCTTACTGCTAGAATCTTACAAGGTCATGGTATCTTGAGACCTGACTGTGCTGTAGAAATTTCAGCAGCAGTAGCATCAGGTTCATAATTGATGCTTGACACAAATTGATATAAATGGGGTAGTCTTTATGGCTACCCTTTTTTTTAAAAATTAATAACTTTGTAGTAATAAGGAATTAACAATGACAACTAAACTTGAAGCAATAAACACTATGCTCTCTTGTATTGGTCAAGCTCCATTGAACACTTTAGAAGGAACTAAGAGTTATTTTACTATTGCAGCAGAAAGAATCTTAGAAGATGAAGTTAAAAGAATACAGCTGCAAGGCTGGGATTTTAACTCAGAAGATGATTATCAATTAAACCCTGATGTAAATAATAATATTATAATTCCTCCTAATTTAATAATGGTTAAGTTTCCTACACTCTATAAGAACAGATATGTTGTTAGAGAAGGGAAGCTTTATGACAAGTTTGAGCATACTTATGATATAAACAAACCTCTCAAATGTTCTGTTGTTTGGGCTTTTCCTTTTGATGATTTACCTGAAGTAGCAAAAACTTATGCTAAGATGTCTGCTGCTTATAAGTTTGTTAAAAGAGAACTTGGAGCAGAGAAAGCAGCTCAATTTACTCAGGAAGATTTAATGGAAGCAAGAATAGCTCTTGAACAGCATGAACTTGAGATAGGTGAATATACAATGATACCTGATATGTATAACGGAAACATTAAGGAGAGTATATAATGACTTTAGTTAGAGATACTGTAGCAAACTTTATTGGTGGTGTATCTCAGCAACCTGACAAATTAATGTACCCAAACCAATCAAAAAAGCTGGTTAATTATTTACCAATGCCATCTATCGGTTTGAAGGACAGACCTCCTACAGAGCATATAGCTAAATTATTAGACACACCATTAACGAAACATCCTCTAATACATACAATTATTAAGGAAGAAGAAGAATATACTGTAATACTTAAAGGTGATGGAAGTATAAAAGTTTTTGATTTACAGGGTACTGAAAAAACTGTAGTTATTGATGAAGATTGTGATGCTTATATTACAACTAATAACCCTCTAAAAGATTTATTTGCAACAACTATAGCTGATTATACTTTTATTTTAAATAAAACTAAAATAACAGAATTATCTGATGATTTATATCCTAATCCTTATAATGCAAGTGCATTGATATTTGTTAGACAAGGTAATTATACAACTGACCATAAAATAACAGTTAATGGTAGTGTTGTTGGTGATTATACTTCTACAGATGATTTAGCAACAACCAAAACAAATAAAATAGCACAAGAACTTTATAATGATTTAGTTACAAATTTAGGTACAACTAACTGGAATATAACAAGAGAAGGTTCTGTTATTTGTTTACAGAAGAAAGATGGTTCTGCTTTCACTATTCAAGCTGAGGATAGTAATGCTAACCAAGATTTATATGCTTTCTATAAATCAGCTGATGCAATAAATGTTTTACCGACAGTAGCTCCTGATGGTTTTATCTTGAAACTTGTAGGAGAAGATGTTAATAAAGCTGATGATTATTATGTTCAATTTGAAACAGCTGATGGTTCAAGCTTTGGTACAGGAAGCTGGAAAGAATGTTGTTCACCTGATATACCTTATCATATAGATGAAACAACAATGCCACATGCTTTGATTAGACAAGCAGATGGTACATTTTTATTTACTACAATAGACTGGACAGACAGAGGTGCTGGTGATGAAGATTCAGCTCCTACTCCCTCTTTTATTGGGAATACTATACAAGATGTATTTACACACAAGGGGAGATTAGCTTTCCTCTCTTTGGATAAATCAATATATTCAGATACACAAGATATATTCTCATTCTTCAAGAAAACCACTGTAGCAGAATTAGATACAGACCCTATAGATGTTGGTTCAAACTCAAAGATGGTACTTTTGAAACACAACTTACCATTCAACGAAGAACTACTGCTATTCTCAGAAACTTCTGTATTTTCAATAAAAGGTGGAGATATTTTCTCTAATTCTACTGTTGCTTGTGATTTAACAATGGAATACCCTTGCTCAAGATTTGTTAAACCAATCAATGCCGGTGGTACAGGTTTCTTTGTATTTGAGAATGGTGATTATTCAAGGGTAATGGAAATATTCATAACATCAACTTACTCAATAGATGCAAGAGATGTTACAGAGCAAGTTCCAAGTTACTTACCTAAGAATATTTATAAAATAGCTGGTTCTACAGCTCAATCTTTAGCTTGTTTCTTATCAACAAGTGAATTAAGTAGTATTTATGTTTATAACTATTATTACAGTTCAGAACAAAAAGCTCAATCAGCTTGGAGTAAATGGACATTTGGTGGAGATGTTCTTAATGTGGACTTCAAAGAAAACCTAATGTATTTAACTATTCAATATGATGATGGTGTTTACTTAGAGAAGATGAACTTCACACCAAAGAACAAAGAAGCAAATTTAGATTATTTATTCTATTTAGACAGAAAAGCTATTCTGACTGGTGGTTCATATTCTTCAGGCAGAGGAGATACTTCTTTTGTAACTCCTTATATTATAGCTGATGAAAATGATGAGCTTATAGAAGGAATAAAAATAATCAATAAACAGGGTTTCCCAATCCCTGTAACACAAATAAGAAACACAACTTCTAACGGAGTTACTCATACAACAATATGGTTAAAAGGTGATTTATCAGATGAACCTGTGTATATTGGTTTTCCTTTTGAATCAAAATGGGAAATGCCTATTATTTACTACAGACAACAAACACAGAATGGAACAAAGGTTGTTGAAGGAACTTTGATGCTCAGAGATATAAACCTCTGTTATGCAGATACAGGACACTTTGAGGTTAAAGTAACACCTAAATATTCAACCAATATTACTTCTGAGTTTGAGTTCACAGGTAAGATTGTTGGTATGAAGTCTGCAACATTAGGTCATATTGAAGTATCATCAGGTAACTTCTTAATACCTATTATTGCAAGAAATGAAGAAGTAACAATAGAAGTCAAAAATAATGGTTATTTACCTAGTTGTTTCTTATCAATGGAATGGTTAGGAGATTTAATAATTCGTGGACAATAGTGTAAATATTGTACCTTCAGATGCTGGGGATGTCTTTGAACTAAAAGACAACCTCAGAGCTGAAGATATACAGGAGTGTCAAGCTGGAGGATTTACACCGGCACAGGCTTTAATTAACGGATTCACTCAATCTGATGAGTGTTATTCAGCTAAGGTTAATGGTAAGACTGAAGCTATGTTTGGTGTATGTTCTCAGAACCAGCCTGAAGGTATAGGGGTTATATGGTATTTAGGTAGTGATGAAACTATGAGACATCCTATAGCTATGGTTAGAGACAGCAGAAAATATATTGATGGCTGGTTAAAGAAATATAAAATGCTATGGAATGTGGTTGATGAAAGAAACACAACCCACATTAGCTGGTTAAAGCATTTAGGATTTATATTCACAACTACAGTAATAGTTAATGGATATAGATTCATACAATTTTATAAAAGGAGTTTTACACCTGACTTACCAACTGGAAAGTAAAACTACAAGAAAGAAAGTGAAGTGAAAAATGTGTAATATAGGAGCAATAGGCTTAGGCTTACAAGGCTTAGGTATGGTGAGTGGTGCTATAGGTTCACATCAGCAAGCAAAAGCTTATACTGAATATCAGGCACTACAAGCTAAAGCTGCTTTAAACAACTATATTCAACAATCAAAACAATTAAACCTCAGATATGCTCAGGAGCAAGAAGCTGATGCAGAAGAAAGAGAGCAGATTAGAATTGAGAATATGAAAGCTAAAGCTACTTCTCAGGCTTCAGCAGCTTCCAGTGGTATTGAAGGTTTAACGATAGATAATTTATTTGCTGGTTATGAAAGAGCAACAGCTGTAAGTAATTATACTCATGCTAAGAACCTTAATATGTTAGGACTTGAATATAATAACCAATTAGATGCTTACAGAGTTCAGGCTATCAACTCAATTAACACAATGCAGCAATATAGTGGAGCTTCAACAGCTTCAACATTGTTAAGTGGTGTTGGTGGTTTATTCAGTTCTTATGCAAACAACAAAATGAAACAAGAACAATTACAATACTATAAATCATATACGCAAAGAGGAGGAGTATAATGGTATATCAAAACAACAATAACAGAATCACTCCTAATGCTACTGAAGATAGGAACTTAAAACCGGCAGCAACAGCACAAAATAAATTAGTTCAATATCAACCTGATTTAACAAGAGCAAATGCTTGGAAGGGTAATGCACAGGCTTTAGCTTCCATTGGTCAGGGGTTGATGGATATAGATACAATGTGGAGAATACAGTCTCAGGAAAATGCTATTAAGGCAATATGGGAGACTGAAGCTGCTGGTGGTAATAAGAAGGACTGGAGAGAAGTCTCTAGGAATATTAAAGGTGCAGCTAAATTCAATCCATATAATGATGATGCTTACAGATTCTTACAAGCTCAGGACATTTATAGAGCAGCAGCTTTAGAGTTGTCTTCTACACCTGACCTTGAAAAACTAGACCCTGAAAAGTATTATCAATTAGTCAATGATACAAACAAAAAGATGATAGAAGCCTTCAAACAGACAGGACTATCACCAAAGGACTATGGACATTCCTTAGTTCAATGGGATAGTAATATGAAAGTCTTGGAAGGTAAATATATAGAAAAACATGCTGACTATCAATATAAACAATTAGCTGTTAAACAATCATCTGATTTAAGTTTAAAAGCCGGTGTTAATTTGATGGAAAATCCTGATATGGATAAAAGCATAGTTTTAAGAGAAACTATCAATGCTAAGATAGCAGAGCTTGATGGGCTTGGTATGCCGGCTGATACACAGGCTGGAATCATATTTGCTGGTATGAAGGGATTTCTTGCTAAAAATGCTGATATGATTACAGGAGCTGAGTTCAGAGCTGCTGTTGCTGATTTGGAGATTAATGGACAACCTTTAAGAGATGTTATCCCTAATTATGATTATCAAGCACAACAACTGTATAAAGAAGCTCAAAGAGCTATCTATGATGATAAACACATAGAATATGAAAATCATCAATTAGATTTAAAAATAGCTGAACAAGATGCTATGAAGGATATGTATGAATGGTCTAAACAGAATCCTAATGCAGCATATCCTGAAGTGTTAGCTAAAACTCAAGAGATTGTAGCTCAATATGGTTTGGAAGAAGAAGGATTCAGCTTCATAAAACAAATGGCAAGTGATAAACAAACCCTGATGGAAATGAATGAAGTTAAATCTGACCCTTCTATATTACAAGAACTTGGAGCTAAAGCTGCTCTTGGTGAATTGACAGGTGAAGAAGTTAATCAGGCTATTATTGATGGTAAATTAAATTGGAAAGAAGGTTTACAATTCTCAGACAGAATCAACAGAGAAGCTAAAGCTGATTTGGCAGCTGCTAAAACTGCTTACAATGATTTACACACTAAACTTGGTAAATCAGGTGTATATGGTCAGGCTTTGGGAGCTGATTCAAAAGATGCTCAAAGTATCAATAATGCAGCTAACCAGCTTGTTATTGATTTAAAAGAAGGTAAAATCAAGACTGAGGAATTTCAAACCGGAATACAACAGCTTGAAAGAATAGCTCAAGCTAAAGCTCAAATGAAAAGTGGTCAAGCAACAAATGATTCATTCTTATTAAATGCTAATTACATAAAATCACAGCAAGCTCCTTCATATAATGCTGAAAGAGCTGTTAATGCTTTCAAACAGTTAGGACTTGAAAGAGGTAAGTTAGGACAAAAGATTAATCCTCAAGTTACTTCAGCTCCTAATGATAACAGAAAGATTAATGGTAAATTAGCTCCTCACAAAGGATATGATTTAGCTGCAACAGATGGAACAAGAATCCACTCAGCTGGTATGAAGGGAACTTGTATCTATGCTGGCTTCTTACCTGACTTTGGTAATTATGCTGTTATTAAATATGACAATGGAACTTATATGAGAGTGGGTCATTTATCTACAAGCACAAGACATTTACAAGGAAAAGTTATACCGGCTGGTATGTATCTAGGTAATGCCGGTTCTACTGGATTTTCTACAGGAACACATTTACATGTGGACTTTTGGAACAAGAATAGACAACTTATAAATGTTGAGAGTTTTCAAAGACAAATGAGGTAAATTAATGGAAGATATTAAAATTGATGGACTTTCTGCTGATGAGTGGGAAGCCTTAGCTAATCCACAACAACCTACAGCAGAAGATTTAGGCAATATGGGGATTGTTCAAGGAGGGGTTAGTCAAGAACCAACTGCACAGGCAGCTAAACCTCAAAAAGCTGAAAGAGAAGATTATGAAGATTTAGGCTACTGGCAGACTGTTGGTGATGAAGTTGTTGCTAGTGCAGTGGAAGCATCAAAATTCTTTATACCTAAAAAATATGAATTAAACTACACACCAAGAACAAGAGCTGGTGAAGCTTTCCAAACATTCTCTAAATATCTGTTAGGTATTGGTGGTTTGTTTGTTGGTGGTGAAGCAGCTGGAGTTGTTAAAGGTATCACAGCAGCTAAAGGTATGGCTGGTGCATCTAAGGTTGCTGGTATGGCTGAAGCTATATTAAAAGGTAATAAGTTCTTTAAAACCGGAAAAGAAGGTCTTAAAGCTGTTGGTGTAAAAGCACTTAATATAGGAACTCAAGGTGTCCTTCAGGGAGCTATATTAGATGCTACTATTCATAATGCTGATGAAGGTAGAATAGCTGATATGTTTGGAGATACTCAGAACAAGTTTATTGACTGGCTTCAAACAGATGAGAATGATTCAGAAGCTATGGGTAAACTCAAAAATGTTATTGACGGAGCTATATTCTCTATTGGTATCAATGGTGTAGTTTCAGCAGCAGAACCAATTTTAGGCAGAGTTCTTAAAAGAGTTAAAGACCTTAAATCAGGAACTGTGGCTGAAGAAAGTGTTGAAGCAGTAACTAATGAGATTATACAAGACCAAGTAAAGCTCAGTAAGATTGCTGACACAGCTGATATAGTCAATACAGTTAAAGAACTTAAAGAAACTTCTGAGGATGCTTCAGAAGCTATTATAAATACATTCCATCCTGATAACATTGAAGATGCTCAGAACATCTTAAAAATGTTAGATGCTGGAGAAGATATAGTAGTTCACGAAGATGGAAGCTATGCTATAAAAATCTCTAAATGGGATGATGCTCACAAAGTATCTCCTGAAGAATACAAGAGACAATTAGCAGAAGCTGACCAAGCAAAAGCTGATGCACTGGGTTCAGCTAATGCCGGTGATACTGCTTTAGAACATCAGAATGAAGCTGTCAGACACACTTGGACTAACAGAGGTTGGATTGGGGAGAATGAAGAACTCAATCAAAAGACAGCAAATAAAATAATTAAAAACTATAAAGATAAATTCAAACTGGATAATAATGTTAAGGTTGAGTTTGTTGATGGTTTAACTATCAATGGTAAAGCTGTTGAAGGTAACACTTCAGCTACAACCTTCTTAGGTAAAACAGCAAAGAACACTCAAAATGCTATAGATAAGAAAGCATTACAGGTACAGAAACTACAAGACAAAGTAACAATGCTTGAAGGTGGTAATGAACCTGTAATGGAAGCTCTTGATGCTGCTAAGGAAGAATTAAGGATAGCTCAGAATGAATTGAGTGAACTTAAAAAGACAGCTCAGGGTAAAAATCTTAAACCTAATATTACTATTCAGATAGATAAAAATGCTAAAAATCCTTATGCAGTTCTCAGAGATGAGATTGAACATGCTAGAGATATTGCAAAAGGTGAAGTTCCTAATCAATCAGAGAAACACTTTGCTAGATACAATGGAATGAATGAAGGTGAGATGGCTTCAGATTATGTTTATAAAAAATCTGTAGGTAAACATAATGCTCTCAATCCTGAAACTCCTAAGCAAAATGTGCAACCGGAAGCAAAAACTCCTGTCAAAAATGTGGTAACAGAATCAGAACAACTTAAACTGGATTTTAATGCTAATGTATCAGGAGCTAAATCAGCTGAAGAATTAGTTGATAATGTAGCTTCAGGAACAGCTAAAATAGCTGATGTAGAAGATGTAGGAACAGTTTTAAATAAAACCATAGAACTTGATGCTGAAATCTCAGGAACAACTTGGGAAGCTATTGCAAGAGATTCTGACAAGATGGCTGAGGTCATGGTAGCTGCTGAGGAGTTAGGTCTTAATAAAGAACTCACAGAAGCTCTCTCAATGAATGATGTCAAGACTATGGATGAAATCACTAGAAAAGTATTAGCTGCTCAAAAACTAAGCTCACAGCTTGGAGACAGACTGGCTAACTTAGGTGAAAATCCTCCAATGGAACAGATGAAGTCAATTATTGATTTAATTGACACAATCTCAAGATACACAAAGGAAACAGGTTCAGCTTCAGGTAGAAGCTTACAGGCAAGAAAGTTTGTAAACAGAGCTGTCCAAACATTTGGTTCTTTAAGATTATCACAGCTGACCAAAGAAGGTATTAATACAATTTCTGATTTATTATCAGTTGAAATAAATAAAATCATTGATTTGAACTTTACTCAAGGTGCTAAACTCACACCACAACAAATGAAACAGCAATTAATGGAAGATTTGTTACAGAATACAGAATCTCCATTCATTCAATTATTAGCTGAAGATAAAGAATTAGCAGCTAAGTTTGATGGTATATTGAATGATTTATTTAATGGTGGTGGTAATGTAACACCAAAGAATGTATATTCAAAACTTGAAGATGCAATCACAGAAGCAAGATACAGAGAAGTATTCAATGCAACTAAATTAGCTGAAACTCCTGAAACAAAAGCTCAGGTAGTTAAGAAGTGGTGTGATGCTCAAGGTGGTATGACTTCTTTCTATATCCACAACCTGTTATCAGGTGTTGGTACATTAGCAAAGAACATCATCTCAGGTGGCTTGAACACTGTTTACTTCCCAGCTAAGAAGATAATTGCCGGTTATCTTGGTGGTGGTGAAGGTATGGTTAGAGAAGGTTGGAACACATACAGAAACTTAATGTCCAGCTGGAAAGAAGCTTGGAGTTTAGGTAAACAAGCTTTCTTAAATGGTGAAGGTAATCTTTCAATGATGAGAGATACAATGGCATTAGCTGATGGTGAAGTGTTTAATGGCTTCAGAGAATGGAACTTTGATTTTTCTACTCCTGAAGGAATATGGCACTCTATACAGAACTTCCACTCTGCTATGACAAGAGCTATGGGAGCTTCTGATGAGTTTATGTCTCAATTAAACTACAGAGCTATCAAAAGAGCTAAGGCACTTGAACAAGCTGAAAATCTTGCTAAACAGTTTAATGTAACAGATGAAAAAGTTAAAGCAACTGTAGCTGATAAAATATTTAAAAATGCTTTTGATAATGCTGGCAAACCTTTAGATGTTGATACACTAGCAGAAGCTAAAGATATACTTTATCAACTTCCTTTGAATGGACAAGTATTTGACAGAACCACAGGAGAGATGAAACAGGTTAGACCTCAATCTTGGGTAACTGAGTTTGCTGGAAAAACAAATGAATTAGCAGCTAAAAATCCTCTGTTCAAGATTATGTTTCCTTTTGTTAAAACAGGTGCAAACATCTTACAACAGAACTTGGAACATAACGGAATCTATGCTGTATTATCTAATTCTCAAAGACAGCTTTTAATGTCTAATACTAGAGAAGGTGCTTTAGCAAGGTCTCAGGTTGCATTTGGTATGTTCTCATTTATGACGGCTGCCGGTTTAGCTATGAGTGGTATGATTACAGGTTCAGCTCCTACTGACCAAAAGGAAAGAGCTGCTTTATTTGAGACAGGATGGAAACCTTATTCAATAAGAATAGGTGATAAGTTCATCTCATATCAAGGCTATGAACCTATACAGACTATTTGTGGTTTTGCTGCTGACAGTGTAAATATCTATGGAAATATAACAAACTCAAATGATGAAGCTAAATGGGAAAAATTCTCACAACAGGTATTAGCTACTTCAGTAAATAACTTCTTAGATAAAGCAGCATTTAGAACAGGTTTAAGACAGCTGGCATTTATGACTTCACCTGATGAAAATGTTGAAGAATTTGCAAAAGCACTATCTCAAACAGCTCAAGGATTCTTACCTGATTCATCAATGGTTAGAAACCTATCATCAGTTGGTGATAGAAGTGTTACAGCTCCTAAATCAGCTTATGAGAGAATCTTCAATAATTATTTCAACAGAGGGTTAGGAGATTACAGGAGAGATGTGTTTGGAAACAGACAGGATAATGTTGGATTACTTGTAACCAATGTAGCTCCTGATAATGCTTCACAACCTGAATATGAAGAAATGGAATACTTGTCTCAGTTTGGCTTCTCACCATCTGACATAAGTAAAACTATAAAGGAAACAACTCTTAAATATACTGAGTTCAAAGACCCTGAAACTGGTAGAAGTGTTTATGACACTATGCAAGAAGAACTTTCTACAATAGAGATAGATGGAAAATCCCTACAAGAAGCAGTAAGAGATTTAGTAACTTCTCAGGAATATCAAGATTTACCTCTTGGTGTAAATATGAATGGATATAAATATTCATCTTCTGAAGCTACAAAACTCAATGCAATCCGGTCTATCTTTGTTGAATACAATAATGCAGCACTACAAAATGTCATTAGAGATTATGGTGAACTGTATATTGATGGGAAGGGTCGCACAATGTCCGAAGCTGTAGAGGAAGTTCAAAATGAGAAATTGAATCAATCTATAACTGAAGGTTTAGAACATAACATTGGAAACCAAGTTAAGAGATTTGGACAATAGGAGATATTTTACACTCTACTTCCAATCTTGGAGGTATCAAGACAAATAGGAAAGTGAAGTTGAAAAAATGACAGAATATTTAGCTCGTAAAGAGTACACATATAGTGGAGGGGATGCTATTTTTAGTGTTCCCTTCTCTTATATAGATAAGACACATATAGGTGTTTATGTAAATGGAACAAAGACTTCAGGCTGGACTTGGCTGAGTGAAAGTCAAATAGAGATTTTATCACCATCTTTGATTAATGGTGATTTAGTTGTTGTAGCAAGAGAAACTCCAATAGCTGAAAAACTTGTAACATTTACAGACACTTCAATACTTAATGAAGATGTTCAGAACCTAGCACAAGACCAAGTTTTTGATGCTATCCAAGAGGTTACTGACAATGAAACTAAATTTGAATTAGATATGACAGAAGCTTTTGCAGAGCAAATTGAAGCTGTTGATACTGCTATATCAATTTATCAATCAACAACTAATGCAAGGATTGATGGGTTAGAAACAACATTTCAACAGTCAAGCACATCAGCAAAAGCTTATATGGAACAAGCTGAAGATTACAAGAATCAAGCAGCAACCTCAGCTTATAATGCTTCTGTAAAAGCAGCAGAAACTTATGCTACTTATGAAGAAGCTATGTCAATTATAGCTGCTACAACAAATGCAAGTGTTGCAACTATTAATGTTGATAAAACAGAAGCTTTAAACACAATCTCAGGAGCAAGAACAGAAGCTCTTGATACTATTAATAGCACAAAGACTAATGCTCTGAATGAACAAAACAGAAACAGACAAACCAATGTAGATTCTATTAGAGCTGTTGGTACAGAAAGTCTTAGAAGTATTCATGCTGAGACTACTCAAGCAAGAGATTATGCTATGAGAGCTGTTGGCTGGGATATGGATGTTGAAGATAATATCTTGAAGTTCAGAGATAGAACTGATGATGAGATTGACAGTGCAATAAGTTATGTTGAAGAAGCAAGAAATAATGCTATCAATAGCATAACAGCAAAAACAACAGAATGTAGCAGTATTATTACAGCAAGAACTTCAGATGTTACAGGTTCTGTTTGGAGTAAAGGAACTGAAGCTGTTACAACTATTAATAGTGCTAAAACAGCAGCTGTTAATACAATTAATTCAACAGCTACAAATGCTTTGAATACAATTAATTCAACAAAAACATCAGCTGTGGAATCTGTTAAAACACAGGGAGTGAACTCAATAAACTCAATAGGTTCTGCAACTACTTCAGCTATAGGTTCAATAGGTACAGCTACAACACAGGGTACAGTTTCAATAGGAACAGCAACTACTAATAGTATTAGTACAATAAACAGTACAAAAACTAATGCTATTACTTCAGTTCAGGCTGCTCAGACTTCTGCTGTTAGTTCTGTTAATTCAGCTAAAACTTCAGCATTATCTGAAATCAATGCAACTATTACAGCTGCTGAAACTGACATAGAACACAATAGACAAATATGTGAAGAAATGGCACAGAGAGCTACTCTTGGCTGGAATATTGAGATTGAAGATAATATTTTAAAGTTTACGAAAGTAGAGGATGAATAATGGAAAATATTAATAAAATACAAATTGTACCTGATGAAGTGTACGAGATAGGAGCAGATAAAGCTCCTGTTATACCTGAATGGTCTGTCAAAGACGATGCGACATTATACGAGAAGGTTAATAAACTCGCCCATTCTACCTTCGACCGTTCTAAATTTACCGTAGTCGGCAGTCCTAATATTACGGAGGATGGGATTGCGAGTGGGTTTAGTGGTAGTAACCAAGTCTATAAACAATTAAATATTTCTACTGACAAACCGATTACTTTTAAAGGTAAAGGTATTGTAGGTGAAACAAC
>Ga0326513_10000236_pt1 | contig 44340 bp, 67 predicted proteins | sample 2_2465_0518_D_FD_203654 | JGI IMG/M metagenome (GOLD analysis project Ga0326513, IMG submission 203654) | Bovine rumen microbial communities from UC Davis, California, United States - 2_2465_0518 | ecosystem: Host-associated > Mammals > Digestive system > Stomach > Rumen | place: USA... | reverse complement strand
GGGTGAATCTTTGTTATAGCTTTGGCAACGGCGGCGAAAATTACGCCTACGCCCAGGAGATTGAGCCCTGGCGCCGTGCTTTACACTTTGCCCGCGTACTTGACGACCGCGGCCCGCTGGCGATCTTTGGCATAAATTCAGACGGCAGCCGCGAGGACATACTGGCACACGCTGAGGAATACAAGGCCAAGTACATAGGCTGGTATAAAACCAACGTTTTAAAATTGACAACTTCGCTCGAAGTTGAGCAGGGCCGCCTAGCTGAGCAAATAGCCGAAGAAAGCGAAAAGTTAAGAAACTATTTAATACAAGCCAGGGACGCCGCAGGCGTTACGGGTGCCGACGTAGACCGACACCTTGGGACCGCTGGCATGAGTGGCCACTATTTTGGAAAATCGCAGTGGGCATTTCCGACGCGCGAGGCATACGCCAAGCTGCAGGAGATCATGCCGGGGCTTGACCAAGACTACGACAACGTGCGCGGCTTGAAGTCCTTGTGGTCAGACTTTGCCAAAATGCAAAAAATTATAAACCTTGAAAGCATGGACCCAGAGCGCCTGCCGACGCGTGAATCACTTGAAAGAATTGAACGGCTTGAAAGCCTGGCAGCCCTGGGCGTTTTGGATAATTTGCAAATTTACGGCGTAGATTATCAGCAAGTCGAGATCCCGAAGGGCGCGGTCATCTATTGCGATATACCATACAAGGACACCGACTGCGCGCAATACAGCGGCTTCGAGCACCCGAGGTTTTACGAGTGGGCCAGAAAGCAAAACAATATTTTTATATCTGAGTATTGGATGCCGTGCGACTTTGTGGAACTTTCAAGCGTTCGCAAACTTTCAATGGGTTTTAGAGCCGAATCACAAGAAAAGTTGTTTACAAACATCAAGACAAACCAGAACCGGAGCTGGCAAGGCGTGGACCTGGCTTTTCGCCAATATTCACTATTTGACATTTTATAAGCTGAGGAAAGGAAAAGAGAACATGACCGACGAATGTTACAAGGCAAAGCAATGGTTACGCCGTGCGCATAAATTCGCGTTAAAGGTTGAGGCGGACGCCAGAATGTTAGAGATTTTAGCGGGCCGCGTTAACAGCGCCGTGGCCAAGTATGAAAGCGACGGCGCCAGCGTGGACCGCGAGGCAGCCAGGAAAAGAAAAGAAGACGACCTCCTGAGCTATTCAGACCAGCGGGCACTTGTAGAAAAAGAGCAGCTGCAGCTCATTAAGGAAATGACCAAGTCGCGCCAGATCATTAAGCAAATGCGCGACCCGGTCCTTGAATCAATCGCAATAAACAGATACGTGGACCGCCTGGGCTGGGACGACGTTGTGAAACTTAATCATTACAGCCGCGCCCAGGTTTTCCGTCTTCACCTCAAAATGCTGGAAGAATTGGCCAAGGTATTACAGGCCAAAAAGATCATATAAGGAGGCCCGCATGAATACAACAACCCAAAACATGAAGATCGCGCCAGAGGCTAGGGCCGCATTTTTGGAATTGATAAGACCAACAGCCGCGTGGGTTTACGTCGAATATAACAAGACCTACGGGAACGGCGCCGAGTTATTCACCAAGAAATTGCGCTGCGACAATTGCGGATTCGAACGCGCCAAGCGCTTGGGCCCGAGCAACTTTTGCGAAGTTTGCGGCGCCAGGATGAAAAAGCCGCAGGAAGGAGACATAAAAAATGAGGAATTTTGAAGAACATGTGGAAATGAACGACGCCGAAGACTTGGCTGCCTTCTATGACTACCAGGGAGAACGCGAAGAAGACCGCCAGATCATTGCGAAAGCTGAGAACGAAGACAAAGGGGGCAAAACATGAACACACCAAAAACGCCACAAGAAAAGCTCCAGCACTGGCAGGAAATGGAAGCCAGGGCCGAGGGCTACCGCCAGGCACGTGAAGACATAACGGCCGCACTTGTAAGCGGCGGCCACGTTTTCTTAACTGAGGGCTCAGACCTGAGCGACGCCGACACAATAACCCTCATAGACGGCCAGCGCAATGAGCACACCTACGAGAAGACAGGGCAGGGCCACTGGGAACCCATGGACCGCGAGGACTACCCATTGCCGCACCCGATGCTTGTTTGCTCAGAGTGTCAAAAGACAAACCACTACCCGGGCAAATATTGCACATATTGCGGCAGCGATAACAAACGGGAGGAATAAATATGAAAGCGATCATTATTACGGCGATAATTTGCCTCACAGTCTTAGTGCTGGCGTATATCGGCAACAATAAGAAAGGCGGCAAGACATGAAGACCGAAAGCGACATCCGCTACTGCATGACAGACGGCGTGCCAAATGAACTTGTTTTTGTTGGAAGGCGAAACGGCAAAACACAAATAATAAAAGAGTTTTTGAACGCCGCAAATTATAAGACGGACGCCGACTTAGTCCTTGGCGTGGCCAGGCATTGCGAGAACATCAGCAAGCGCGGCGGCGATCATGCCAAAGAGTACCACAGAATCGCGCAGCACTTGAAGAAATCAGCGGGGCACCTTAAAGCCCTAGAAAGGACAATAAACAATGGCTAAACATTACGAACACAGCTGGCCCGAGAACAAAGACATCCAGACAGACCGTCCCGTGCCGTATCCTGAGGTTAAGGCATACACAGTCGCGGTGCCAAACCTGGCGGGAACTTTGCCCGGGACAATGAAACCCAAAGAGCTGAGGGACACAAAAAAGCTCTTGAATTATTGCAAAAAACTGGACGGCTTTTTGGGAATACATCCAATGCCGCCACGCGGGACCCTTCTTATATTCAAGACAGAAAACGACGCAAAGCGCGGCCGCAATCTTTTGGCCAATGATCTGAAAGTTCAGACGGGCCACAATATCTGCGAAATATGGATCCCTGAGCAATACGCAAAAGGAGGCCAGCCTTGATAAGTTGTTACAGTTGCAAACACGGAGACCTCGACACATTGACCGAGCCGTGCAAGTCATGTTTAGAAAAGGGCACGCCGCCGTACTGGCGCTTTGACCCCATAGGCCAGGAACCCAAGGCCGAAGAATCAAACCGCCAGCCCACTGAGAACAAAACACAACTTTCAATCTTCGAAATGTTAGAGGAGGACAAATAGACATGAAACCACAGAAAAACTATATTGACGAGCGCGGCAACTATCACAACGTGGAAAACTTGACACTAACGCAGATCCACGACCGCGCCAGCGAAGAAGGCTACCGCCTGGGAAAAGCTGAGGCACAGCAGCAAAAAAACGACAGACCACAAGGCGAGTGGCTGGAAAATGTTTTTATAGGCGGTTATATATGCAATAATTGCAACGCCGGATACAACACAAACCCAAAAAGCCCGTTTTGCCCTATATGCGGTGCCTGGATGAAAAACGGCCAGATCCCCGAGGCAGTAGCACGCCGAGCAATTAAAACGAAAAAGGACGGCCAGGCGGATGAATAACGACTTATTTTTCAGCAACAAAACAGACGAGTGGAGCACCCCCCCCGAATTTTTCGCGCAATTAAACGCCGAGTTTGGCTTTACCCTTGACCCTTGCGCAACTGAGGAAAACCACAAAGCCCCAAAGTATTACACAGCCAAAGAAGACGGAATCGCCCAGAGCTGGGCAGGGCAGATTTTATTTTGCAACCCGCCGTACAGCAAGGCGGCCGCATGGATAGAAAAGGCATACCAAGAAGGGCACCAGCCAAACACGACCGTGGTTTTACTCATACCAGCCAGGACCGACACGCGATATTTTCACAATTATATTTTGAACCGCGCCGAGGTTAGATTTATAAAAGGCCGTTTGAAGTTTGGCGGCAGCAAGAACGCGGCACCTTTTCCGAGCATGCTTGTAATTTATCGCGGGCCAACAAAATGAGACTAAATGAGACTAAAAAATATGGTATTTTGGAAACGTAAGAAAAGACCTTAACAGGCGGGTTCTTTCTTTTCCTCACATCAAAGGCAGAGCAAAGCGCCCTGCCTTTTTTATTGGAGAAATTACAATGCGGAGAAGTGAAAGAAGACCGGACCAAAGCGGATGGGCTGAGGCTACATTCAAGAAGGCGCGAAAGATCATATACGCCAGCCAAACAAATTGCGGAATATGCGGACGCCCCGTGGACTTTAACAAAAAGTTCCCAGACCCATGGAGCGCAACCCTTGACCATATAGTACCGGTTAGCAAAGGCGGAGATCCCGCGGCGCTGGAAAATTTACAGCTGGCGCACTTGCAATGCAACCGACAAAAGGCGTCGAAACTTTACGCGCCGCAACTTAAAGAAAAGGCGGTCAGCAACCAAGACCTGCCGCTTAGTTGCGACTGGTCAAAAGTTGGCCAGGCTAAGGCATAGGGGGCATACCACCCCAAACGCTGAGCGTAAAAGACTCCCCCCGCCTTCACTACTTAGAAAATGTACGGAAGACCCGGGACGGGGCAGCCATGAAAAGCGACAAAGACAAAAAGAAAAACATCGAGACGCTAAAAGAGATCCGCGACGACCTGGCGAACGTGCCAGCGGTTAGAGTTCAGGCAATTCAAACCATGCAGAAACTAATCGGCGACACGGACCCCGCAGAAACCGAAAAGAACATAAAGACCCTGCGGCAAATCAGAGACGACGACAGCGTAAACCACGCGGTCCGCATTCAGACAATACAGACCATGCACAAAATTTTTGAACAGATAGACGGCGAAGACGCCGACAGCGGCCCGACCGAGGCTGAGATCATGGAGAAAATAAGAGGGCGCAAAAAATGAGCATTGACCATTTAAGCAAACAACTAAAATTAAAAAGAAGTCGCGCGCTTTTGCGTTATGAATACTACGAGCAAAAGCAGAAGGCCAGGGACCTGGGTATTTCAACGCCTGAGGGTTTGCAGTGGTTTGGCGCGGTAAATGGATGGTGTACAAAGGCCGTCGACGGACTGGCGGACCGCTTGCAGTTTGACACCTTCGAAAACGATAATTTTAACTTCGTTGAACTTTTCAACCAGAACAACCCCGATATTTTTTACGACGACGCAATCCTGGGCGCGCTCATTACAGCCTGCGACTTTGTTTATATATCCAGAGGCGAAGAAAAAGGCCGCGTCCGTTTTCAGATCATAGACGGCACAAACGCCACGGGAAAAATAGACGACTTTACAAAGCTATTGACTGAGGGGTACGCGGTCCTTAGCAGAAACAAGGACAACGAGGTCGAGACATTCGCATATTTTACCCCGGGCCGTACTGAGGTTTACGAAGTTGGCAAGGTTGACCCCATCGCGGTTGAAACTTTCAACTCGTCAAAATATTGCGCGCTGGTCCCGATCATATACAAGCCAGACGCAAAAAGGCCCTTCGGTCATTCAAGAATAACGCGGGCCTGCATGGACTACACAAGATCCGCAATGCGAACGCTTAAAAGGACCGAAATATCGGCCGAGTTTTACAGCTACCCGCAGAAATACGCCACGGGCTTGGCCCAGGACGCTGAGTTGTTAAACAGCTGGCAGGCCAGCATGAGCGCCCTTTTGCAGTTCACCAAAGACGAAGACGGCGACCGCCCGACGCTGGGCCAGTTCCAGCAGGGCAGCATGGAGCCGCACGTTGCACAGCTTAAAGGCTTGGCATCCATGTTTGCCGGAGAAACGGGGCTCACCCTTGACGACCTGGGCTTTGTAACGTCGAATCCTTCGAGCGCTGAGGCAATAAAAGCGGCGCACGAAGGCCTGAGGCTAACAGCCGCAAAGGCCCAGCGTTGTTTTGGCGTTGGTTTTAAGAACGTGGGCTACCTTGGCGCGATCATCCGAGACGACGCGGACTATAAGCGCGAGGAAGTTTTCAAGACGCGCGCAACTTGGCGCCCGATCTTCGAGCCAGACGCGGCCGCCCTTGGTTTACTTGGCGACGGCGTTCTCAAACTTAACCAGGCGTTAAGAGAAGGCGGCTACATAGACGAGGACAAAATGCGCAGATTGACAGGAATTGAATAATATGCCGCTAACTTATGAAGACATAAAAGAGCCCTTCCTGGAGGCCCTGAGAAACGACAAACGGGCCACCTATTTAATAAATGAGATTGAGGCAGGGCGAGGGACATATACCATGGCCAGCGAATACGCCGCCAGAGTTGGCGACAACTTGGCCAAGGTCCTGAGGAAACGGGCACCGGTTGAAAACATCAGCGAGTGGGACATAGAAAACCTAATACCCAAGAGCCTGGGCCTAGATCATAGCATGGTCGTTTACGCATGCGAAAACGTACAAACGGCGCTAAATAAGGACGCGGGGCTTGGCATTAAGTTCCAGGCGCCTGAGTTTGACAGCAACCGAGCCTGGGGCATAGTTGACGAACTCAGGAACAACCCCGAGTTCAAAAACATTGAGGCCAGCTTTTACGACCAGCTGGGCAACTTTTCGCAAAACGTGGTCGACGACGCTATCAGGGACAACGGCGAGGTCATTTCAAACGCTGGAATCCGCACCTACATTGTGCGGGCCACAGAGGCGGGCGCGTGCCCTTGGTGCCAAGACCTGGCGGGAATATATGACTACAACGAAGTAAGCGCAGGCGACGACGTTTGGCGGCGCCATGATAATTGCCGCTGCACTATTGCGTTCTTTACTGAGCGCAACGGGCTTTTATATCGCGAGGACGTAAACAATTATAAGAAATGAGGTCGAAGACATGAGAACGCGAGCAGGACCGAAAGGGGGCAAATTAACACATGATTAAGTCGGGAAATCAGATCCCGACGCAATCCGTAGTAATACCATACACCGAGTCACGCGGCGACGAGGCGCGCCAACTTTACGACATGAGCGGCAATGTTTGCCAGGAGTGGCAGGCCCTCATGTTAAACGACATCATGGCAACAACGCCCGACGGGCTTTGGGTGCATACAAAGTTTGGCTACTCAGTCCCGAGACGAAACGGCAAAACCGAAATTTTGACACAGCGCGAGCTCTGGGGCCTTTTCAACGGCGAAAGGATCCTGCATACGGCCCACTTGACCGACACAGCCCACATCGCGTGGGAAAGGCTTAAAAATCGCCTTGAAGAAATAGGGGTCAGGCCCGCCAGCAGTTACAAAGCCTACGGCAAAGAGCAAATAAAGATGCCAGGCGGCGGCGTGATAGATTTTCGAACAAGGACCAGCTCCGGGGCGCTGGGCTCAGGCTATGACCTTTTAGTTATAGACGAGGCCCAGGAATACACCCAGGCGCAACAAACGGCGTTAAATTACGTTGTTTCCAGTTCGAAAAACCCGCAGACCCTTATGTGCGGCACCCCGCCAACGGCGGTCAGCGGCGGCGACGTTTTCAGAAATTACCGCGACAAGACATTGCGCGGCGAATCTATAAACGGCGGCTGGGCTGAATGGTCAGTTGACCACAAAACCGACGTAAAAGACAAGGCGGCCTGGTACTTAACAAGCCCGAGCCTTGGCACGATCTTAACCGAAAGGACCGTGCAGGATGAAATAAACGGCGACGACCTAGACTTTAACATTCAACGCCTTGGGCTTTGGATAAAGTACAACCAGCAAAGCGCAATCAGCGCCCCCGAGTGGGACGCCTTGAAGGTTGAAAAATTGCCAAAGTTTGCCGGGCCAGTCTTCGCGGGCGTGAAGTTTGGCCGAGACGGCGCCAACACATGCCTCAGCGTGGCAGTAAAAACTCAGGACGGGCGCGTTTTTGTTGAAAGCATAGACTGCAGAAACCAAAGAGACGGCAACGCCTGGGCGCTTAATTTCTTAATGAAAGTAAAACCCGCGGGCGTGCTAGTTGACGGCGCCAGCGGCCTGGAAACGTTCATGCGCGAAAGCAAAGAACAAAAAATTAAAGGAATTAAGGCCGCGACAGTCAAAGAGGTAATACAAGCCGCAAGCGACTTTGAAACCGCAATCGCTAATAAAACAATTTGCCACAGCGGGCAACCTGGCCTGCGTCAAAGTGTTACAAATTGCCAACACCGAGCAATTGGCAGCGGCGGCGGGTATGGATACAAGACCCTCGACGACGACATAGAGGTCGCCCTCGTGGAGTCCATTATTTTAGCAACTCACGCGTGCGCACAAGGCAAAGAGGCCAAGCGCCAGCGCGTAAGTTATTAACTACGTTACCGAACGGAAAATCGGGAAAGGAGAAAGTAAACATGGCAGATTTTAAGGCAATAGAAAGCCAAGAGGAGCTGGACAAGATCATCACAAACCGACTCGAACGCGAGCGCGAGGCCGCAAACAAGAGGTACGAAGGCTTTGTTTCACCTGAGGACCACAAGAAGGCATTAGCAGAGCAGCAGAAAGGCTTTGACGACTACAAGAAGGCCCACGAAGGCGACGCCGCAAAAATTGAAGAACTCACGGCAAAAAACAAAGCATACGAGACGGCAGCGTTAAAAAGCCGGGTAGCCCGTGAGCTTGGCCTTAGTTACGAGTGGGTCGAGCGTATCAGCGGAAACGACGAAAAGGAAATCCGCGCCGACGCTGAGGCCCTCAAAAAGCTAGTAGGCACCGGACACACAACCCTGCCTACCAAAAACATGGATCAGAGCAACGGCGACGACAAGGACGCAAGTTTTCGCGCCGTGCTTAAATCAATCAAAAACGAATAAAAAAGGAGAAAACAAACATGGCATTCACAGCAGCACAGTTTCCGCACGAACTCATCCGCGAAGTATTTTTGAAAGCAAAGGGCCACAGCTCAATCGCTAAACTTTCAGACCAGATCCCAATCGCGTTCACAGGTTCCGACCTTATGACATTTAGCCTTGACGGCGAAGTTAACATCGTTGCAGAAGGCGGAGCAAAGGCAGAACACACAGGCTCCAACCCTATCGTCAGCATTGTCCCGGTTAAGATTGAATACGGCCAGCGTGTAAGCAATGAGTTCACGAAGGCCAGCGACGAAAAGCAGATTGAGATCCTCAGAGCGTTCTCGGAGGGCTTTTCAAGAAAGGTTGCCCGCGGCCTTGACATCATGGTCATGCACGGCGTTAACCCTAAGACTGGCACCGCCGCAACGGTTATCGGTACAAATTCACTTGATACAAACACTGCAGTAACGGCGATCACATACAACCCCACCACGCCCGACCCCGAAGGTAACATCGAGTCCGGCGTTACAGCTTTGGGTGATAATGATTTTACTGGCCTGGCTATTGATAAGACATTTTCAGGCGCGCTTTCAAAAATCACAGTTAACGGCGTTAAGCAGTACCCCGAGCTTGCATGGGGCGCAAACCCTGGCAGCATTCATGGAGTAGACGCAGACGTTAACAGCACAGTTTCAGCCGTAACCGGAAAGCACGGCTATATGGGCGACTTCCGCGGCGCGTTCAAGTGGGGCTACGCCGACAAAATTGACCTCGAGGTTATCGAATACGGCGATCCCGACAACAGCGGCAAGGACTTGAAGGGCTACAACCAGGTCTACCTCAGAACTGAGGCGTGGATCGGCTGGGCAATTCTTGACGGCGCAGCATTCGCAAGAATTGAGGAATAAGCCCGTGCGGTTCCGTAACAAGAACACCGGCGCAATTATTGACGTTAACAGCGAATTAAAAGGACCTTGGGAAAAAATAGGCGGCGGGGCAAAACCCGCCGCTCCTATTTCCGAGCCTGAGAAGGCCGAGCCCGAATCATCCGTTGACGCTGAGCCCGTCAAAAAGAAACCGGGACGAAAGTCTAAGAAGTAAAGAGGTGCAAAAAAGTGTCAAACTATGCGACCGTCGAAGATATACAGAAATTGAAAAGGCCGTTGACTAACGCCGAGCAGGAAAGAGCCGAGGCCCTTTTGCCCGTTGTGTCTTCTTTAATACGTTACGAGGCAAAAAAGACGGGCCGCGACTTTGACGAAATGGTCATGCGTTCAGAGCTTTGCCCTTGCGTTGACGAGTTCACCGGGGACGGCATTATAACCGAGTTTAATTTGACCTATACCCCTAACGCAGTTATTAGCGTGCGCGTACAAGGCGCTAGCGTGGCCCCTGAGGCGTTCGCCGTTGAAGGTAATGAAATTACATTCACGGACGCGCCGAGCGGTCCTATAAGCGTTTTATATGATTATAGGGCTTTGGCCGACGTTGCGCGCGGCGTTGTTTGTGACGTTATCATGCGCGAATTGAACACACCGGGCCAGCAATTGCCCGCAACGTCATACAGCGAAAGCGCTGGCAGCGTTTCACAGTCTTTTAGTTTGCCTAATTCGAGCGGGTCAATTAAATTGTGGCCTTCCGATCTTAAAGCCCTGGGGCTTAAAAGGCAGAAAATAGACTCGCTGGACTTGTGGGCCAACAAGAGCGCGGCATGTTTTCCGCCGCCGCCCAGAAGGCTGAGGTGATACCATGCTGCCGAGTTTTTGCAAAGACACAGTAACACGCATTAGGCCCGGGACAAAAGAAAGCCGCGGGTCGATCATCCCAGACTGGAGCACGGCAAAAGAAAAGGAAATCGCGGGGTGTTCCATGCAACCCGCAAGTACCAGCCTTAGCCAGGACGGGCGCGTTTTGGGTTTGCTTGATGAATTTACACTATTTTTACCGCCAGACGCAGACGTAAAAGCGGGGGACCGTATCAGCTACAACGGCCAGGTCTACGAGATAGACGGCGAAGTTAGGATACAGCCCGCGGCCTTGCGTTTAGATCATATCGAAATAAGGCTACGACGCCACGCGGGGTAAATTATGGACGTTGTAAACATTCAATTTATTTCCGCAGGGTTTAAAGCAATTCTCGAAAGCGACGGCGTAAAAAACCTCGTCGAGACTGAGGCCGACAAAATCTGCGAAAAGGCAAACGCAAACAACGACCGAGGCGGCAAGGGCTTTGCCGTTCAAGTTAAACACATGAACTACGGCGGCGGACGCTGGGGCGCTTTTGTTTATGCAAAAGACACCAAAGCAAGCCAGGCCGAAAGCGAAGAAAAAGCACTGACGAGGGCCATTAACTCATGAACATTAAAAGACCCGTTGACATTGAGGACGAAATCAGACGCGCGCTGGATCCTTATTTTACAGTTTATGTAAGACCATTGCCCGCCGATTTTTCGGTCCCTTCTTTACTTGTTACCGCGGCAGGCGGAAACACAAAAAACAATATTGATACATTCACGGTGGCAATAGACGCCAGGGCCGAGACGGACGCAGAGGCGGACGAACTGGCGCGCAATGCCCTTGGGGCGTTGCTTGAAGTATCAGCCCAGCAAACTGGGGCGCTGAGATTTACACAAATTAACGCCCTGGCGAACTGGCGAACGGACCCCGTAAGACCCGAGCTTAAAATGCGGACAATTACGGCCCTAGTTTACGCACACCGCGAAAATATCACAATACAACAGAAAGGATAAAAAACGATGGCTACAAACAAAGCAAACATGGGCGTCGGCCTTGCAACTGGCATGGCATACCGCGCCCCCGAAAACACCCCTTTACCGAGCACTCCGAGCGCTACACTTGCAGCAGACTGGGAGCTTATCGGCGACGTAAGCGAGGACGGCTTGACATGGGGAGTCGGCAAGGACGCCACACCCTTGAAGAACTGGGCCAAGAGAATCGTTCGCGTTATCAGTTCAGACGACAACGGCAATATTAAGGTGCCATTTCTTGACACAACAGCCAACACGCTCAAAACGATCTTTGGCGACGACAATGTAACCGAAACAGCCGCAACAGCTGAGCACGGCAACGTTGTATCCGTAAAAGTTGCGTCCGGTGTATCAGCACCGCCCGCGGCCTATTTATTCTTAATGAAGGATGGCGACGATTTGCTCATGGTCGGCACGGAAAGCGGTGTAATTACGACCCTTGACGATATCGCGCTGAGCCCGACAGACCCTATCACATGGAACGCAACGATCGAGTCCGACAGCTTTACTTTTGCCAAGGACGACGGCCAGACAATTTAACGCATTAAGGGGGAAAATATAATGCCTAAGATTGTTTTAAATACCCAGGAAGTTGAAGTCCTGGAAGTCGTAATAAATGAAACGACATACAAGATACCGCTGGGTTCTTCACTTAGTACCAAAGAGCTGGAAAAGCTGGGCGACATTAAAAAAATGCGCGCCTATATTGAGGGCTACTTGTGGCCCGGCGCCCTGGATGAATTGCAGGTGCGCCTTGTTAAACAGATCATTGACGCGTGGAGCGAAGAAACGGCAAAGGCAACCGGGCTGAGCCTGGGAAAACATACGGCCTCGCGACATTCGCGGAAAAGCACCGCGAGGCGTTAAACTATGACCTCCTAACCAGGACCGGCTACGAAGTAAACGACATCGGGGGCGCCCTTAGCTGGGGCGCCTTCGAATCGTTTTTAAAGCATGTGGGCCCAGAATCAGCAATTGGCCAAGAACTGGGCTACGCGACGGGCTGGGAAACCCGCAAAAAAACAAACGAAATTCTCGCCGACATTTACGACCTTTTGCAGGTCCTTAACAGAAACTTAGTCGCGGCGAACTCTAAAAAGAAAATAGCAGAAAAAATAAAACCATACCCGAGACCCGGGCAGGATAAAGACGAACGCAAGGTCGGCAAGGGGGCCCTTCCGGTTAAAGACTTGCGGGCATGGATAGAAAACAGAAGAAAACAGAAGAAAGGGGGCAAAAAGTAATGGCAGACGGCGGCATGGTTGAAGTTGCAAAAGCGACCATAACCTTGGTCCCAAACCTGGCAGGCGCGCAGGGTGAAATTTCATCACAGCTTGGCAGCATTACAAAAGAGGCCTCAGAAAAGGCAGGCGACGAAAGCGGCAGCGCGTTTGGTGAAAAATTCGCGGGCGCTATTAAGACGGGATCCGCAGTAATAGGCGCGGCAATAGCTGGCGCAACCGCGGCTGCAGTTGCAACCGGTAAAGCATTCGTGGGCGCGGCCAAAGACGTGGCCGCCTATGGAGACCAGGTCGACAAACAAAGCCAGCGCCTTGGTTTGAGCGCTCAGTCATACCAGGAACTCGACTACGTGCTAAACTTGGCGGGCAGTTCAATGGATAATATGAGCGCAGGCATTAAAACCCTAACAAATCAGCTTGACGCGGCCAAGAACGGCAGCGAGGCGGCGCAGGGAATGTTTGCGGCCCTTGGGTTATCTATGGACGACCTGGCAAACATGAGCCGCGAGGACGTTTTCAAAAGCGTTATACTTGGGTTTTCTAATATGGAAGACACCGCGGAGCGTGCGGCCCTGGCGAACGATCTTTTAGGACGTTCAGGCCAACAGCTGGCGCCCCTTTTTAATATGACCGCCGAAGAAATCGCGGGCGCGATTGACCAGGCGAACGAGTACGGCATGGTCATGGACGACGCGGCGGTTAGCGCTTCGGCCGGTTTTAATGACAGCATGACAACCCTAAAAAAGACAATTAGCGGCGTTAAAAACAGCATGATGGCGGAATTTTTGCCAGGCTTGACCGACGTTACCAACGGACTGGCGGCGGTTTTCTCAGGCAACGACGAGGGCTTGGGACAGATAGAAAGCGGCCTGCAAAATGTTATTTCAAACGTTACCAAACTGGCGCCCCAGTTTTTCAAGCTGGCGCAGTCCCTTATTACGTCATTACTGGCAGGCTTTGGGCCTATGTTACCCGAGCTCGTGTCAACAATTTTTAGTGTAATAGTTCAGGCAATCACGACAATAACAACGATGCTGCCCCAGATCATGCCCCAGATTATAACGGGAATCCAGGGCATAATAACGGCGCTTTTTGAGGCTTTGCCAGTTATTACGCAGGGGCTTTTGGGTTTAATCAGCCAGCTAATAACATGGTTATCAAGCGGCGACAATGTAACAAACTTTGTAAATGGAATAATTAGCCTCGTAAGTCAGATCGCGGGCCAGTTGGCTGAGCTTTTGCCGGTCCTTTTGCCCGCCGTGGTTAAGATCATATCAGACGTGGCCCTGGCATTGACCAGCCCGGAGAACGTCGAAAAGTTGGTCGGCGCCGCAATTCAGATTTTAATTGCAATAGTTGAGGCCCTTATAAATACGGTTCCCGTTTTGATTGACTTTGTTATAGGCGTTTTTGACAACTTAGGCGGGCTCGTTGCTCAGTTTTTGGCCTTGGTAATACCAACCATCGCGCAGGGCTTGACCGCGATCTTTTCAAACGTCAAAGCCTGGGGTGAAAACGTCAAAAACAATATTACGAATTTTATAAACAACGTTAAAAACGGAATAAGCAATTTTATAAATAACATTAAAAACGGCTTTACAAACGGGTTCAATTTCATCAAGAACAGCGTGGGCAATATCATTTCAAAAGTTCAAGAACTTGTTAGCGGAATGATAAATAAAATCAGGGAATTGCCCGAACGCGTCGTTTCTATTGGCTCAAACCTTGTGAGCGGTTTATGGTCAGGAATTTCCGACAAAATCGAATGGGTAAAAAGCAAGATCTGGGGCATGGGCAGCGCTATTACTAACGCAATAAAAGGCGTCTTCGGAATTGCCAGCCCTTCGAAAGTATGGGCCAAAGAAGTGGGCCAGTTTTTGCCCCTTGGCTTGTATAGCGGCTACGAGGACAGTATGGAAGACGTAAAGGCCGACATCGTGGAAGACATGCAGGGCCTAACAGCCACAGTTAGCGGCGACGTTCAGGCATACGGCACCGCGGGCGCGGCAATGTATGACAGCGGCGAGACAATCAACAGCGGCGGCAATGTTATAAACGTTTATGCGGCCGAGGGTCAGGACGTTAAGGCCCTGGCGGATGAAATAGCGGTACGCCTTGAAGAAATGACAACAAGGAAGGGGGCTGTATATGCCTAAACTTTACGACATGACAACGGACCGCAACGGCTTTTTTATTATCGGCGGCGAATCTTCGGCGGACTTTGGGGTTGTTATCTCAGAGGCGCCGACATTCGAGCGCGCCGTGCGTAAGGCCCAGGCCTTCGAGGTCCCGGGGCGTAATGGGGTTATATTAAACCAGCAGGACGCCTGGGGAGACGTAACGCGAAATTATAAGGCGTGGCTGGCCGTCGATCATGCGGCCGACATGCCCGCCAAGGTTGCGGCGTTTTCCGCCTGGCTTAATTCGCTGAGCGGGTACCAGCGCTTAGAAGACAGCTTCGAGCCTGAGGTTTTCCGCCTGGCGTATTACAACGGCGGCGGCGATATTACAAACAAGTTCATGCAATACGGCGAAACGACCGTGGCGTTTACATGCAGGCCCGAAAGGTTTTACAAGGCTGGCGAGCAGGTGCAAGACTTGGAGAACGGCGGCCAGATATACAACCCGACCCGCTTTACGGCTAAGCCCCTTTTGCATATTGAGGGCGCGGGAGATATTACAGTCCGCATCGGCGCCGAGATCATCACGGCCCAGCTAACAGACTATATAAACATCGACTGCGAGCGCATGAACGCATACCGCCTGCCAGCTGAGAACATGAACAATAAAATAACGGGTTCTTTTCCTAACTTGGCCCCAGGGCTTAACAGCGTAACAATTACGGGATCCGTAACAAGCGCGACAATTAAACCGAGGTTTTATACAATATGATACCGGTACTATATCAAACAATTACAGAGGGCCAGGTCCCCGCGAATTACGGAATCGGCCCGCTAACCGACACGCTGGGCTGCAGCGTTCACGAAGTTAGAAACGCCGAAGACGAGCTGGTCCTTGAATACGCCGCGAGCGGAATACACGCGGCCGAGATCATGCCGCTGGCAATCATCAAAGCCAAGCCAAACTATACAGACGACCCCCAGCTTTTTGAGATATACAAGGTCGGCAAAGTATTAAACGGCCGTTTTACAGTAAACGCCCGCCACATTTCCTACCGGTTAAGTAATAGGCTTATAACGACGGGCTCCGCGAATAATTGCGCGGGCGCGTGCAGTCTTCTTAACGCCCAGGCTGGCGCTTTTACCATTTCCACAGATAAAACAACCGCGGGCGCTTTTAGAATCTCCGAGCCCGCAAGCGTTCGTTCATACTTTGGCGGAAAAGCTGGCAGTCTTTTGGATGTTTACGGCGGCGAGTGGAAATATGACAATTTTACATGCCAGTTATTGAGCGCCAGGGGCATGGACCGAGGCGTAACAATTAGATACGGCAAAAACTTAACCCAGTTATCACAAGAAATAAGCATAGAAAACCTGGCGACCGCTATTTTGCCTTTTTACAAGGACCCCGACGGCAACGTTACAACGGGCGCCAAGGTGCAAACGGGGCTGACGCTGAGCCCGGCGCGTGAACTGGCGGTCGACTTTTCGCAAGACGTGGATCCCGACAGCGGCACGGCGATAACTACACAGCTGGCAAACCTGGCGGCGCGTTATATTGCAAATAATAATTTTACAGTTGCTTTTAATTCAATCACGTTAGATTTTCAACAGCTGGAAGGCTTAACAGAGCGCGTCGATCTTTGCGACACAGTAAAAATCTATTTTGACGCCTTAGGCATAACAGCAACGGCCAAGTGCGTGGCCACAACTTGGGACGTTTTGGCCGAAAGATACACGGCCTGCACGTTTGGAAATGCCCGCGCAAATATCGCCGACACAATAGCAACGCAAACCAAAGAGCTGAGTCAGACCGCGAGCCGGTCCTTCTTAGCTGAAAGCGTAAGCAGGGCCACGGCGCTTATTTCCGGAAACCTTGGCGGCTATGTAGTTTTACATGACAGCAACGGAGACGGAGAGCCGGATGAGATCCTGATCATGGACACACCCAGCATAAATACAAGCACAAAAATATGGCGATGGAACAAAAACGGCCTCGGGTTTGCCACAAGCTACGCAGGACCATACGGAACAGCGATCACCCAAGACGGACAGATCGTGGCAAATTTCATAACGACCGGAGCCCTCAACGCCTCCCTGATTACAACCGGAGTATTAAACGCCGATTTAATAAAGGCGGGAACAATTCAGGACGCGCAGGGCAATTCAACTATAAACATGACCACGGGCGCGGCGAGCCTTAATGACTTAAAGGCTAAAAATTCGTTAACCCTAGTTGATAACTCAAACACGCAGCGCGGCAGTTTATCCTATTCGAGCGCCGGCGGCACGTTGTTAAACATGTATAACCCAAACGGCACCCTGCTTTGCTCATTGCAAGCCAGGGCAACGGGCAGCGGCGGCAATTTCCAGATCTTTAACAACTCAGGCACGAACGTTTTAGTCGCCCAGGCCAACGCAGCAGGCGGCGGCTATTATGTTTTTAATAACTCAAATAATAACGCGGTAAGTGTAGCCGTTGGAAACTCACAAGACGGATACGTTAACGTCTACAATTCGAGCGGGTCCTGGACAATAAACCTAAGCGGTCAGTCTGGCGTTGTTACATGCGTAAGCGTTAACCAGACCTCCAGCCGAAAAGTAAAGGAAAACATAAAACCGATTGAGGACGCGGCCAAGATCCTGGAATTGAACGCCGTGAGCTTTGATTTTAAAAATAAAGAGCAGGGCACAAACAAGCGCGGCTTCATAGCTGAGGACGTGGCCGAAGTTTTGCCGGGCCTTGTTACGCCAGAAAGCGAAGACAGACCCGCGGCCCTTGATTATATCGGCATGATACCTTATCTGCAGCAGATCATAAAAGAGCACGAGGCCAAAATTAAAGCGCTGGAAAACGAAATAGACCAATTAAAGAAAGCGAGGGCATTATAAAATGGAAGTTTTCAATTTAAACATTATACCGGGCGCCGTGGCCCCGATCATTCACGCGTCCCAGTACGACGAGGACCGCGAGTTTAGGGCCAATCTTTTCGAAGGCGACCAAGTCTTCGAGTTGACAGGCGCGGAAGATATAAGCGTAAACGTTAGAAAGCCCGACGGCAACGTTGTAACCGCGGCCGTGGTCAATACTGGCTCCAATTACGTTGAGTTTTCCACAACTTTGCAAATGACCGCCTGCGCTGGCGCTAATCTTTGCCAGCTGAGAATCGAAAACAGCCCGCGCAAAATTGGCACGCTTAATTTCATCCTGGCAGTTGAACGCGACCCGCTGGAAGGCGGCATCCAGTCAGAAAGCGAAATTAACAACCTGGAAACCCAGGTCGCTGGCATGGTTGCGGAGGCCGTGGCCGATCAATACGACAGCAACGCGGTAATTTTTGACGCTGAGCCGACAGCAGGGCACGGCGTAGGCTATGCCGTAACAAGTGAAGGCGTAAAGACTGAGGTCGACGCCCTGAGCGCGGCTCTTGCGGGCAAAGTTGACACAACAGACTTTTACGCTACTAACCTCCCAATCGAAAGCGGTTCTGCTACTAACACGAAAGACTATATTGATAGTGGGTTGAGTGGGAAAGCGGACAAAACAGAGTTAGTAAAATTCTTTGATTTGACGGCATCAAGTACAACAAGCGATAGCGGTATTTCACCCTTTTCATATTATGGGCAACCTACGAAAACAGATAGCAACATTCATAATATTTTGAGTGTTACTGTTATTGATACACAGTTTAACAACCCCGCAATAGCCGTTTTATATGGTGTAAGTGGAAATGTTTATACTTTTATGGTTTATAGTGCAAGAAGTGGAAATGTAAAAATCAGGGTTACTTATAACTAATTCGGTATAATTCATATTTTTAGGAATAGAAATCAGGGGAACTTCGGTTCCCCTTTTTAATTGAAAGGGGTGTTGCCTATGACTGAATCAACCTTGACACTAATTGTCGCAATTATCGGAAGTAATGCGTTTTTCGGCTTCCTGACATTTATCATTCAGTTTTTAGTTACGCGATCAGATATGAAACAGAACATTGTCAAACGAATTGATTCGTTGGATGACAAGACGGACAAGAACAAAGCTGAACTATGCCGAACCCACATATTACGGTTCGCGGATGACCTTCGGAACGGAATCCACCATTCCGAAGAATACTTCAGACAACAGATTATTGACTGCGACACTTACGACCATTATTGCGAAAATCATCCTGACTTTTCGAACGGTCTGACAATCGTTGCTTCAAGATTCATTCGAAGTGAATTTGAAAAACTATACACACAAGAAAGGAAGAAAGAAAATGAAACTACCTGACAAAGTCTATGACGTTATGAAATGGATTATGCTTCTTGCGGTTCCGGTCGCAACCTTCATTATAGGAATCATTGACGCAGTCCAGACGGGCGACGTTTCCGCGATCATAACCGCCGTTTTCGGTGGAATCAGCACACTTGCGGGAATCATTATCAAGATTTCCGATTCGTTCTATAAATCCGAATTGAAAGAAGGTGCGAAATAATGGGTTCTTGTTGGAAACAGAAAGCAAAAGACTATTTATGGTCGATAGTCGGTGAACCGTGCGGGGGAAAGGGAAGTCCTTCAGCGATCGTCGGTGAAATGGACGCAATTTCTTATTATAATTACCCGAAGAACGGCGAAGCTGATTCTTGCGCGATTCTTTGCGACAATTCCTTGCTTCACGCTTGCACCGAACCTAATTACGACGACGACCCCGAATGTGCTAAATATACCGCGTTAAACGCAATGTATGAACCGCAGTCAGCGGGCGCAAATGCGGGCGCGGGTTGTGTCCAGAAAGTCGGTTATTTCAAACGTGCGGGCGCGTGGTATGACGACACTTCAGACTTTTGCGAATTAGACGAAATCTTCTTCGCAAGTTCGAAATATGTTTCATCCGATAACCCTTACGGTGTTTATCATACGGGAATGATTGTCGATTGGGGCTATATCGAAGAATTAGGAACCGACGGTTTTACTGTCATTGAAGGCAATACCACTTACGAAGGTGTCAAAGGTCGCGTTGCTTATAAGTATTACGCGTATGATGACCCCCGCATTTTGGGCGCGGGTCGTCCTAATTGGGACGGTTGGTCGCCTGACGGTGATTCTTCATCCGACGACACGGACACAAAGCCCGAACCCGAACCGACACCCGCCCCGAATCCAGAACCTGACCCCGAACCTTATACAGTATGGTTCAAGGTTCACACAAACGGCGGTATTCTTCGCTTGCGTTCCGCGCCGAATACTTCTTCGGCTTACTTGATCGGAATTCCGAACGGGACTGAACTTGAATCAAACGCAATCGTTGAAGGCGAAGAAATCGAAGGCGATACCCGTTGGGCGCACACGACATACAAGGGTTACACCGGATTCGTTTCGTGTGCTTGGCTTGATTAAACGAATTTACTGTTCATAGTTAAAACCCTCCGTAAAAAGAAATTCCCCTGACTTCGGTCAGGGGTTTTTCTTTTGGGTGAATATTTATGCTTTCGCATAGGGTATGTCTTATTATATCAATTAGTGTATGACTTTTTGTATGACATTTGTATTTTCAGCGACGGACAACCGCAAGGGTTGAAAATCGAAAATGCCTATTTTACAATGTTTTTACGGGTTTTAAGTCCACGTGTGGACTTTATGCGGTGGGTTCAAGTCCCACCAGCCCCACCAAAAGAAACCCCGATTCCGTGAAGGTTTCGGGGTTTTTCTTATTTTTGGTGTATGACTTTTTATATGACTTTTCAAAATTTTGTATGACTTTTTGAAATATGGGACAAAATTTCGAACTTTTATTTCAATTTCTTTAATTATTTGAAATAGTTCTTCATTTTGGCACCGCAATTCGGGCAATATTTGTCTATTGCGTGTAATTCATACGGTTGACCGTCAATGTATGGAACGTCGGAATGTCTGATTCCTTTTTGGGTACGCTGAAATCCGCGTTTGCAATTCGAACACAAGAAATATCCCAAATCTGACAATTCTTTTGAAGTGTGTTCTATCCATTCGGCTTGATTGCCGTTATCGTTCCGAATCAGGTTTTTAATATATCCCTGAACATTGTCTTTTGATTCCAGAATCGCGATCACGTCCGCGTCGGTCTTCTTGTTCAGCGAAAGTTTTACTTGCTTGACGTTCGTTTTGTCATATTTCATTGAAGCTTTGACCTTTGGGGAAGTTTTGACAAATTGGTTAAAATATCCGTTGTCATATAATTTTCTTAATTCTTCTTCGGGAAATGGTTCAATGACACCGAAACAAAATGTTTTTCCGATATAGTATTCGAACGGTGCTTCACCGACCTTCGGGGTTTCCTTTGTCTTCAGCGTGATAGCCGTTCCGTCGTTCATTGTAATTTTCATATTACACCGCCTTTCTTTTCTTGTTGGTGTGGGTTTCCCCACACCGTTAAAACTGTTCTAAAATTCTATTTATTTTATTGTTGATCGCTCTTTCGCCTGAATCCTTTGTTATCTTCACTCTGTCAACTCTATGAAGGATTCCGCAATAACCGTCAATGTTTTCGCCGTGCGGGGTTTCGTGAATTTCAAGATATGTTGAAACATTGCTTGATGTTCCGTTGCTTCTATATACCGTTCCGATTATGATTCTTTTCGAACCCTTGATTATGTAATAATCACGAATTCCCCATTCGTCACACTTGGTTTCTAACATTCCCATATTGGCGATTACTTCAAAACCCATTGATTCGAATTTTTCAGCGATTTTTGTTGTGTGTTCGATTACGCAACCTTCTTCCGGATAACTGATAATCAGATTCATTTTGTTGATTTTCATTTTGTGACCTTCCTTTCATTGCTTGCGCCGTTCCTTTGTTCTTGACTTCATTATATCACCGTACATTGATAAAATAAGACAACAGAATACACAAATAAATCACCGTACATTGATATAATTTGCACAAATCAGGAATTTTCAGCCTTCAGTCGTTCGAATGTCAGGTTGATGATTCGACCCGCGTTTTCGATTTCACCGTCGACACGGTGCTTGTAAACGTCGAACGTCTGGAAATCTTTCGAATGACCGACAAGGTCTTTGATTGTTCCTTCAGCAAGGTGCGTTTGACTTGATACAATCGAAATGAAAGTGTGTCGAAGGGAATACAAAGAGCCGTGAAGGTTCCGTTCCGCTTTCAGCTTATTCCATTGTTTACGAACCGTGTCTTGACAAGCGGGATTCCCGCAACCGTTCGGAAATATCCATTCAGTATCAAAATTGGCTTCGTGGTTTCTTTTGATCGTGTCGCGGATGATTTCTTCAGCAAGCGGGGGAAGGGGAACGACACGTCTTGCGTTCTTATTCTTTCCCGTCGTGATTTCCCCGTTGTCATTGATTCCGCGCTGAATGTATACGACCCCGTCGCCTATGTCGGATTCTTGAAGACCTAAACATTCGGAAGGTCTAAGCCCTAATAATAACATAATCAGAAATGCGGGATGATACCATAAATCGGACGGTTCGAACAAACGCTTGATTTCCGACGGCTGAAGGATTTCACGGACACCCCTTTTGTGACCTTGCGGGATATACAAGGAACCGCGCCAATCGTCGCAGTAATAATTGACGTAAGCGAACTTGTGAAGACCCGTCAGAACGCTTCGAAGGTGTGTCAAGGTCTTATGCGACAGTTCAGAACGCGTTTTAACCGCTTTGGCTTCGTTTATAACGCGTTGCCAATCCTTCAGCGTTAAATTATTCATTTTGGCTTTGGCGAGCGTAGGAAGGACATACAGACGGCAATATATTTCGGTTTCCCTGAAGGTGTCCTTTTCGCCTAACCGCGATCGTATGTCAGCAAGATATAATTCGACACACTTTGCAACGGTTATGGATGACACACCGCCGAATGAAATCCATTCGTCGTATTTATCCAGAACTTCGCGCTTTCCCTTTTGACCGGACACGGAAGAATAGAACGTCTTCCTGATTCCGTTCTTTTGTCCCTGAATTACCCACAAACCGCGCTTTTTGTTATAAGTTGGTGTTGCCATATTTAATCACCTTGCGAATCCTTTAATGCCTGATAATAGGCTAATAACCTTGATTGATTTTCAGGTGTCAGCGTTTCAAGTTCTATTGTCGGGATTTCCTGACCGTCCATTGTCAGGTTATATCCCAAAATCCACGCGGGCGACACGTCAAGAGCAGTCGCCATTTTACCGATCGCGATTGATCGCGGTATGTTTTCGCCTGACAAATAACGGGAAACGGACGATTTGGCAAGACCGCTTTTGCTTGCAAGTTCAGTCGCGGTCATTCCCCGAAGCTTCATTGCTTCAATCAGTCTTTCTTTGATTACATAAAGATTGTTCATATATTCACCTGACCTTTCACCCCGATTATATGTCAACAGTATGACAAATTGCAAATTTTGCAATTTCAGTGTTGCATTTTTTGCAACAGAATGTTAGTGTTTAGTCAGTTGCAAATTACGCAACAACAAATCAAACGAAAGGTGGTGAAAAAGTGGAAAGGCTGAAGGCTTTAATCGACAAGAAGTTCGAAAACCGCGCGGAATTCGCAAAGGCGATCGGTGTTGACCCTTCCGTATTGTCCCGAATGTTATCGTCTGGAAATTGGAAGGCTGACCGAATCGAATCGGCGGTCAGGGTTCTGAAGATTCCCGCGAAGGACATTCCGATTTATTTTTTTGCGAATGAAGTTGCAAAAAACAGAACAGAAAAGGAAAGGGAAGTCGTATGAAGACAAGAAACGCGGGCGGGTGCCGTTTCCCGAAGTTATATCAGAACTTCAAAACGGCTGAAGAAATCGGAAAAGTTATCAATCGTTCGCGGTCTTACGTTTTCAAAGCTTTGAAAGTCGGGTTTACAGAAAGGGAAATGTTTTTACTGAATGAAAGAATCGACACTAATCGAAACGGTTGACGCATTGTTCGTCATCACAACCTTGTTCCTGATAAATGGTCTTTCAATCTATGTCAGCAAAGAACATTCGAACCGGATGACAAAACCACAACACAAGCAAGAACGCTTTCAGGTCAGGGAACGGGAACCCGAACCCATTATTGACTACAAACGCAACCTGAAGGGCGCAAGCGACTTCAAAGACAAAATCGACAGTCTGGACGTGTTCATTGATTCCATTGAATACGAATACATAGGAACGTATTTTGTGACTGCGTATTGTCCCGCCGAATGTGGATATGTCGATTATTCAGACGGAACAGACAATTTCCCGAAAGGTTGGATGACCGCTTCAGGAACGATTTGTCACTATTCCGAATCGAATTGGGAACCGACAACGTGTGCGATCGACAGAAACTATTTCGGATTTGAAGAAATAATCGCGATCGAATTTGACGGAACAATGAAGACTTACGTCACGGAAGACACGGGCGCATTTCGCGGGAAGTGGATTGATTGCTTCGTTGAATCTATGTACGAAGTCCAGACGTGGGGAACGGGTTACTACCCCGTTTATACCGTCGAATTCAGAACAGAAATACCTATAAATCATTTTGAAAGGAAGAAAAGAAATGAATGGTTTTCAGATTTTAATTACAGTAGGTGCTTTGGCAATCGGATTTATTGTCGGGATGATCGTTGAAATGTTTTGCGAAAACGGGATTGTCTATGACCTGAAGGAAGAAAACAGACGACTTTCCGTTGCTTTACAGAAAGAAAGAGCAAAGAAGCGCGAAGTTATCGAAATTTATGACAAGTGGTCTATCAACGGCGAAAGACCGGATGAAGAAATCACGTTCCCGAACAAATCAGGATTTTAAGAAAGGAAGGAAAACAAATGCCGAATATTTACGAATTAACAAATGAATTTGTCACTTTGTGGGACTTAATGGAATCAGGTGAACTTGACGACGAAGCTTTAATCGGTGCGTTCGACTGCGCAAAGGAAGATTTAGCGATCAAGCTTGAAGGCTATTGCAAGTTTATCAAGAACGTTGAATCAACTATTGCGGGTCTGAAGTCTGAAGAAGAAAGGCTGTCAGCAAGGCGCAAGACAATGGAAAACACCGTTTCCCGTTGCAAAGAAGCAATGAAGTTCGCATTGAACAAGGCGGGCGAAAAGAAACTTGATTGCGGAACCTTTACGGTCGCAGTTCAGGACACGACACCGTCCGTCGTTCTGGATGAATCCTATATTGAAAACATTCCTGAAGAATACCTTGTCCCACAAGAACCGAAAATCGACAAGAAGAAAATCAAAGCGGACATTGACGCGGGCAAGAACCTTGACGGAATCGCACACCTTGAAAAAGGAACTTCACTTCGAATCAGGTAATAAGAAAGGTAGGAAATACAAATGTCAAAAATTAAAGGTTGCAAAAATGGAATCCGCAAGAATGAACTTTACGGGGTTAAAGTTGCGTTTGAGTATATCGAAGCACAATGTCGGCGCGAACGTCTTCCGGTTCCTGACATAACGGGCGGAACACGAACAAAACTGATTCAGGTCAAATATAAGATTCCCTTTACCTATTGGAACGGTGTTTCACACAAAGGCGCGGTTTACAAGTATAAGGGCGAAGACCTTTGGAAATTCATTGACCTTTTTATGAATGATTGGCGTTCTTCACACAAAGTCGAAAAGAATCAGCCAAAACAGACTTCGTTCTTCGATTTTCCCGAAAACGAAACAATTCTTGCTGAAACTCCGGTCACGGACGATTTGGTTTATAGACCTGACAATTTGGTTTTTAGACCTGAACACACAACAACAAATAAGACCTATGTTGACTTCAACCCTGACAAGGTTCTGAAGGTTTTGAAGGTTTTGAAGGAATTAACAAAGGCTTTGGAAGAAGTATTTCCAGAAAAGGGGGAATCATAATGTCAGATTCAAAGAATTATTTCAAAGATTTGAACGCGATTGACTGTTCGGGCAAGATTGAAAAGAAAAACGGCTTGTCTTATTTGTCGTGGGCTTTCGCTTGGGCTGAAGTGAAGAAGTATGACCCGAACGCGAACTATACCATTTACGAAAACGCTGACGGTTGGAATTACTTCACAGACGGTCGGACTTGTTGGGTGAAAACGGGTGTGACGGTCAACGGAATCGAACACATTGAATATCTTCCCGTTATGGACTTCAGAAACAAGTCAATCCCGTTGGAATCCGTTACAAGCTTTGACGTGAACAAGACAATTCAGCGTTCATTGACAAAGGCGGTCGCCCGTCACGGCTTGGGTCTTTACATTTACGCGGGTGAAGACCTTCCTGAAGAATCTGAAGCAATCCAGACACCGACACCGAAAGCAAAGTCGAAGAAGACGGAACCCGTCAAGTCTGAACCCGCTTCCGCGCCTGAACAGAAAACAACGCGTGACATTCTTCGTGAACTTTGCAAGAAGAACGGAATCGACACACACACGGTCATTCAGGTTTGCGGTCTGAACCCGAATTCAACGGATGAAGACTATCTGAACGCGATCGCATACGTTAAACAGAATTTGGGGGCTTGATTATGAATAACCTTGTTGACTTGATGAACGCAACGGGAACAACCCCGATTGAATTGTCAAAGGGAACGGGGATTCCGATTTCAAACGTCCGCCGTTTGATGACCCTTGACGACCTTTCGGGAATATATAAGGCGACACAGACAAAGCTTGCGGGCTATTTCGGGATAACGGTCAATCAGTTAGTAAACGGGGGAACAAGAATGAAAAACAAGATTCTGGAAACTGAAATCAGGAAACACGCTGAAGCATTGGCGGTCGCTTTAAGGAAATACACGGACGTTCCGATATATTTTCATTTGTCCGTAATGACCCGCGACAACTTGACGGATGAACCCGACGCGCCCGATTATTACGACTTCGTTATTCACGAATTAGACGATTTCGGGGAAATAAAGAAGATGACTTCAAAAGCGTTCCTTATTCACTACGACGACGAAGGAATCATAAAGACGACACCGTTCTATTCTAACGAAAGGAATGACAATGATTCACCGTGCTGAACACAAAGACAACTTCACGACCATTGCGAACGCAACGATCAGGGACACGAATCTGTCCGACGGTGCAATTCGGCTTCTTTTCTTTATGTTGTCTTGTTCTGACGATTATCAGTTTAGCACAAAAGGACTTGCGCACGTTTTTGACGTTTCCGAAAGTACGATTGTCGACCGTGTTGTCGAACTGAAGTCAAAGGGTTATATCCAGACAACAAACCGGAAGAATGAAAAAGGACGATTCACGGCTTGTTCTTGGGACGTTTTCGAAACACCGCACACGGAAATTTCCGCATACGGGAAAAACCGCACGCGGAAAAAACCGCATACCGAAAAAACCGCATTAGGAAATTCTGACCCTATAAGAAATAACAATATTAAAGAAATAACAAATATAAAGAAATATCAATATAAAGAAAGCGCGATCGGAATTTTTCAGAACGTCCGCCTGACTAATTCCGAACAAGAAGAACTGATAAACCGTTACGGAACAGAAGAAGTCGGGATATACATTGACCGTTTATCAACCTATATGAACGAAAATCCCGAAAAGCATTACAAGAACCATAAATCAACAATAGAAAAATGGATTATTCAAGACAAAGAAAGGAAGGCAATCTAAATGAACAAAGTTGAATTAGTAGGAAGATTAACAAAGGAACCGGAAGTCAAGATGACTTCAAATCAGACCGCATATTGCAATTTTACGGTCGCAGTTGACAGAAAGTTCAAGGACAAAGACGGGAACCGTCAGGCGGATTTCATAATTTGCGTTGCTTGGAAACAGACCGCGACATTCATTCAGAAGTATTTCCACAAGGGAAACCGAATCGGTCTGACGGGTTCAATCCAGACAAGGACATACGAAGACAACGAAGGAAGAACGGTTTTCGTGACTGAAGTTCTTGTTGATGACGTGGAATTCGTGGAATCAGCAAACAAGACGGAACCGACAACGGCACCCGCGCCGATTCCCGAACCTAAAGAACCCGTTCAGGAACCGTCAGGCGAACTTCCGTTTGAAATTTAAGGCGGTGGTATTATGACCGACAAAGAAGAATTAGCGTTTCAGTATCAACGCGGATATACAGACGGATTTCTTGAAGCAAAAAGGAAATATGAAAAGAAATCTGTTCAGACCCCGTCTTGCCTGACGAATCCAGAAAGGCAAGCTGAACTATTAGAAAGGTATAAGGAAGAATGAAAAACCAATTCTATTTACACTTCCCGACAATGCCGAAAGGAACAGCGCAACAGAAAGGTTATAACCGCAAAACGGGAAGATATTTCAAGAAGTCAAAGCTGACGAACGCGGAACACGAATTCAAGGTTGCATTGATTCCACACCGTCCGTCGAATCCGTCGGACAAGCCGATCAAGTTGACAGTTCTGTTCGCATTTGACACGAAGAATAAAAAATTATGGGGTCAGCCGAAGCCGACAAGACCGGACACGGATAATTATTTGAAGCTTTTCAAGGATTGTATGTCAGCGGACAAGGACGGGAAAAACGGTTTTTGGTTAGACGACGCGCAAGTGTGGGACGAAAGGGTTATCAAGGTTTACGCGGAATCGGCAAGCATTATGGTTCGTTGGGAAGAAACCGACGTTTCGGGAATGTTGGAAAAGATAGGCAATGTCGACAAGGCGATCAAGAAAGCGCAAAGGGAAACGGAATGACCCGATTGAAAGGAAGGGAAGACAAATGAAAACTAAATCAAATGAAGTTCAGGTTGATTTGTCAGTCTTGGCAAACATCCTGACCCGAACCGAAGGACATTGGGTTCCTATTGAAAAGACGGAAGTTCTTCCGCACGGTGGCGAACTTACAATCAGGGGTTTTGCTTGTGACCGTTGCGGATTCTTCCGAAGGAAGCGTTTCGGAAAGAGCAAGTTTTGTGAAGACTGCGGAACACGGATGAAAGGGGAAGAACAATGACTGACCGTCAATATTACGCGGATTGTTGGTTATCCAGAACAGACGACCACGACGGCGAAATCAAACAGTTGAAAATCAGGAAGGATTCTATCATTGAATCAATGTCAGGTGTCGGGAAGTATGACGACAAAGCCGTTCACGGCGGTTCCGATTCGAACCCGACGGAAGCGAAGAACATTGAATATTCCCTGATTTGCGAACGAATCGAACGTCTTGAAAGGAAAGTCGCGATTGAAAACGCACGGACAATGGAAGTAATAGACAAGGTCAAGGATTCAAAGCTTCGGGGAATGATGATCGCACGTTATATCAACCATTTCAGTTGGCGAAAGGTTGGCGAACTTTACCACTACGCGAAGTCTTCATCCTATAATTACCGTGCTGAATGTCTGAACGCGGTTGCGCCGTTTGTTCCGAAGGAAGCCTTCATTCCAGACAACAAATTCAAATCTTTGAAAGTCTGTACTAAATTGGACTGAATTAGACTTTCTTTTATAGTAATATGCTATCAGGAACAGAACGAAGTTACACTTCATCACACATTCATTCTGTATTTCCTGACCTTTCAAAGACAAAGACCCTTGCTTATCCGATTGTGCAAGGGTCTTTCTTATTGGGGGAATGACAATGCCGAAAACAGAACGCGCCGATCACACTTGGGCGAAAGCACAATATAAAAAGGCGAAGAAGATAATCTTCAACAGTCAGACGGTTTGCGGAATATGCGGGCGACCCGTTGACTTCAAGAAAGTATTTCCTGACCCGTGGTCGCCGACATTAGACCACATTGTCCCCGTCCAGAAAGGCGGTGACCCCGCAAGCTTGGAGAACTTACAGTTGGCGCATTTACAATGCAACCGCATTAAATCAACAAAAATGGTCGAACCGCAAGTCAAGGAAAAATCAGTCGACAATAGGAATCTTCCGTTGTCTTGCGATTGGTCGAAGGTATAAAGGGGGCTATATGACCCCCAAATTATTTTGGAAGGTCAACCACATTCTATACTGTGACCTTTCCCGATAGAAAGTGTGTGTCTATGCCAAACAAACACGAAAAGGAAAAAGAAAAAAATATAAAAGCGTGTTCAGTCATCCGTGACAACCCGTCAGCGAAGCCCGTTGCGGTCATTCAGGCGGTTCGTGCGATCAATAAGCTATTACCGCGTGACAATCCGGAACAACATTCAGCGTTTGACAAGAACTTGAAAGCTTTGATTCGGATTCGTGACAATGTCGCGATTGAAGACACAATCCGAATTATGGCAATGAACACAATTAACACAATGCTGGAATCAGCAAGTCCCGTGACGGATGACGCGCCGACGGAACTTGACGTTATCAACAAAATAAGGGGTTCGAAGAAATGAGCGAATTGAAGGGTGTTACATACCTTGAAAGAAAACTGAACGCAAAAAGAAGTCGCGTGAAACTTCGTTATAACTACTATGAGCAAAAGGCGATTGCTTCGGACTTGGGTATTTCCACACCGAAGGGGCTTGAATGGTTGAACACTATCAATGGTTGGTGTACGAAGGCGGTTGATTCTTTAGCCGACAGATTACAGTTCGACAAGTTCGACAACGACTATTTCGACTTCGAAACAATGTTCAATCAGAACAACCCAGACATTTTCTTTGATGATTCCATTCTTTCGGCTTTGATTTCGTCTTGTTGCTTTGTCCTGATTACAAAGGGTGAATTAAACGATTTAGGTCAGCGAATCCGCTTTCAGGTAATAGACGGCGGAAACGCAACGGGAATTATTGACGACTTCACAAAGCTTTTGTCCGAAGGCTACGCAGTTTTGAATCGTGACGACAACGGAAACGTCAAAAGATATGCTTACTGTACGGCGGGAAAGACTGAAATCTATGAAGACGGGAAACTGATCGCGGTCGAAACCTTCAAATCGAAGTATTGCGCATTGGTTCCGATTATCTATAAGCCGGATTCAAAAAGGGAATTCGGACATTCCAGAATTTCCCGCGCTTGTATGGACTACGCACGACAAGCAATGCGAACCGTCAAGCGAATGGAAATATCCGCTGAATTCTATTCCTTCCCGCAAAAATACATTACGGGACTTGCGCAAGACGCTGAAGACCTTGACAAGTGGAAGTCGGCAATGTCCGCAATGCTTGCGTTCACAAAGGACGACGAAGGCGACAGCCCGACAGTCGGTCAGTTCCAAACGGGTTCAATGACACCGCACGTCGAACAGATAAAGTCTATTGCTTCAATGTTCGCGGGTGAAACGGGATTGACCCTTGACGACTTGGGTTTCGTTACTTCGAACCCGTCTTCCGCTGAAGCGATCAAGGCGGGACACGAATCCTTAAGGCTGATTGCGACAAAGGCGCAAAGGTGCTTCGGTGTCGGATTCAAGAACGTCGGTTATATCGGCGCGTGTATTCGTGACAATAATGCTTATTTGCGCGAAGAAGTCTTCAATACGAAAGTTATCTGGAAACCGACATTCGAACCTGACGCGCAAATGTTGTCGGCAATCGGTGACGGTGTCCTGAAGCTTAATCAGGCAATGGAAAACGGCGGTTCATTCATTGACGGCGAAAAAATGCGCCGTTTGACGGGTATTGAATAATGGCTTTGACGTTTGACGACATAAAAGACGAATTTATGACGAAAGTCAATGCTGACCCAACCGTTCAGCGTTGTTTACGGACAATTCACGACGGGAAGGGAACCTATACGACCGCGAACAGACTTGCAAGACGTGTCGGGGAAACATTGGGAAAGGTTCTGAAGGAACACGACCCGATTGAAAATGTCAACGAATGGGATTATGTCAATCTGATTCCGCAGTCGTTGGGATTGAATCAGCAAATAATCGTTGACGCGTGCCGTGACGTTCAGAACGGTTTGAACGCAAAGAACGGAATCGGTATCAGGTATCAGGAACCTAAATTTGATTGGGACAGAATAAATGGCTTGATAACTGAACTTCGGGACAATCCCGAATTCAAGAACATTGAAAAGTCGTTTTACGATCAACTAACGAACTTCAGCGAAAACATTGTGGATGATTCAATCCGCGACAATGTCGGTAGGCTCTATCGTTCGGGGATCCGAACAATGATTGTCCGTCAGGCTGAAGCGGGCGCGTGCAAGTGGTGTCAGGAAGTCGCGGGGTCATACGACTATTCAAGCGTTAGGATGACCGGAAGCGACGTTTGGCGAAGGCACGAAAACTGTCATTGCACGATTGATTATATAACCGAAAAAGATTCTGGATTCTATTCAGAACGGGTCAATAATCAGAAAAAGTCATAAGGGGGTGTTTTTATGCCGAAACATTCACGGGACAAGCCAATAACACGAAAGGGGTGAAACGACGGTGTCAAGAATCGGAAATCAGATTCCGACACAATCCGTTGTTTTACCTTATGAAAAGTCATACGGCGAAGAAGCCGTCAAGCTTTACAATCTAACAACAAACATTTGTCAGGATTGGCAAGCCTTGTTATTAAACGACATTATGGCGACGAATGACGAAGGGCTTTGGGTTCACACAAAGTTCGGTTATTCTGTCCCGCGTCGTAACGGTAAGACCGAAATCCTGACACAAAGGGAACTTTGGGGACTGATTGTCGGTGCCGAACACATTTTGCACACCGCACACCTGACGGACACCGCCCATATTGCTTGGGAACGTCTTTTATTCCGCTTAAACGAAATCGGACTTAAACCGAAATCCGCGTTAAAGGGTTACGGCAAAGAACGAATCGAACTGAACAACGGCGGGGTGATTGACTTCAGGACAAGAACTTCATCCGGTGCGTTGGGTTCTGGATATGATTTGTTAGTCATAGACGAAGCGCAAGAATACACAACAGCGCAACAAACCGCGCTGAATTACGTTGTGTCGTCTTCAAAGAATCCGCAAACCCTAATGTGTGGAACACCACCAACGGCGGTTTCAAACGGAACTGTCTTTCGTGATTACCGCGATAAAACCCTTCAGGGCGAATCAATCAACGGTGGGTGGGCTGAATGGTCGGTCGACAAGAAAACGAATGTCAAAGACAAAGAAGCGTGGTATATGACAAGCCCGTCTTTGGGAACAATCCTGACAGAAAGAATCGTTCAGGATGAAATCAACGGTGACGACTTGGATTTCAATATCCAGCGTTTGGGACTTTGGATTCGTTACAATCAGCAATCGGCAATTTCCGCGCCTGATTGGGACGCGTTGAAGGTCGAATCCCTTCCGAAGTTCAAATCACCGCTTTTCGCGGGTGTGAAATTCGGGCGGGACGGTCTGAACGCGTGTCTTTCGATCGCGTGCAAGACGGATGACGACCGAATCTTTGTTGAATCAATAGATTGTAGAAATCAGCGTGACGGGAACGAATGGATTCTGAACTTCCTTATGAAATGCCGTTTTCAGACTGTATTAGTCGACGGTGCTTCCGGTGTTGAAACATTCCTTCGGGAATGTAAAGAACAAAAGCTGAAAGGTGTTTCAAAAGTAGGGTTCAAAGAAGTCATTCAGGGTTCGTCAGACTTTGAAACCGCGATCGCGAATAAGACCATTTGTCACAACGGACAACCCGCCTTGCGACAGTCGGTCACAAATTGCAAACATAGAGCAATCGGAAGCGGTGGCGGTTACGGGTATCAGACATTGGACGACGAAATCGAAGTCGCCCTTGTCGAATCAACAGTTTTAGCGACTTACGCGTGCAACAACGCAAAGGAAGCGAAGAAGCAACGTGTCAGTTACTAATAAATTTACGTTACCGAACGGATTGAAATCGGGGAAAGGACAATAATATGTCAGAAACAATCGAAACGGGCTTCAAGCCCATTGAAACGCAAGAAGAACTGAACGCGATCATTAAAGAACGCTTGAAGCGCGAACGCGAATCCGCTGAAAAACGCTTCGAAGGTTGGGTTTCACCTGAAGACCACGCGAAAGCTATTGAAGACGCTAACAAAGCGTTTGATGATTACAAGAAGGTTCACGAAAGCGACGAACAGACAATCAAAGACCTGACCGCAAAGAATAAGGAATATGAAACGGCAAGCCTTAAAAGCCGGATTGCACACGAAGTCGGATTGTCATTTGAATGGATTTCCAGAATCAGCGGGGATGACGAACAGTCAATCCGTGCCGACGCGGAATCCCTCAAAAAGTTAGTCGGTAATGGTTCGACACCTATCCCGACAAAATCAACCGAAACCGAAACCCCGCCCGACACGCACAACGCGTCACTTATGGCGGTGTTAAACGGTGTAAAAAAACTATAAAAACAAAGGAAGGTAAATGAATTATGGCATTTGCAAGCACAATTTTCCCCCACGATTTGGTAAAGGAAGTATTTTTAGGCGCAAAGGGTAAGTCTTCCATTGCGAAGCTTTCAGGTCAGACACCGATCGCGTTCAACGGAACAGACGTTATGACTTTTACGCTTTCAGGTGAAGTCAACCTTGTTGCTGAAGGCACCGCAAAGGGCGAACACACAAACGGTGCGGACACAATCAAGATCGTTCCCGTCAAGGTAGAGTACGGCGCAAGAGTAAACGACGAATTCGTTCGTTGCGCTGAAGCAAAACAGCTTGAATACCTTTCCGCTTTTGCTGAAGGTTTCAGCGGAAAGATTGGTCGCGGTCTTGACATTATGGTTATGCACGGCACAAACCCCGCAACCGGAACACCCGCTACGGCTCTTATCGGAACAAATTCTTTCGATACAAACACAGACGTAACAGACGTTACCTATGACAACACAAACCCCGAAGGCAATATCGCAAGTATGGTCAGCGGAATCGGTGACTATGACTTCAACGGTTTTGCAATGGATAAGACATTCGCTTCAGACCTTGCAAGCCTGAAGGTTAACGGTGTTCCGCAGTATCCTGAACTTGGTTGGGGTGCTACACCTGAAACAATCAAGGGTGTTCCCGTTGACGTAAACACAACAGTTTCCGCAGTTGCGGGCAAGCACGCTTACGGTGGCGACTTCCAGAACGCTTTCAAGTGGGGTTATGCTGACGTTATCAATTTTGACGTTATCGAGTACGGTGACCCCGACGGAAAGGGCGATCTGAAGCGTTACAATCAGGTCTATCTCCGTGCTGAAGCTTGGATTGGTTGGGCTATCCTTGACGGTTCCGCTTTCGCAAGAATTGAGGCTTGATAATGATTTACCGCAATAAGAAGACCGGACAAATCATTGACGTTCCTTCGTCTATTGGCGGTAATTGGGAAAGAATCAACGACGTGAAGGTTCCTGAAAAGGAACCTTCCGTCATTTCCGAACCTGAAACCGTTGAAACTGACGACAAGGAAGTCAAGACGGCAAAAAGAAGAAGAAAATCCACAAAGTAAAGGGGAATCACAATGTCAGATTACGCAACCGTTCAGGACATCCAGAACCTGAAAAGGTCACTTACAAATGATGAACAGACACGGGCGGGTCATCTGATTCCGATTATCTGTTCCCTTATTCGTTTTGAAGCAAAAAAGACGGGTCGCGACTACGATCAAATGATTTTTGAATCCGAACTTGTTTCCCTGATTGACACTTTCACGGGAAACGGTGAAGAAACAGAATTCAATTTGTCTTACGTTCCGTGCAATGCACCTATAATCGCCGTAAACGGGGTTGTAATCGCTTCGGAAGATTATTCAATATCGAATAATGTTCTTACGTTCAACAACGCGCCTACGGGCGAAATTTGGGCGACATACGATTACCGCGCTTTGGCGGAAGTTGCGAAGGCGGTTGTTTGTGACGTGGTAATTCGCGAACTGAACACGCCTTCAATGCAAGTCCCCGCGACAAGCTATTCGGAATCAGCGGGAAATGTTTCACATTCCTATTCATTGCCGAACGCTTCAGGCGCGATCAAGTTGTGGAATTCAGACATAAAGGCTTTGGGTCTTAAACGTCAGAAAATTGATGTTATCGACCTTATGAAAGGAAAGAAGGGGTGATTTTATGCTTCCTTCATTTTGCAATCAGACGGTTGACAGATTAAGACCCGCAACAAAGACTGTTCGCGGTTCCGTTGTCCCTGATTGGGAAAATGCAACGTCAAAGGAAATAAACGGTGTTTCAATGCAACCCGCTTCGACTTCATTGTCGACAGACGGGCGCGTTCTTGGAATATCTGACCGTTACACCTTGTTTGCACCGCCGATCGCGGACATTAAGGCGGGTGACCGCATTGTTTTTGACGGGAAGACTTATGAAATCGACGGTGACGTTAGAATTCAGCCTTCAGTCTTGAATTTAGACCACATAGAAATCACTTTGAGGCGATTTAATGGGTAATTCTGGAATAACACACATTGAATTCATCAACGACGGATTCAAGGCAATATTACAGTCCGACGGGTGCCGTGAAGTCATAGAACAAACGGCAAACGAAATCGCGGACAAGGCAAATTCGAACAATACGCGCGGTGGAACCGGATTCAATTCAAAGGTTGAATACGGAACACGGGCGGGTCGTTATATCGGGTTTGTCTATTCGACGGACAAGGATTCGTTGATTGCCGAAACTGAAGACGGCGCATTATCGGGGGCAATCTTATGATTATTTACAAATCAATCGACATTGAAGACGAAATCAGGCTTGCGCTTTCATCCACAATAAAAGCGTATGTCAGACCGCTTCCCGCTGACTTTGAAACACCTTCCATTTTGGTTGAACTTATCGGCGGGACTTCAGCAAATCGAATTGACACGTTCACGGTCAGGTTATCTTCCCGCGCTGAATTAGAATCCGACGCGTTGGATTTGCTTCGAACGGCTTTGGGTGTTCTGGAATACAAAGCAAAGAATCAGTTCGGTTTCCTTCGATTTTCAACCGAACAGAATCTTTCGAATTGGGGGAATGACCCCGTTCGACCTGACTTGTGTTTGTGTCAGGCGACCGTTCAGGTTGTCGCACACAAAGAGCAAGTCGAAATCGAAGAAGAATAAATAAAAGAAAGGAACATAATATTATGTCTGACGTTTTAATTGGTGCCGGTCTTGCGACTGGTATGTTCTACACCGCACCGAAGGGAACAGCCCTTCCCGTGTCACCTATGGAAACATTGGGCGCGGATTGGTCTGAAGTCGGCGCGATCACCGAAGACGGAATCACATTTACGCTTCCTTCCGGTGACGTTCTCCGAAATTGGGCGAAGATTGCCGAAAGAAAGGTCAACACAGAAAACGGTTCCGTTTCCGCACCTATTATGTATACCACAAAGAAGGTACTTGAAACCCTTTTCGGTGCTTCAAACGTAACACACGTTAACGCTGACACAACACACGGAAGCGTTGATTCCGTCACACTTGCGCCTGACGTTTCCGCTGAACCCGCTTCCTATCTGTTCTTGATGAAGGACGGCGACCGTTTGGCAATGCTTGCGTCAAATGACGCATTGATAACAGAAATCGGCGACGTTGCGTTCAACGGTAATGCTTCCGCAAATTGGGAAGCAACGATCGAAGGAACTTGGACGTTCGCAACGGATGACGGTCAGACCGCATAAAGAAAGGTGGTTCCGATATGCCTAACGAACTAAACTTTACAGAAAAGCACACGGAAGTTCTTATTGTCAGAATTGGCGAAAAAGAATATTCCATTCCCCTTGCAACGTCAATCCCTTACAAAAAAGCAAAGTCATTGCTGAAGCTTGCAAAAGCTGACGAAGAAACCGCGCTTGACGGATTCCTTGAATTCTTTTCACAGTATATTCCGCCGGAAGTTCTGGAAGAACTAACAATGCGCGAACTGACAATGCTTGCGAAGGCTTGGACGGGTCAGACTAAAAATGAAGGCGGTCAGACATTGGGGGAATAATCAGCCTTGTTGATTTCGTTTCGAAACACGACAAGGCAATTACTTATGACCTTCTTACAAAAACAAAGTTTTCTTTGGATGACGTAGGGGGCGAACTTTCGTGGTTCGCCCTTTCGTCATTTATAGAGAATTTAGACACGGATTCCGCTTTGGCGCGTGACCTGAAGAAGTCGACGGGTTGGGAAAAGACAATCCAGACGAACGTCATTCTTGCTGACATTTACGATTTACTTCAGGCAATCAATATAAATCTTTGCGCGGTGGGCGGAAGCAAACAACACAGAAAAGTAAAACCCTATCCGCGACCGTTCGGAAAGGACAATACGGTTCGAAAGATTGGCAAAGACCCTTTGCCTTTCAACGAACTGAAAGAATGGATAAAAAGGAAGCAAGGCAATGGCTAATGGAAATGAAATCGCACGGGCTTACGTCACGATCGTTCCTTCAATGCAAGGTTCACAGTCGACCATTACAAGCGAACTGACGGGAATAACGACACCCGCAAGCGAAACGGCGGGCGAAGAATCGGGAAAGCATTTCGGCGAATCTTTGGCAAAGGGCTTGAAGGCTACTGCGGGAATCGTTGCGGGTGCAATGACCGCAATAACTGCGGGCGCGGTTGCTACGGGAAAAGCGTTCATTGACGCAACCCGTGACGTTGCCGAATACGGCGACACGGTCGACAAAGAATCACAGAAAATGCACATTTCCGCTGAAGCTTATCAGGAATGGGATTTCATTCTTCAGCACGCGGGTTCATCCGTTGAAGGAATGAAAACCGCAATGAAGACATTGACTGCACAAGCTGAAAGCGGTTCCGACGCGTTTGAAGCGTTGGGACTTTCGGCTGAACAAATCGCGTCAATGTCACAAGAAGAATTATTCGGCGCGGTTATAACCGGATTGCAAGGCGTTGAAGACGAATCCGAACGAACCGTTCTTGCTCAATCGCTTTTAGGTCGTTCATCCGTCGAAATGACCGCATTGTTCAATATGTCCGCTGAAGAAACGGAAGACCTTCGAAATCAGGTTCACGAATTGGGCGGGGTAATGTCGGATGAAGCGGTCAAAGCTTCGGCGGGTTATGCCGATTCCTTACAGAACCTTGAAACTTCGTTTTCGGGACTTAAAAAGAACCTAATGTCCGAATTTCTTCCGTCAGTTACAAAGACAATGGACGGATTGGCAAAGGTGTTCAGCGGTGACAAATCGGGAATCGGTGACATTCAGGAAGGAATCAAAGGTGTCATTTCGGATTTGACCGCGCTTGCGCCTGAATTCTTCAGTTTGGCGCAAACGCTAATCTTCAGTTTGCTTGAAGGCTTCGCGCCTATGTTGCCGTCATTAGTTCAGACACTATTTTCAATAACGATTCAAGCAATCACGACATTAACTTCGTTATTGCCTTCACTAATGCCGTCAATAATTTCGGGAATTCAGGGAATATTTACGGCTCTATTTCAGGCATTGCCCGTTATTACGTCGTCATTGTTTCAGCTTGTAATGTCCCTTGTGAATTGGCTTTCCGAAGACGGAAACATTGAATCCTTTATTCAGGGAATAATTCAGGTTGTGGTTCTGATCGTGGAACAGTTCGCCCAAATCTTACCCGTTCTTTTACCCGCGATTGTTAAAATCGTTGGTGAAGTCGTGAACGCATTGTTAGAGCCTGACACAATTATGATGTTAGTCGGTGCCGTAATGGAACTTGTGGGCGCAATCTTTGTCGCCCTTGTAAATTGCGTTCCTGAATTCATTGATTTCGTAATTGGTCTTGTCGACAATCTGTCTGACCTTGTCGTAATGTTCCTTGATTGGATTGTCCCGATTGTGGTGCAAGGTCTGACAAATGTCATTAACACGGTCAAGAATTGGGGTTCTAATATAAAGAACTTTATTGTCGGGCTTTGGAACAATATCAAAACGGGTGTCAGTAATTTTATTACGAACCTGAAGACCAATTTTGCAAACGGTTTCAACGCGATCAAAACAAACATTTCGAATGTCATTAACAATATAAAGAACTTTGTCAATAACATTCTGAACACTTTGAAACAGTTACCCGCGCAAGCAAAAGCAATGGGACACAATCTTATTGCGGGGTTCTGGAACGGTATTTCCAATATGATTGATTGGGTTGTCGACAAGGTTTCAGGATTCGCGAACAGTATTGTTTCGACGGTCAAGAAAGCCTTCGGGATTCATTCGCCGTCAAAGGTATTCGCTGAAATCGGCGGTTATCTTGCCGAAGGTCTTGACGAAGGCTTTTCCGACGGAATGGATTCTGTTCAGGAAGATATGTTGAACGCAACCGACGGATTGACCGCTTCAATGACTGCGGAAGTCACGACATACGGGGCGCAAGCTTCGACGTTGTCCGGTTCTGAAGTCAACAATTTTAACGGCGGTTCAATCTCAATCAACGTATACGGTGCGGAAGGTCAGAACATAAATGACCTTGCTGAAGTTATCGCGGTCAAACTTGACAATATGACACGAAGAAAGGGTTCTGTATATGCCTAATATCATAAATGAACTTACAAACAAGCGTGGCTTGATTGTATACGGTGGCGGGTCTTCATCTGACTATGGCATTGTCGTTAGTGAAGCCCCGTCATTCGACAAACCGACAAAGCGTTCGAACGTGTTCAATGTTCAGGGAAGAAACGGTTCCATAATCTTTCAGGACGGTTCTTTTGATGACGTGACGCGTTCTTATAAAGTTTGGATTGCTGAAGAAAACAACGATTTAGCGGATAAAGTCAACGCGGTTTCAGCTTGGCTTTATTCGAAATCGGGTTATCAGCGGTTGGAAGATTCCTTCGAACCTGACGTGTTCCGTCTTGCTTACTACAACGGAAGCGGGAACATTTCAAATGAACTTATGACTTACGGTGAAACGACATTGACTTTCACTTGTCGACCTGAAAGGTTCCTGAAGTCGGGCGAACAAGAAATCGAAGTCCAGAACGGCGATTCTATCTTCAACCCGACAATGTTTGACGCAAAACCCCTGATTCACATTGAAGGTTCGGGGGTTGTTACGTTCAATATTAGCGGAACGGCAATCGTTGCGAACATTACGGACTTTATCAATATTGATTGCGACCGATTAGACGCTTACAGATTACCGTCAGAAAACAGAAATTCATTCATTTCAGGAACATTCCCGAAGATTTCATCCGGTACAAACACGATCGGAATTACGGGAACGGTTTCAAAGGTCACAATCACACCGCGATTCTATACGATATAAAGGGGAATAAATATGATTCCGATTCTTTATAATGCCGTTACTGAAGGCACGGTTCCGAACGATTACGGAATCGGTTCGCTGACAGATTGTCTTTCGTGTGAAGTCACGGAAGAAAGAAACGGAAGTTATGAATTAACGCTTTCTTATGCGGTCGGTGGAATCCACGCTGAAGAAATCGAAGTCAACCGCATAATAAAAGCAAAACCGAACTACACCGACAACCCGCAGTTGTTCCGAATCTATAAAGTCGGAAAGGCAATGAACGGAAGGTTCGAAGTCAACGCGCAACACATTTCCTATGACCTTTCGGGAAAGATTCTTCCCGCTGGAATACTGACGTTTGACGCGTTGGCGACCGTTCAGGCGATAACGAATCAGGGTGGCGGTAATTTCATGGTTGAAACCGACATTTCGTCATCCAGAACATTCAAGACTGACGTTCCCGCTTCAACTCGTTCGTGGTTTGGCGGGAAGACGGGAAGTCTTCTTGATATTTACGGCGGTGAATGGAAATATGACAATTTCACTTGCTCTTTGCTTGCTTCACGCGGAACCGATCGCGGAACGACTATTCGTTACGGGAAGAATTTAACTGAACTTTCGCAAGAAATTTCATTCGAAAACCTTGTCACGGCGATTGTCCCGTATGCAGTCAACCCCGATAACAACAACGCGATAACGGGCGCGGAAGTTCCGACGGGTCTTTCCCTGAATGTCGACAGAAAGCTTGCAATGGATTTCACCGACGGGATTGTGTGGAATGACACCACGCCCGTATTAACACAGTTAAACACCCTTGCGACGCGTTACGTCACCGCGAACCGTTCTTCAATGGTAAATATGAAGAATTCTATCACGCTGAATTTCGCGCAATCAGGGGACTTGAAAGAACGTGTCGACTTATGCGACACGGTCAAAATATATTTTGAAGCTTTGGGAATCACCGCTTCGGCAAAATGCGTTTCCGCAACGTGGGACGTATTGGCTGACAGATATTCTTCGAACACCTTCGGGGACGCGGTTTCAACGATTTCAGACACGATTTCAACAGTTCAAAAGAAAATCGTAAATGTTCCGACAAAAAACGAAGTCGCGCAAAGTATATCTGACGCAACGCAAATGATAACGGGTAATTTGGGCGGTTATGTCGTCTTCCACGATTCCGACAACGACGGACAGCCTGACGAAATCCTGATAATGAATACACCCGACATTTCGACCGCGTCGCAAATTTGGCGGTGGAACAAAAACGGGTTGGGATATGCGACTTCTTATGCCGGACCATACGACACGGTCGCTTTGACCGCCGACGGAAAAATCAACGCTTCAGCAATAACGGCGGGAACCTTGTCCGCTAATTTAATCAAGGCGGGTATTCTTTCCGATACACAAGGCAATTCAACGATCAATATGACGAACGGTGTTGCAAGGCTTTTGAACCTGAAAGCCTTGTCTTCGTTTGACCTTATCGAATCGGATGACACAATATATGCTTCAATGGGTCATTCCAGACCGACGGAAGCGCATTTGAACTTACTAACTTATGCAACCTTGACGGGAAGTAATTACAATTCAAGACTTACGATTCAATGCGACGACATAAACAGTCAAGGCAAATCGCGGGCAATGCTTGACGCGACCGACGGAACTTCATCCCTGACGTTAGGAATCGGCGCGGGTTTGGGCGCTTTTACAAATTGTATATTTATGTATGCTTCAAACACGGGCGGTTTCCTGAACTTACGAAACGGTTCCGGAACCGATCGCGTAACGCTGAACGCTTCGACATACGGCGGGGAATTGTATTTCAAAGACGGGACAAAAAGACCCGCTTCGTTATATGCTGACGCAAACGGTGGAAACCTTTATTTGCGAAACTATACGAACAATAATATTTCCGCGCAATTATCAACGGGAAGTGGAAATAAAGACGGTGTTCTTTATCTGTTCAAGTCCGACGGCACCCCGACAATTTACGCTTTGGGTCATACGGGTAATATTACTTGCGTTTCGCTGACGCAAACGTCATCCCGCAAAGTTAAAGACAATATAAAACCGATTGAAGATTCCGAAAAGATTCTGGATTTGCAAGCGGTTTCATTTGACTTTAAGGACAAAGCGAAGGGAACGAACAAACGCGGATTCGTTGCTGAAGACGTGGAAAAAGTTCTTCCGAACCTTGTCACACCTGAAGAAGAAGGAAAGCCCGCTTCGATCAATTACGTTGAAATGATTCCTTATCTTCAGGACGTTATCAAAAAGCAAGAAGAACGAATCAAAGTTCTTGAAGAAAAAATAACCAAATTAGGGGGTTAAAAGATTATGGAACGAATCAAGCTGAATCTGATTCCGTCAGGTGTTGCGCCGATTGTTCACCTTTCACAGTATGACGACGGAAGGCAATTCGGAATTGACCTTTTTGAAGGTGAATCCGTTTATGTTCTGGACGGCACCGAAACGCTGACAGTCAATTCAAGGAAACCGGACGGACACGTTGTCACCCTTACCGTAACGAACACGGGAACAAGTTCCCTTGACGTTGACACGGTGGAACAGTTGACCGCCGTTCACGGTGTAAGTTACGCAAAATTACAGATTGTAAAGGGTTCCGTCACGATCGCAACACTTCCGTTCCTGATTGACGTTTCCCGTGACCCGTTGGAAAACGGCGACCCGTCAGAATCCTTCGTTGATAATCTTCAGACACAAATCGCGTTAGCCGTAGCCGAACAATACGATTCCGATTCCGTTGTCTTCGATTCCGTCCCGACAGTCGGACACGGCACGGGGTTTGCGGTCACTTCGGAAGGTGTTAAAACAGCGTTAGACAACCTTCCTATTCCTGACGAATTGAACGACCTTTCAGATGTCAATATAAGCGGTCAGGCACAAGGCGAAGCGTTAGTTTGGGACGGGACAAAATGGGTAAACGGCACAGTTTCCACAGTTGGCAACCTTGACGATTTGAACGATGTTGACACAACGGGCAAGGCAAGTGGCGACAGTTTGCGTTATGATGGCAACGAGTGGGTAGCAAAGCCTACTACAATAGAAATGACACAAGCGGAGTATAACGCTATTGTTGACTTTACCCCATACGCTAACACGCATATTGTCATTACAGACGCACCAAACCTAAACCCAACCGCAAGCGATATTGAGTATTCATCAGGTGTTACAGTAAAGCAAGCGATTGACAGTAAAGCGAACACGAGCAACTTTGCACCAAAGGTTGTAAATCAATCTTCAATTTCGGTTACGGCAAGTGGAATAAATACATTAGCAATAACTGTTAACAATGCCGTATATGGAATTGTTACGGGCATAATTATTTCGGGTGATGCCGTTGTGCCTATGCAATTTTATTTTTCAGATATAAACACAATAAATGTGCAATTGAAAAATACACTTGCAAATAATACTACTTGTAATGTGGCGGTTTATTATATTTAAGGCGGTGATATTATGGCAAAACAGATTTACATAGACGAAAACGGAAACGAACAGTTAGTATCAGGCACGATAAATACGGCTGATATGCTTCCAATCCAAAGCGGTTCTGCTACTAACACGAAAGACTATATTGATAGTGGGTTGAGTGGGAAAGCGGACAAAACAGAGTTAGTAAAATTCTTTGATTTGACGGCATCAAGTACAACAAGCGATAGCGGTATTTC